>ERZ795052.6627-NODE-6627-length-10541-cov-3.584684_pt1 | contig 10541 bp, 10 predicted proteins | sample MGYA00375136_ERZ795052 | MGnify/ENA primary metagenome ERZ795052 (study PRJEB30181, sample SAMN05720156) | activated sludge metagenome | isolation source: Anaerobic digester | place: Japan | collected 2015-05-26 ... | reverse complement strand
CTTGATGATCTGGCAGACCCATTCCATCGCGTTGTCCCAAGCGCAGGTGTTCGGGAAGTAGGTCGAGAAGAAGTCGGCGAGTTTCGAGGTCGCCAGTTCGACGAGTTGGGTCTTCAACGTCTCGTACAGCGTGTTGTCAGCGCCGGCAACGTGGAATGGAATCTCTACCCTCGGCTCTGAGACGTTCACGTTCTGCGACACCAGTTGCGGCGTGGCGTTGATGATGACGGTCGAGGCCGTCAGAGCCTGCTCGGCATACTGGTTCGCCTGCTGTGCCTTGTCGTTCGCCAACTGTATGGCGTTCGAGATGATGTCGTTGATCGAGTCGGCGGATTGGGTCATGTCTGCGGCTCCGGTTTCTTCGCCTCACCTGTTTGCCATGGCGTGACGATGTTCAATGGCGCTGCCTTGCCGCGCCATCTGGTCAGGTAGAGAGTCCTGAAGTTGTCTTGTTCCATCTGCGGCTCTGATGGTATCTCCGGGACGATGAACAAACGCTCCGCGCCTATGATCTTCACGCGCTTCTTCCATGTGTTCCCATCATCGTGGGAAGCGTATTCGTAGTACGCTCCTTCCCCTGCGTCCCACACTGGAATAATGACTACAGATTTGCTCGCACCGAAGTCCGTAACTGTCATGACGCCGACCATCTCGGCTCCGACGGCAGGAAATCCAGCCATTGGCGGAACTGCCCATGTCACCCCATCATCGATTGACCGGAGCCACCATACCTTGTTGCGATTGCTCCACGGTCCGACGAACCCTCCTGAGATCAAGTAACTGTTGGTCAATTTCATCAACAGCACGTTCTTCCGCAAGCACACCAATGACTCTATGCGGAGGCGCCGGCTAGTGAAAAATTGCTGGATGTTCGTCTCAACGAACGACGCCCCGTCGTTGTCGGACCTGAATAGCCTGGTTGTGTGCAGCCAAGGCGTAGAGACCAGAGCATCAGGCGCATGCGGGATTTTCCCGGTCCTGCTACAGAGTATCGCCCCGCTCCTTGTGATCCATATTCCATTTCCGAAGTCGGACGCCCTGTCGAAGTGTTCGTACCAGCCAGATTCCATTGCAGGTTCATAGCGCACATTCCACGATGCGCCCGCATCATCCGTCGTCGCCACGAGTGTTCTCGTCTCGCGTTCCGGGTCTTCTCCTACCGACCTGTGCTCGCAGAATGTGACGATCCACTTTCCTGCGTCCCTCGAAGCCACGACGGCATTCTTGTAGTGGCGGTTGATGTCAGTCTCGATGATCGGAACATCAACCAGCCGTGTCCGCCGATCGCTGTAGAGAAGCATGACGATGGGTCTCTGCATGGCAAGCGATGCCTGATTCAGCCAAGCCATGTCGAACCGTGTCGATGCGATTCCAGCGACGCAACTTCCTTGCAACCCATCTATCATTCCGAGCGATACAGGGACGATGAATTCCCCTGCGTTGTTGTTGTGGAACGTCGAATGTCCCCACGAGAACGAACAAGAGCCAAGGTCTTTCCCGTTCTTCGACCAGAACAGCGTGCCGGAGATGTGGTCTGTCGCGCCGAACATGTCGGTATATTGGACGGTGGTGAAGTAGCCCGCCCCGAAATACTCGGAATCGAGCACGCGTCCACTTCGAGTGATGTCGCGGAACCCGCCATCCCCACCAGCGAGGAATCTGAAGTCGTTCGGCTCCGCAACGAAACCTCTTGTGAATAGCGCCATTCCCCCGACGACAATGCGGATGTAGTCGTGATCGCCAAGCCGCTTGACCTGAATCTCAGCGTCCCCGACGAACGACACATCGGACAGGAACGGTGCGCCAATCCGGTCAAGATCGTCGAGCCGTCCCTTGGCGTAGGGCAGGTAACGCTCCGCGTTCGGGCCTTCCAGAATCTTGGTCAGCGGGCGCATCGCCTGGGCGCCCCATTCACTGCTTGCGCTTGGTCAGCAGCGGAATGAATTCGATGGTCGCCAGCTCGAAGTCGTCGCCGTCCTGGTTGTACAACTCGAACTCGAACGCATTTAGGCGCAGGCCTCGCCCGATGTCGAACCGCTGGGTGGCGAGTTTCGGGCTGGATGTCCGTGTCTCGTACAGGTATTCCCGGTCTGCGTCTTTCACACGCAGGAGCAGTTTCCCGTTCGATCTGGCGCCGATATAGACGGTGGGAACCCGCTTGTAGAGCGTGTCGCCGAAGGTCTGCACGCCGAAGGCGATCATCGCATCGATCGGCGTGCCGTTGTCGTCATCGCCATCGAGCAGATACAGGCCATCCGACTTCGCGCCATAGTAGGCACCCTCCCACTTCCCGAACGAGTTGAACCCGAAGTTCTCGTAGCGAGTCGAGGCCTGGGTTACCGTGTTCACGACCCAAACCGCTGCGTCGTCTCCCACTTGGCTGATCGAATCCGAGAACGACACGTAAAACACGGTGTCGATTCGGGCGCCGAGCACAGCGGACAGGCTCATCGTGTCGCCGACCTCGGCCTGCTCCATCAGCAGCGCGATGGTCTCGCGGGTGCCTGTCAGGACTGTTGCGACCTGGAACCAATCCAAGAAGACGATGACGGCCTCTTGGCGCGTCGCGTATGAATCTACAATCCCCGGCTGCTCGTACATGAACACGGAATCCGCTGGTGCGGCATAGCCCGCAGATACAAACGGTTGCAGTGATACGATCCCTTCGCCGTAGTTGTGGTCCGATCCTCTTGACTGGATCGGGAGAAACTCAACGTCTCCCCCTCCAATCCCGCCGGTCAGTCCGTGTCCTGCCGTGGAGAGAAGGGGCAATATCCCATTGCTGATCGCGTAACTCGGCACAAGCAGCGCAGAACTTCCGGAAGCGGTCAGCCGATGCAGCGATGTTCTTCCCTCGGCGTAGGGCTTGTCGGAGCCGACCGATGTCAGAGGCGCCAATTTTGGAATGCCGGCCTGCCCGTTGTAGCCGAGCGTCTTCAGAGGTTGGAGTTTCCCGAACCGCGTCCTGTCGTCGGTGACCAGCGGCAGCAGTTCGGTGTAGCCGGGTGGCCGCGCGCCGAGCGGGCGCAGTTCGCTGATGCAAACTACGAGTTCGCCGAACGACAAAGCCGTTATCGAATCGTCTCCGCTGTAGAGAACGGCCTTGAGGAATACCGCTCCATCGCTTGTCGTTTCGCTGGCGTATATCTCGTTGTCGTAGTAGAAATAGCTGACGATCCCGTTGACCCGACGAATCCTGAATTCGTCCATCGGACCGTACACGTCGAATCTCTGAACGATTGTTCCTGATTCGATGATGTAGGCCACGCCTCCGGAGAAATAGAAGCCGTGGGTGATGTTGGCATACCCTCTATCTGCATCCTCTGCGGCAAGACCAACTACTGCCCCGATTAGCGGATACGGAGCCAGGAATACAGCCTGTCCATTCACGTCGAACGATGCGATTGACCGCGCCCCGGAATTCCACCCTAGATTCATGTCCTGCGTAAGCTGGGCCTCGGTTGCCGGTACCGCTGGAGTTGGCGGTATGTAGCCCTGTTCCTCATGGAATGTCGCAACTGTCTCGGGTTGGCAGCTATAGATTCCTGAGTCGAAGTAGGTCGGCAAGAATCCGATGGTCTGCCCGACTTTGGTTGCTGATTCCCCTGGCGTGTTTGAAGGTACGTTGACGTCCCACACGACGAAATGTCCTTGCACCAGTCCTGCGCCTGCACGGAACCTGCACACCGTCAGCGTTTCGTAGCTCGTGTAGGCCGGCTGGTATGGCCTGCCTGGAGTCGCCATCGTTCCGGGCGTGCCGGGCGTGTAGCTGACATTCTTGTTCTTCACCAGCACGCCGATATCGGACTCGCGCGTTCCGTTGTGATCGGTCCAGAAAGGCGGATAGGAATCGTTGAACCGGATACCAGTCACTTCGGCCTGGGGATAGACGAAAACGTTGTTCGTCGACTGGAGCGTCATGTACGCGATGTCTGCGGCTTGACCGACGATAGCAGTCGAGTACGTGCCAGTGGCGGTAATGTCCGGCGTAATTCTGGCAATCAGAACGTCCGCCGCCGAGTACAAGCTAGCGGTCAGAGGCCCGCCTACCGCTGCGTCAGGATCGATGTCGATCGCCCATTGCGTGGGTCTGAAACCGGCTGCCCATGAACCCGTGACGTTGAGCCTGATTCCGTTGTCGGCCCACCCGTCGAATGTCCATTTTGTGCCGTCCCATATCGGGTAGATCGGCCCGGATGGCTTAACCCAATAGGTATTGCTGGTGTAGTCGAGGATCAACGCAATCCCCTCAGTCCGGCCAACTCATAGGGCGAGTAGTTCGCCCGGTAGTGGTAGTTGCCCTTGTGGACTCGGACCGCCAGACCAATATCATCTATGTGCAGCGCCGCGCCGGTTCTCATCGCGGCCCCGACGAGATACGCGTCGGCCGAGTGATCGTGATTCGACAGTTCTTTGAGACACTCGATGATCGCCGATCTGCGATAGACGATGAGGCCATGCCGCGCTTGCGGGTGGTAGCGAATCGATGCCTCTGTGTCACTGTCGTTGATCGTTTCAACCCGTTCCCCGATCGATACAAGCGCGAGCCTGCCGTCTGCTTCAAGCGCCCTCGCGCATCGCTGAATCGCGTAGTCGATGACGTAATCGTCGGGGTCGCAGTGGGTGACGAATGGTGCTGAACCGATTGCGTAACCATTCGCCCTTCCCTGCCCGAGCCGATTCACGATCGCTGGCAGAACATGGACGGTCGCGCCGGAGTTGATGCATGACTGCACGCACTGGCCAAGCCAGTCCGCGCGATCTCCCGGCATGGTCAGGACATGGCAATCGACTTCACAGGGTCGGGAGCGCGACACTGTAGTAATCGAGGGCCTGCGTAGCCCCGCTGACCAGCGCGACAGACGACAGGTTGATTTCCTTGCCTGCCGTGCCGATCTCGCCCTGGATTCGCGCTTGGGTGGTCGACAAGACTCCGGTGTCTCCGGTCGCAACGTGCCGGTAGAACGTGGCCGTACCGGAGGCCACGTTGACGCCTGACCAAACCTGACCTGGGTCTTTGGCAAGCACGCCATTGACGGCTGCCGCGTCGAAGTTGATGCCGGCTCCAGTGCTATTGAGCGTGACAGCGCACAGGAGGGTGGCCGACCCCAGCGCATCGTCGGCCGTCGCCGGAACCGGGCCGGCGTAGATGTTCAACTTGCCGCCGTCCAGAGCGGCCTTCAGTGATCCGGTGTCGAGAACCTTGTTCCGCAGTCCGGTAGAGGCTTTCAATGTCATGGTGATGTCCTTGTCAGGAAAGGTTCAGGAGTTGGAAGCCGGCGATGAACTTCAAGAGGTCGCCGTTATCGAGCAATTTCGGCGATGGGAACCTGATCGCGGAAAGAATGATTCCGCTCGTGGAACCCTTCGTTGATGCCGACACAAGGCTGGCGCCGCGGACGGTTTGCTGCGATACCTGATTGCTGGTGATGGTCGCCACCGATCCGCTGTTGTCGACAGCGCCGCCGGATACTGTTCCCGGCACGAACGCGACGCGAGTCGATTCCGAATAGCCGGTGAATTCGCCGGCCTGTCCGGGAAACGTGGCGGCGGTGTCGGTGTCCTGCGGCGTGTAATTTCCGGAATACGGCGCGATGTACCACGTCAGGGTTTGTGCGGCACCCTTGAGCAGCACGCCGAGAACGTGATTCCTGCCCTGCTCGGGCATCATGTTCGCTACCTCGAAGCGATCGATGAGCCGCCCGCGCCGAACGTGCTCGATCTGGAATCGGAACCCTGCCGCCAGAATGCTCCTGTGTGTCATGACAAGTCCTTTCGCCGGACGACTTCCGCCCGAATGAATGATCTGGCGGCCAGCGCCGTTTGTTCGCCTTCCTGAAAAGCGCCAACCAGTTGCCGCATCCCGTCTTCTTCCCTGAATAGCGTGCTGCCGCGGGCCATCGTGTCGACCGCGACCCGCGCTTCCTGGATATTCGTGACTCCCCCACCTGGGCCGCCGATGACGAAACCGCGTGTGCTCATCCACGCGCCTGACGTCCTGTCGTTCATGTAGATCCCGGTGCCGATGACTGCGCCGTAGTCCGGGCCTTTGACCAGCGCGGAGTCTGGATTTCCGTTCGGCAGGAAGTAGTGGCGGTCCGCGACGATGTGGATGCCATCGGAAACCGGCTGCACGACAGACACGTTGAGCGGAAAGCGGATGAAGTTGCGCGACGCATTGACGTGCGACGACGAGAACGCCTCGGTGAACCAGAGCATCGGCCCGCTGGCGATCCACAGCCGGCCGAATCCGGCGCGCACGATGTCTCCGGGCGGCGGGGCGCTCAGGAGCGTGGTGCGAAGCCTTGGCCGACCTGTGGCAACCTGATACACGCTGAACGTCGATGTTCCCGGCAACAGTTCCGCCTGCCGGTACAGTTCCTCGCCGTTCGCCGGAGACACGTAGATCCTGACGCGGGTCACGGCGGGGTCCGCCGGCGTCGGAATACCCGAGATGGTGATCGATGACCCCTCTGCTGCATCGATCTGCGCCGGCAGCGGAGCGCCTGATTCCTCGCCGGTATCGTTCGCGTAGGTGACGGTCGCCTGGTACAAGCCAGCGGCAAGACCGCCCGATCCTGCGGACATGGACGGCGCGTTGGGCGGCGCGGCCACACCCCAGGCGACGGCCTTTTCATCCACGATCTTGCCGGTGACAAGGCCGTTAGAATAGAGAACCTCGCCGTTGAATTCGTCGTAGGACATGGGGCGATTGCCTACCCCGGCGCGCAACGTCGTCGCCACGATGCCGCCAGCACTGCGGCTGACCAGTTTCAGCGTGCCAGCCTCTACCAGCATTGCAATGCGTTCGTTCGACCAGAACGAATGGCCTGAGACAACCGGGAGAACGCGCTGCACGCCCTTCCGCCTGACCGGGTTTCCAGTGTCTGGAAGGTCGACATTGACCGCATTGCGCAGGCGATTTGGCGGAATCTCGTATTCCGGGTGAAGGTTGTCCACGCCCTCTACGAACGGGCCGAGTTGCACCACTTCATCCCGAGTTTCCCTGTTGTCGCCTGCCATGGTCAGGGCCAGTTCGGTCTGATGATGGGCGGGTCTTTGTCCGCGTGCTTGCGCAGCACATTGGCGTCTTCACGGATGCCGAAACTCGCCGTGAACATCGCCTCGTACTTCTGCGCCTTCTGCTCGTCGTAGGTGTCCGCATCCTGCTTGAGATAGGCCAGACGCAGCGCCCAATCGAGCAGACGGAAATGGTGCTTCTCGTGAATTTCCAGCCGGTCGGTTGGTGACTTCATCGGACGCAGCGGCAGCCGATGCACGCGCAGGATCGCGGTATCGGCCGCCTTCGGCGCGTCGATGAACCGGATCTGTGAATTGCCCTCGTAGAAGATGAACCAGCGCGGTGTGCCGACTCGCGTCATCCAGTCCGCGAACGCAGCCTCGTCCTGATATTCGACTGACGATTCGGTAAGCGCGACATTAGAGCCTTGGAGGTAGACCCGCCGGATCCACAGAATTGAGCAATGCAGATCGTAGAGTCCCTTCCCGGCGCGCAGGGCAAGCCGCGTTACCTCCGGGGTGTCCATGTCCTCGATCAGTTTCGCCCGGATGCACGCCTCGCGTTGCGCTTCGTTGATGTAGGAGATGATTTCCGGGTCAGTCCAAAGCGGCGGCTGGGCCGAATCGTCGGCCCGGCTCCTGAACGTCTGAACGAGTTCTGCCAGGTCCACAATCAGGGCTTCTTCGATGCTGCGCGCGGGGCGGGCGGTGCCGGCGGGGCCGGCGTAGCGGGAGCTACGGGCGCTTTCGGTTCGGCCTGCATGGGCGGTGCCGGCGGCTTGTTCGTTCCGATCAGGTTGATCCAGATCGCGTCGCGCTCATCGCGCGATACCGTGAACCCAACGCGGGCCGACAGGCGCCCCAAGTCTGGCTTTCCATCCGGCGTGAAGTCACCGTCCATCGACCCGTCGAGCATCGCGTTCATGGCTTCGGCGATGACGACGTTGCGATCGAACGGCGGTTTGTCTGCCTCGATCTTGGCCTGTCCCGGAGCTGGCTCGGGCACGGCACCGTTCGCAATGGCTTCCCGGTGGAATATCTGCGGGAGTTCGGCGAATTCGGGTCCGATTTGCGCGGTATGCCCACTCGTGAGCGCCACGAATATCGTATTCTCGGTTGGTGATTTGAATCGCATGGCTTCGGGTCTCCTGTTGTTTGGTCAAAAACCCCCGCAGGCTCGCGCCTACGGGGTAACTCCACCCTGTCAGGTGAAGGAGGTCAGGCGATTGCCGATCAGCCTTGCGAAAATGCCGCGCGGCCGATGACGAAATACTGGACTTGGAGACGTACCTTGCCGGCGGTCGGGACCGCACCAACGCCAACCCAGCGCACCGACAGCTTGTTGTCGCTCGCCGTGTGCTGGTAGCCGGTGGGAACCAGCGCAGCGATGCCGGTGGCGTGAATGTTCGTGTCGTTCAGGTAGCGGTTCTGGCTGCCCGCGTCGCCCACGTCGAGCACGTCGGACGTGGCCGAGTTGAAGGCGGTGAGCGTGACGACCTGACCGGATACGACGACCGCGTTTACCGGCAGATCGAGCGCCGGGGCGTCGACTCCACTGAGGCCAGCGAGCGCCGCGAAGTCGATGTCGACGAAGGCACAGACCAGTTCCTGCCGCGCCGCGTTTTTGGTGATTGTCATGATTCAATCCTTTCATCATCAGGGGGATTGGGGAACGGGCGGCAATCACGCCGCCCGCACGCCGTTACTGCAGGTAGTGATCGACGGTGACGATGCCGAAGTCTTCGACCGACTTGTCGTGGATCGAGTAGAACTTCGGTTTGAGCAAGCCGAACATCTTGTCGACGTTGATGCCGAGACGGCTGCCGTACTGGAATGTCTTCTCTTCCCACTCCGGGGGGCCAAGGTCCGCCATCGCCAACGCCTGCGCGCCGCACAGCATAGAGCGGGTGCCATTGACGTTGCCGCCAGCGCCCCACTTCGATCCAGACGCCGCGCCCTTGGTGTTGTAGACAAGCCGGTGCTCATGGATGACGGCACCATCGATGGTGATCGTCGCGCCGGTGAACCACGGGTTGTCGAGTCCGCGCGGTGCGCCGGTGACGACGGCGCGCTGGTAGTCCTGATCTTTCTTGAGTTGGGCCAGGGTGCCGGGCTGCACCAGCAAGACGTAATACTCCTTGCCGCCCGCCATCAGCGGTTTGATGAAGTGCTCTTTCGCGTAGGCGATCAGATCGACGATCATTCCGTACTTCGGCACGTAGGTCGAAGCGATATTCGCCGTGTTGCTTGCGACCAGACTGGTGCCGTCGTACATCAGCGCGCGTTTCGATGTCGGTCCCGATACGTCGGCAGCGAAAGACAGATTGGGGAACGGGCTGCCGGTACGCGGGGCACCGTTGTTGGTGAACGCGTAGCTAATGCCGGCCATGGTGAGGAAAGCCAGTTGGTCGCAGCGGTATGCGAGCCAGTTGGACAGTAGATTCAGGCCACGCTCGCGGAAGTTGACGATCGACTTCTGCGTCGCCATCTTGCCCTTCTCGACAACGCCATGCGTGATGAGGTCGATATTGATGACCTGCGCGTAGGCGTTCATCGATTCCTCGTTACCTTCGCGCTCGTTGTCTCCGATGACGCCATCGTCGACCAGATCGGCGACAAGCTGGATGACAACCTGCTCGCCCCGCTCGGTCTTGGTCAGATCCCGGACCCGTTGGACCATCGAGTTCTCGTCGTTCCCGATGAACCGCTTGAGGAACATCTTTTCGCGCGCTGCGGTCCACAGTTCGCGCTGCCACGCCATTTTCTTGGCTGGCGACAGCAATGAAAAATCGGTTGTAGCCATGGTGGCATCTCCATCGATATGAATTCGGGGTTCTGTCGGGCTGTAGCGCCGCCCGCAGTTGCGAATACATGGCGTGGGTGCCAAGAGGCCGCCGATTTAACGCCCCGGCCGGCGAGATACGCTGTTGAGGGTGCGACCCTTCCCTGCCTATTCCGTCAGGGCAGGGCCGGCGGGGTGCCGGTCCCTGGGGAAACTGCCAATATCAGAATCCGCGAAGCCGTTTGCGCTCGCCAGACGGCAGTGCTTCGTACTCTTCCTCCGACATCGATTCCACGTCGATGCGCTTGAGGTTCGATTCACGCTCGCCGACGCCACGCAAGGTCGGCGGCTGCTTTGCCGATGCCTCTGCGCCACGACGAATGGCATCAGCCTGCCGCGCCTTGCGCTGCTGTGCAAGATCGTCGTCTGCCTGCGGCTCGTCCTTGGGCGCATAGAGCGGTCCGATCTTGGCCACTGCCATCTTGAGCGCCTTGGCCGCTGACTCGCCGCGGGAAACGTAGACGTCGCGCAGATCGACAACGTCGGCGATCGCCTCCTTGTTCGCGTGCTTGGATTTGTCGTTGAGGAATGGGTACTCCTCGAACGCCTGTTCGGCCACGAGTGAAAGGGCGGTCTGCTGGTCCCGAACGCTGAATTCCTGCTGGGCGCGCGCCGTCGCCTTTGCCTCAGCGGAGGCCAGGATATGGTCGTTGATTTGATGCCGCAGCGCCCTTGCGGT
>ERZ795052.6622-NODE-6622-length-10548-cov-3.242543_pt1 | contig 10548 bp, 12 predicted proteins | sample MGYA00375136_ERZ795052 | MGnify/ENA primary metagenome ERZ795052 (study PRJEB30181, sample SAMN05720156) | activated sludge metagenome | isolation source: Anaerobic digester | place: Japan | collected 2015-05-26 ... | reverse complement strand
GCAAGATACCGGCCGCGGCACAGGCCTTCAGAGACGCATCCTCGGGCAGCACGCTAACGACGAGGGCGGCGCCCGTCTCCCCTGATGCATGCACGTAGGGCGCGAGGTTTCGAGAACCCGTGGTGAGCAAGACCGGCCGGCCAAAAGAGAATGCCTTCGCGGCGGCCTCCCGGTGGTCATCCGCAAAAACGACGTCCCCGTCGTCGGAGATGCCCGCCGGACGGATCAGGGTAAAGTAGGGGATGCCCGCCGCCTCGGCGGCCTCCCTCGCCGTCGCCCGCGCCCGCTCGGCGTAGGGGTGGGTGCAATCCACGATGGCCCGGATCCCGTATTCCATGATGACCCGGGCCATGCCTTGTTCGTCGAGGGGCCCCGACCGCCTGGTCACCCCTGCCATGTCGGCGAGTTCCAGGGGTATCTCCGTCGCCGTGGAGACGAGGACCCTGTAGCCCGCTGCGGTGAGGGCCCCGGCGAGGACGCCCGTTTCGGCGGTGCCTCCGAGAAGAAGGATCATAACCGATAGCCCCGCGGCGTGACGAACCGGCCCTGGATGACCCTAGACGACCGATTCCCGATGATGACGACGCTCCGCATGCCGATCTCGAATTCGAGAAAATGGTCGAGGTCGGAAAGGACGACCTTTTCCCCCGCCGCACCCAGGTCTGTCGCGATCCCCACCGGCGTCGACCCCGGCCTGTGCCTGAGGAAGATCGCGCCGGCCTCTTCGACCTGTTTCACCCGCTTGCGGCTCCGGGGGTTGAAGAGGGCCACCACGAGGTCCGCCGCCGCCGTCGCTTCCAGCCTCGCCCTGATCACCTCCCAGGGGACGAGAAGGTCGCTCAGGCTGATGCAGGCAAAGTCCAGCATGAGGGGGGCGCCGAGCCTCGCGGCGGCGGCGCTGACGGAACTCACGCCGGGTACCACTTCCACGGCGGGCGAGGCTCCTTCTTTCTCGGCGAGCTCCAGCACCAGACCGGCCATCCCGTAGATGCCCGGGTCTCCCGAGGAAACGAGGGCGACGACCTCGCCGCGCCGGGCCCGTTCAAGGGCGACCCGACACCGCTCTACCTCTTTCGTCATCCCCGTGGCGATGACTTCTTTCCTCTCCGTCAGGTCCGCCACGAGATCGAGGTAACGGCTGTAGCCCACGACCACGGTGCTCTCGGCGATGGCTTCCTCGGCCCGCCGCGTCCGGTCAGAGACCCCGCCCGGGCCTATTCCGACCACAAAAAGCTTTCCCTTGCCACGGCGACCGTAACGCCGTGCAGGACTGTCCTGGGAAGTATTAATCTCGTCCTCCTTCCTGCGAGCAGGGCTGCCGGTTCCGCAACCGCCGGCAGGTTTACTTGCTTTTCCACAAATTCGGACCTCGTGAAGGAAAAGGCCGCCGACCTTATCTCCTGAGAACTTATGAAGCGAAGGGGAATTCCGAGACGGGCGGCGGCCTCGATCAATCCCTCTTCCTCTGCTTTGATGTCGGCCGAGGCGAGCCACCGCACCCGGGACAGCGCCCCCCCCGCCAGCTCGAGGGCCTCTTCCACCGCCCGCGTCACCTTTTCCGCCTTCACGCCCCGCCGACAGCCAACCCCAACGATAAGGTCCTTGAGGGCCTCCGTCGTCGTGGTTATGACGGGCTCGGCCCCGATGATGTTCGCCACCCGGAGGGCCAACTCGTTCGCCCCGCCCTCATGACCGCCGGCCAGGCTCACGGCATACCGGCCGCCGACGTCCACGACGACGACAGCGGGATCTTCTCTCTTGTCTCTCAGGTGCGCCGCTGTCGCCCTGACAGCGACACCGCAGGGCGCCACGTAGACGAGGGCGTCGCAGCGATGGAAGATCTCCGCCGTAAGTTCCATAACACCGCCGAACATCCGGGCACCGGGGAATCCTTCTTCCGGCGCACCCGCGCTATCGTGCACGTAGAGGCAGGCGTCCTCCAGCCGACGCGCCAGCCGTGCCGCGACACGGGCGCCCTCTTGCGAGAGGGTGATGACGGCCGTCCTCATGGTTCCTCCCGCGCCTTGCGGTGCTGATGGCCGAACGTCGCGGCATAGAGCCGCGAGTCGGGCAAGTCGCGCGCAAGGGCACGACCCACTATGATGATCGAGGTCTGACCCGTCCCCGCCCGCCTCGCCTTATCGGCGATGTCCGCGAGCGTCCCCTCCACGAGCTTCTCGTCGGGCCAGGAGGCGTGGTAGACGACGGCGGCGGGGCAATCCGGACCGTAGTACGGCACGAGCGTCGCCGCCGTCTCCTCGACCTTCGTCCCGGAAAGAAAAATGCAAAGCGTCGCCCCCGTCTCGGCGAGCCTCTCCAGTTGCTGCTTCGCGGGAAGGGGGGTCCTGCCGGAGGTGCGGGTGAGGATGACCGTCTGGGCGACCTCCGGCGCCGTCAGCTCCGTCTTCAACGCCGCCGCGGCGGCCTGAAAGGCGCTCACGCCCGGAACGACCTCGTAACCGACCCCGAGGCGGTCGAGCCGGTTCATCTGCTCCCGGATGGCGCCGTAGAGCGAGGGGTCGCCCGAGTGCAGCCTGACGACGTCGATGCCTCTTCCTTGAGCGTCCCGGAAGACGGCCGTTATCTCCTCAAGCGACATCTTCGCCGAGTCGTGAAGCTCGGCCCCGGGGTTGACGAGGGCCATCACACCGGGACTAACCAGCGACCCGGCAAAGACGCAGACCCGGCAATCGCCGAGGAGTCGGCGCGCCTTCAGTGTCAAAAGCTCGGGGTCGCCGGGACCGGCCCCGATAAAGTATACCTTCATCGCCTACCGCCCTCCGCATGGACGAGAATGACCGAAAGATAGCCTGCCTCTTCTCCCTCTCCCCTCAGACTGCGGACATCCGTCACCACCCTCTGCCCTTCGAGTCCGGCGCGGGAGACAAAAACGGCCCCCTCCGCCACGCCCGCCTCTTCCAGCAGGTCGAGGATTTCCGGGAGACGCGCCCCGACCTTCATGATGACGACCGTTCCCCCGTTCGCGAGGGCACGGCGGATACCGTCCATGTCGTCCGCGGCGGGCACGACCGTCACGGGCGCCCTTCCTTCGCCGACGGCGAACCCGGAAAGGGCGGCGGCGGCGCTGAAAGACGTGACACCGGGCACCGTGACGACGGTTGCATCAGGCATCCGCGCCCGGATTTCCCGCAGGAGGTAGATGTACGTGGAGTACAGCAGGGGGTCGCCCAGGGTCAGGAAACAGGCGTCCTCCCCCGTACTGAGGGCCGCGGCGACCGCCTCGGCCGCCTCACCCCAGCGCCGAGACAGCTCTTCCTTGTCTGCCGTCATGGGGAAGAAGAGCTCCGTTATCTCCGCGGCGCCGTCCACGTACTGCTCGGCGATGGCGAGGGCGAGGCTTTCCGCCGCCGACCGCGCCCTGGGCACGAAGATACGGCGGCAACGAGACAGGATGGCCGCCCCCTTGACGGTGATGAGCTCGGGGTCGCCGGGGCCGACGCCGATTCCGTAAAGGGTCCCAGACTTCATCTCAGGACATCCTCCCGCAGGAAGAGAACGACGCACCGCGGTGAAAAACGAAGGACGTCTAAGTCTTTCTTCCCGACCTCCCTCACCCTCTCGCCGGGCAGGGTCAGGTCTTCGCAGGCGTAAATCCGGTAGCCTTCCCCGACCGCCTCCGCAAGCCCGGCAACCCAGCGAAAGGCCTCCTGTCTCCCCGCAAGGACCGCTATCTTCGCCACCCCGCGGAGGCCCTCCGGCACAGCGGCCGGGTCTTCCCGGTGGGCGTCGATAATCCTCGCGTCCGTCCAGTCGAGCCCCAGCCTGGCGAAGGCCGCCTGCACGGAACTGACGCCAGGGATGACCAGACAGGCATCGCGGCCGAAACGGTCGACGACCGGCCGGGCCAAGCTGCAGAGGCCCGGGTCGCCCGTTACGAGGACAACGATTTTCTTGTCGCTCCTCCGCTCGTCTATCGCCCGGAGGGCTTGCTCGACGTCGGCGCCCACGGCGATCTTCTCGGCCGCGCTTTCGGGAAAGAGGTCGAGAAGCCGCCTCGCCCCGACGAGGACCTCTGCCCCCTCGACGGCCCTCCGTACCGTCGGCGCGAGGAAATCGGGGGAGCCCGGACCGCAGCCGGCAATGATTATCGGATGCTGTTTCACAGCTGCCATGGCTTCAGGTCCCCCTCCCTCCCGATGATATCGCCCTTCATGTCCACAAGGACGACCGCCGTCTCCACTCCCCGGCCGACCCTTTCCCCGACGGCCCGGCGGACCATCCCGGCAAGGACGTTCCCGACTTGTTCTCTCTCCCTGGGCTCGAGGAGGGAAAAGACCCCCTCCACCGTCCTGGAATCCGCTACCGTCCGTTTCAGTGTCCTCGCCGCGACATCGGCGACCCCCGCCGCGGCGCTCTCGGAGCGCGACGAATGGGTATCCCACCGGCCGAAGGCCAGCTTCGCCAGCTTGCCCGGATGGCCCAGAACGAGCAGGGAGTAGAAAGAATATTCCCGGAAGAGGTCGAGGACGAAGCCCCACTCATTGCCTACCTCCACCACCTGCCCGCATCCCACCCGGAAGTGCCTCTTCGCCGCCCGCTTTCCGATCCGCCCGGGCACAAGGACGGGGGCGGTGACGCCGCTCGCCGCCGTCATCGCGAGGAGGCACTGCAAAGACGCCCGGAGCGCCGGACAACTGAAGGGACGCACGCGCCCCGACGTGCCGAGGATCGAGAGACCGCCTGCGATTCCCAGCCGGGGGTTGAAGGTCTTCACTGCGAGCGTCTCTCCCCCGGGGATCGAGAGGGTGACCCGCACGCCCCGGTCTGTGACGCTGCGGAGGGCCTCCCCGATCATCCTGCGCGGGACGGGGTTCACTGCGGCCTCCCCGGGCGCAACCGAGAGCCCCGGCTTCGTTACCACCCCCACGCCCTCACCCGCCTCGATGACAACGCCCCCCTCATCATCCCCTGCATCCCATGACACCGAAGCGACGATAGTGCACCCGTCGGTGATATCTGGGTCGTCACCGGCGTCCTTGCGGACCGCAGCCACAGCCGCAGCCCCCTTCTTCCTCGCATAGAGGACAGGAAGCGTCACTCGTTCCCCGTCGGGGAGAAAGACATCAACGCTCTCCGGCCTCCCCTTCCCGGCAAGGAGAAGGGCGGCCGCCTTTGCCGCCGCCGCGGCGCAGGTCCCGGTCGTGAAACCTTCCCGCAGCACCTTCATCCCTTCGCCTCCCTGGGGGGCCGAGCATCCGCTTCCTCGGAAAAGAAGTGTCCCTTCTCGAACGCCCGGATTATCTCCCGCCTCGCCTCGCCGATAGTGAGAGGAACCTTTTCAAAGGGCATCCCGTCCTCATGCTTCAACCGGTAGATCAACTCCGAAACCAGGGGGAGCCTCAGCCCCGCTTCCCCCATCCCCTCCGGCGTCCGGAAGACCTCCGTCGGCGCGCCGCTGCTCACGACCCTGCCTCCGTTCAGGATGTAGAGGGTGTCAAGGAAAAGGGGCACCATATCAACGCTGTGGGTCGCCATCACGACCGTCACGCCTTTTTCTTTGTTCAGACGCCTAAGGAGGTTCATCAGGTGATACTCCCCGAGGGGGTCCAGCCCCGCCGTCGGCTCGTCGAGCAGCAGTATCTCGTGGCCCATCGAGAGGAGCCCGGCGATGCAGACCCGTTTCTTCTCCCCGAAGCTCAGATGGTGGATGGCCTTCCGGGCGAACCCTTCCATATCCACATCCCGCAAGGCCCGGTCCACCCGGCGGACGACTTCCTCCTCCCGGAAGCCCATGTTTATCGGCCCGAAGGCCACGTCTTCGAAGACAGTTGAGGCGAAGAGCTGGTCGTTCGGGTTCTGAAAGACGATCCCCATCTTGCGGTATATCTCCCGGGCCGTGATGTCCCTGATCTCCCGGCCGTCGAGGAAAACGTTTCCCCGGAAATCCCGGATCAACCCGTCCATGACCTTAAGGAGCGTCGTCTTCCCCGAGCCGTTGTAACCCAGGATGCCGGCGAATTCCCCCTTTCTGACCTCGAGGCTGACGTCGGTCAGGGCCTGCGTCCCGTCCGGATAAGTTTGGCTCACGCCGTCGACGACAAGACGGACTACATCTTCCATGCAACCCCCAGGGCCGTGATCAGCAACAAGGTAAACGCCACCTCCGCCTTTCGGAAGGGTTTTTGTTTCATCAGCGGGATGTGCCCGTCATAGCCGCGCTGGACCATGGCCACCGTGACGTTCTGGCTGTGCTCGAAGGCCTTCAGGACCAGAGAACCGGCAAGGACGCCGATGGAATTGAGCCCCCGCCTGAAAGAGGCATAGCCGAGGCGGTTTTTCTGGGCGCCGTAAATAACCCCTGCATCCTCCAGCAGGACGAAGATGTAGCGGTACGCGTAGAGGAGGACCTCGACGAAACCCCGGGGGACACGGTACCACGAGAGCGCCGCCACCAATTCCGTGAACGAGGTGGAAAAGACCATGGCCGCCATGACGGATATAGCCGCGACGATCCTGACCCCGATGGCAAGGCCGCCGAAGAGCCCGTCCCGGTAACCGGCGACCTCCATCCCCGACAGGGAAAAGCGAAAGAGAACCTCCTCGCCGGAAAAGAGCAGTTTCAGGATTACAACGACGGCAACAATGAACAGGGGCTCCGTGAAGCGCAGCGCCAGGACGCGCCAGGGGACCTTCATCCAGCGGCAGAGGAGGAGAGAGGAGGCGGCTACCAGTATCTGAAAGGCAAACCCGCGGTAGCTGAGGACCATGACGAGGACGCAGAAGACGGCGAATAGCTTCACCCGGGGGTCGACCCGCGAGAGAAGGTGCTCGCTGTTCACGTATTCCGAGAGCTTCATTCCCTCTTCTCCGCCGAAGCCCCTCCCGCCGAGAGCCCCGATGAGGCCCCACCCACAGCCTCTTTCTCCCTTTTCTCCGTGATGAGGACCCGCCAGTAATAACCGGCGACAAAACCGCCTGCCGCTCCGGCGAGGAGAAAGAGGAAGAGCAGGATGTCGCCCTGGTCGTCGCCGATCAGCGGCTCCTTCGCCTCGCGGCCGTGCTCCCCCGCGATCTTCTCGATCACCGCCTCATCCACGCCGACCCATTTGCCCCCCTTACCCTGCTCGGCAGCCCCCGCACAGGCCGGCAAGAATATCAGCGCAAGGCCCATAACCACGGCAAAGAGAAGTAACAGCCCGGCGCCGGGCAAAGGCGCCTTCCGCAGCCCACAGCTTGTGTTTCCGTCCCCGCGGCCGGGGTGACGTCTTTGTGATGAATCACCTTTTCTCATGACGCCGCCTCCTTCTGCTTCAGGACGCCCATCCTGAGCAGGATGTCGGGCCGTTTCCGGTAGAGAAGGACGATCATCCCCGCCGTCATGGCGCCCTCGAGAATCCCGAGGGGGAGCTGGGTGGGTATGAAGGCAAGGACGATCTTCCAGAAGAGGGGGCCGAACTCGGATGTCCCCCTGATACCGGCTGCCAGTTCCAGCGAGGTCATGAGGTAGGTGGCCCAGTCGGCGAGGAGCCCCGCCATGAAGCCGGAGACGGCGAGATTGAACTTCAGCGACCGTAAGGCCCGGAAAACGAGGTATCCCGCAAAGGAGCCCATCACCCCCATGGAGACGATGTCGGCGCCCCAGGTGCTCAGCCCGCCGTGGGCGAGAAAAAGGGCCTGGATGAGGAGGGCGACGGCGGTGATGAGGACGCTGACGGCCGGGCCGACGAGGATTCCGGAAATCCCCGTGCCGCATGGATGGGAACAGGTGCCGGCGAAGGGGACTGGAACGGGCATACAGGAGATGATGAACACGACGGCGGCCATCAGGCCGACGAGGGGCTTGAAGGAGAGGTCTTCGGCCGCCCGCTTCTTTAGATTGTAAAGGCCCCAGGCTACGAAGGGAAGGGCGACGGCCGACCACAGCGCCGCCCAGTCGAAGGGTAATATCCCTTCCGCGATGTGCATGGCCGCCGCGTTCTCCGGCAGCAAAAAGGCGCCCCCGGCAACGAGGACGACTGCTCCCGGCCTACCGAGTTTTATCTTCATCGAAAACCTCCTCCGGCACCGCCGGCTCTAATCTGCGCACATCGGGTAACGCCCTGGACTCATCCAGGCGCTTCATCACCAGGTCCACGAGACAATCGTCGAACCCCAGGCTTTTGCCCAGCACCAGCTCGACGCCGGGGAACCGCTCCGCCTCCCTCTTCAACAGCTCGGGGACGTCCTGAAGGATGTGCATCCCTATATGAAGAAAATAGGGGATGACGACGACCTTCCGAGCCCCCCGGGTCGCACACCTTCCCAGGGCATCCCGAAATGCCGGCCCCTGGTTCGCCATGTAGCAGACCTCGACGTTGCCACCTCGGAGCCTCTCCCGCAGGCCGGCGGCCACCCTCTCCATGCTCTCCCCGGCCCCCGGGGCCCGGCTCCCGTGTCCGAGGAGGATGACGGCCTCTTCAAACTCTTCTTTCACCATGCCTCCTTCAATCAGTCTTCGTCCGCGACGCCAGGCCGCAGAGGGCGTGGACTACGCTGACGGCGAGGGGACTGCCGCCCCTGCGGCCGAGGAGGGCGATCGCGGGGACGGCGAGGGAGAGCACCTCCTCCTTGCTCTCGACGACGTGGACAAAACCGACGGGCATCGCGATGACCAGGGCCGGCCGCACCCCCTCCTCCATTACCATCCGGTTCAGCTCTAGTAGCGCGATCGGGGCGTTGCCGAAGACAATGATCCCGCCGTCGAGGATCGGCCGCGCCTTCCGCAGGGCGTGGATCGACCTCGGCAGCCCCGACGACTGCGCCGCCGCCGCCACGTCGCGGTCCGCGATATGGCAGAAGATGCTCCGGCGGCGGTAATCCCCGCAGGCCGCCCGGAGTCTCGCTAGCGACAACCCGGCGCGGATCATGCTGGAGTCGGTGTAAATCGGGGCCCCTCTTTTCAGTGCTCTCTTTCCCGCCGCGATTGCGTCACGGGAAAACCGAACGTCATCTAAGAGGCGAAAATCACCCGTCGTATGGACCATCCGGCGCACCACCTCCCACTCCTCGGGGGAAAAGGCGTGGCGGGGCGCCTCCGCGTCGATCAACTCAAAGGACCTTCTCTCGATCCCCGGGCCGCTCAGCGGATCGGCGTAGAAGTCGTGGATCAGTGGCCGCCCCTTTATTTTTTCTTTCATTTTACCGGTCATGGCCTCTCCCCACAGCAACTGAGGAACCTATCGACGGCGGACGGCCGGGAGGCAAGGTGAAGGTGGACGTAGCTCGCCTCCGTCCGGCCCAGTCGAAACCCCTCGTTCGCCGGGCGCCCGTCCATCCGATTCCTCAGGGTGTAGAGCGGCCGCCACTTTGCGCCTTCCGGCGCCCGCCCACCCACAGGGACTATCTCGGAATAATGGAATTCGTGCCCCTTCAATGTCTCGCCCTTCCGGCCCCACAGGGAATCCCCCTTGAGGGTGGCCTCCACGTACCCCAGTCTCTTCAGCCTGCCGAGCATCCTCGTCCAGACCGGCAAGAGCCCCGCCAGGGGATACCGCCTTCCGTCCGTGCCCTCTATCCCCCGGGAAAGGTACATCAGGCCCCCGCATTCGGCATAGACCGGCCGCCCGGAGCGGACGAATTCCCTCACCTCGGAGAGCATTTCCTCGTTCGCCGCGAGTTCCTGCGCGTATTCCTCCGGGTATCCGCCGCCGAGGATCAGGCCCTGGATGCCCTCCGGGAGCCTCCGGTCGGCGAGGGGGGAAAAGAAATGAAGGATGCCCCCGCGCCGCTCCAGCTCATCGAAGAGGTCCCGGTAGTAGAAATGGAAGGCGCCGTCGCGGGCGATCCCCAGGCGTACACCCCGTGGCGCTGCATGTAACCCCCGCTCCTTTGCCGCGGCCGCCCGAACGTCCTCCCTGCCCGCCGACCGGAGAAACTCCTCCACTTTCACATGACGCGCAAAGGCCGCCGCCAATTCCCCGATGACGGATTCCGAGAGGGTCTCTCCGTCCGCCGTCACCAGGCCGAGATGCCTGCTCTCCAGCACGGGAAGCCCCCCTCTCGGTATCGCCCCCAGGAGCGGCGGGAGGTTGCGCGCCTTCAAGGCGTCGCGAATCCCGACGGCGTGGCGCTCCGACCCGCAGTGGTTGGCGATGACGCCGCAGATGTTCACCCCCCTCTCGAAGCGGCTGTAACCCGCCACAAGGGCGGCAACGCTCCGGGCCATGCCGTGGACGTTCACCACAAGGACGACGGGCGCCTTGAGCCACCGCGCTATCTCGGCGGTGCTCCCCTTGATCGAGTCGGCATCGGCGCCGTCGAAGAGGCCCATCACGCCCTCGACGACGGCGAAGTCGGCGTCGGCCGTTGTCCGGGCGAAGAGGCGAAGAACGTAGTCCTTCCCCGTCATCCAGCCGTCGAGGTTGTAGCAAGGCCGCCCCGACGCCACGGTAAGATGGGTCGGGTCGAGAAAGTCCGGCCCCACCTTGAAGGCCTGGACCTTCAGACCCCGCCGGCGCAAGGCCGCCACGGCCGCGAGCGTGAGAGACGTCTTTCCCACGCCGCTTTCGGCGCCCGCGATGACGATCCTGGGACAGGCCATCTTAAAAC
>ERZ795052.6614-NODE-6614-length-10555-cov-16.153714_pt1 | contig 10555 bp, 9 predicted proteins | sample MGYA00375136_ERZ795052 | MGnify/ENA primary metagenome ERZ795052 (study PRJEB30181, sample SAMN05720156) | activated sludge metagenome | isolation source: Anaerobic digester | place: Japan | collected 2015-05-26 ... | reverse complement strand
GTTTTCGTGATGGCCTCGCAAGGTGTTCGATCCCGATAGCGATTTCGATAGCGATAGCCCCAACGCCGAGCGCTACACACGGAATCCCGTTGTGTGAGCGCTCTGGTTAGCCCGTCACACCGCTCTTCGTATCCGATTCGAGTAACCCCAGATAGTCCCTTCTCGCATACAGGATGCGGATGACTGAAACAAACTTCTCTTCAATCCTGTAAAACACGAGGTAATTCTTACATGGAATGAAACGGTAGTGTTTGAGGATGGGAATATCCGTCCTTAACCGCGCTCCGGTCTGCGGCAGGGTTGCCAATGTACGAATTCTTTCAAAGATAAGGGCCAGGAGATCGCCTGCGGCCTGCGGGTCAAACAACTCGTCGGAAATATACCGCTTGATCTCATCCAAATCGGCGACCGCTTGCGGAGCGAGCCGGATTCTGGGCATGGCTACACCCCGAGTTTCTTCATCGCCGCGTCCATGGAGACCCATCCGCCTTTCCGGGCCGACTCCTCCCCTTCAGCCAAGGCGGACATGAGATCCAATTCGGCTCGCAGTTTCTCGTAAGCGCGAATGTCAACAATGGCAAAACGTCCATGCCCGTTCTTGGTCAAGAAAACGGGCGTCTCCGTCGTGACTTCGCGCAAAACGCTGTTGTAATTTCGAAGTTCAGAAATGGGTTTGATTGCCGGCATGATCAACTCCTTTTGTTCGCGTAAATTGTAGCTGAATTTGACGCAAAATTCAACAGCAGACTGTCGCCGTTTATCGGGCCAGCGATTGGGCTGTGAGGCGGCGGTATCCCGTCGCCTCCGCCGCGTTGCTGGGGCCTGTCTCCCTCCAAATCGCTATCGCCATCGGGATCGGGATCCATTGGGTTTCCGCCATGCTGAGACTTTGGGGACAGACCCCAAAGTTTCTCCGATTTTGGGGTCTGTCCCTAAAGTCTTTCTACTTTACCATTGTGAATAGCGGTGAAAGATGGATAATAGTCACCATAACGTTTCTTGAACCAGATTCCAACCGGCAAGGGGGATCGGAGCAGACGATGGCGGCCAAACATGACGAGATTCTGACGATGGACGAACTGGCGGAGTACCTGAAGATATCCAAGTCCACGCTCTACAAGCTGGCCGTCGACGAGAAGCTGCCGGGCCAGAAGATAGGCAAGCGCTGGCGGTTCCACAAGGAAGCTGTAGATGACTGGGTGACTCACGGAATGAAGGATGCCAATAGAGGATCCGTCGAATGAGCGACGTAAAACTATTCCGACTGACTAGCGGTACGGCCGAGGAACTGGTTGGTCAGCCGGTCAAGCTGGAGCATAAGCGCCAGGCCCTAATCGAGAGGCACATCGAGAAGTTCCTGCATGTCCGGTTCTTGGCATCGGAATACTCCACCGGAAAGACGCACTCAGGACGGATCGACACGCTTGGTATCGACGAGAACGTCTGCCCGACAATTATTGAGTACAAGCGGACCTCGAACGCCAACGTCATCAACCAGGGCCTGTTCTATCTCGACTGGCTAATGGATCACAAGGCCGAGTTCGAACAGCTGGTGCAGAAGCAGTTCGGCCAGGAAACCGCATCCAAGATCGACTGGAGCGCTCCGCGCCTGCTCTGCATCGCCGAGGACTTCACGCGTTACGACATCCACGCCATTCAGCAGATCAACCGAAACATCGAGCTCGTTCGTTACGTGTTCTTCGGCGATGACCTGCTCCTGCTCAACCTCGTCAATGTCGTGTCGGCCGAGCCGATGGACGAAGAAGAGGGCGACAACAAGGGCAAGAAACCGAAGGAATACACGACGCAGGAAGAGCACCTGGCCAAGTCGTCCACGCAGCTCAAGGAGCTGTATGAGGCCGTGCGTGACCATATCACCGACCTCGGCGACGACGTCCAGGAACGGTTTCTGAAGTGGTACATCGCCTTCAAACGTCTGAAGAACTTCGCCACGATTCAGCTCCAGACCCGTAATAACAGTCTGCTTCTCTGGTTGCCGCTGAATCCGGAGGAGGTCCCTCTCGAAGATGGGTTCTCCCGTGACGTGCGCGGCGTCGGTCACCACGGCACCGGCGATCTGGAACTGACCATCCGCAACCTGGACGATCTGAACAAGGCGAAGCCACTTATCCAGAAGAGCTTCGAGGAAAACTGATGGCAACTCCCTACCACAGCCAGTACTGGGCGCACGCTCTGACCCTTCGCGGGTCTGGCGGCGACATTGCTGCGCTGTCTCGCTCCATCGCCAACGCTAGGGTAGATCTCAACCCCCATCAGATCGATGCGGCCTTGTTCGCGCTGCGCTCGCCCTTCACCAATGGGGCGATCCTTGCCGATGAGGTCGGGTTGGGCAAGACCGTGGAGGCGGGCATCGTCCTGTCCCAGAAATGGGCCGAACGGCGTCGGCGCATTCTCATCGTCGTTCCCGCCATGCTGCGGAAGCAGTGGCAGCAGGAACTGAGCGAGAAGTTCTTCATCCCGTCGGAGGTCCTGGACACTCAGGTGACATCGCGCCTTCGCAAGAATGGTGGTGGGAACCCGTTCGATCAGAAGAACAAGGCCGTCATCTGCTCCTACAACTTCGCGGCGGCCCGGGCATCCTCGGTTGCCCAGGTGCCGTGGGACATGGTGGTCATCGACGAAGCGCATCGACTGCGGAATGTTCACCGGTCCCGGACACGTTTGCAGAACAACCCGGCCGCACGGAAGACGATGGCCCACCAGATTGCGGAAGCGGTCGGGAAGGCCCCGAAACTCCTTCTGACGGCCACGCCGCTTCAAAACTCCATGCTGGAGTTGTTCAGCCTGGTCAGCGTCATCGACCCGCATGTCTTTGGGGATGCGGCCTCATTTCGGGAGCAGTTCGTCAACAGCACCGACGAACTGTCCCGCAACGTGCAGCTCAAGCAACGGATCGCGCCGGTCTGCACCCGTGCGTTGCGCAAGCAGGTGACCGAGTACATCCCTTTCACCAACCGGGTGCCGATCACGCAAGAGTTTCTGCCGTCGGAGCAGGAGCAAAACCTGTACGATTCCATCACGACCTACCTGCAACGTGATGTGCTCTACGCTCTGCCCGCCAGCCAACGGCAACTCATCACGATGGTGCTGCGGAAGCTCCTGGCGTCGTCCACCTTTGCCATCGCTCGCACGCTCCGCAGTCTTGCGGCTCGCCTGGAGAACCTCCGCGACGACATGGAACTCCTGGACGATGACGACATCGAGGGCGTGGCCGAGTTGGTGGACGAGTATGGCGAGGACGCCGAGGAGGACTCGGATGCCAAGATTGACCCTGAACAACTGAAAGGCGAACTGGCCGACCTCCGGCGTTACGCTGACCTCGCATCGCGCATCGGTCGCAACGCTAAGGGCGACGCCCTGCTCCCCGCACTCAAGACCGCGTTTGCCAAGGCCGAGGCACTGGGAGCCCCACGCAAGGCAGTGATCTTCACTGAATCACGCGAGACCCAGACCTACCTCTACGATCTGCTGAGCGCCAACGGGTACGACGGCCAAGTCGCCACGATCAACGGAACGAACAACCAGCCCCATCACGCCGACATCTACCAACGATGGCAAGCCAAGCACGAGGGAACGGATCGGCTCTCCGGCTCTCGCGCTGTGGACATGAAGGCCGCCATCGTCGAACAGTTCCGCGACGATGCCACGATCCTCGTCGCCACGGAGGCTGCCGCCGAGGGTGTCAACCTTCAGTTCTGCTCGCTGGTCGTCAACTTCGACTTGCCCTGGAACCCGCAGCGCATCGAGCAACGCATCGGCCGCTGCCATCGCTATGGCCAGAAGCACGACGTGGTTGTCGTCAATTTCCTTAACCGCCGCAACGAGGCCGACAAGCGGGTATATGAACTGCTCAGCGAAAAGTTCCGTCTTTTCGACGGCGTCTTTGGCGCATCCGACGAAGTACTCGGGGCACTGGAGTCTGGCGTGGACATCGAGCGCCGTATTGCCGACGTGTACCAGACCTGCCGCACGAACGCCGAGATACAGGCCGCGTTCGACGCCCTCCAAGCCGAACTGGACGCCAAGATTCAGGCACGCCTGGCGGCGACGCGCCAGGCGCTCATGGAGAACTTCGACGAGGACGTGCGGTCGCGTCTGAAGATCAGCCGCGACCAGACCATCGAGTGTCTTTCGCAGCGGGAACGTTGGCTGTTTGATCTGACGCGCGTTGAACTAGATGGTCAGGCCAGGTTCGACGCTCAATTACCTCGCTTCCTCTACAAGGGCACCGATGCGCCTCAGGGCTGGTACAACCTCGATTGGAAGGCCGCCGAAGCGGCCGGCGAGCATTTCTGCCGCCCGGACCACCCGCTGGCCGTGCGGCTTATTGAACGCGCCATCGCCCGTACACTCCCCATCGTTGAGATGACGCTCGACTATACGAATCATCCCTCGAAGATCAGCGTGATCGAGCCGCTGGTGGGCCAGTCTGGCTGGCTGGAGGTTTCAAAGCTCACCGTATCCGCCGTCGAGGTCGACGAGTTTCTCATCTTCGCAGCCAGGACCGACCACAATCGGATACTTGACGAGGAGATCTGCCGCAAGCTTCTTTCCCTCCCCGCCACGCTCGGCCCCGAGATTCCGGATGTGCCCGATCTGACAGAACTGCGGAAGGCCGAGGTCGCCGCCCGCCTGGGCGAGATCGATACCCGCAACGCCCGGTTCTTTGACGAGGAAGTCCTCAAGCTCGACCGATGGAGCGAAGACCTCAAGCTGTCGCTGGAGCACGAAATCAAAGAACTCGACAAGCAGATTAGAGAGCTTCGCCGTTCTGCTGCCCTTGCCCAGTCATTGCAGGACAAGCTAACCCACCAGAAGCAACTGCGGGAACTCGAACGTCGCCGCAATGTCAAGCGGCGCGAACTCTTCGACGCCCAGGATGCCATTGACACGCAGCGGGAAGAGTTGATTGGCAAGATCGAGAAGCAGTTGAAGCATACCAGCGAAGTGCGCAGCCTGTTCGCGATTCGATGGAGGGTGGCATGAAGGGGAAAAAATCAATCGAAGAGAGCGCAAAGAAGAGGGAAATGCATCGAACGCCCTTTGGCGATAAGGAGGGGCTGGCATTGGAGTTCAAGCGGGCGACGGATAAGCTGCCGGTTAATTTCTTCGACACCGTATGCGCTTTTCTGAACATGGATGGCGGTGTGATTGTGCTCGGTGTGGAAGACGACGGTACGGTTTCCGGGGTGAACGCGGATGCCATCGAACGGATCAAGACGGACATCGCCAACTTGTCGAACAACCCGCAGAAGCTGGATCCGCCGCACTTGCTGTTTCCGCACGAGGAGCAGGTGGGCGACAGATGGGTCATCAAGGTGCTCGTGCCTGCCAGTTCTCAGGTTCATCAGGTGGGTGGAAGCGTGTTTCTGCGAAGCGAGGATGGCGACTACCGGATCAAAGACGTCAATCGTCTGGCTGGATTGATGAACCGCAAGCTGAGTTTCTTCACCGAACAGCGGGTCTATCCGTATCTGGGCATGAAGGACCTCGATCCCGCCCTCTTTGAGAAGGCCAAGAAGCTGATGCTGGGGCGGCAGCCGCAGCATCCCTGGGCAAATCTGCCACCGGAGGAATTGCTCAAGGTCGCGGGCTTTGTCCGGCAGGACTATTCCACCGGCAAGCCCGGTTACACCCTGGCCGCCGCCCTGATGTTCGGGTACGACACGACGATCCAGAGCATCGTGCCCGGCTACAAGTTCGACGCGCTCTTGCGCCGTCGCGACACCGAACGCTACGACGACCGGCTAATCGTCCGCGGCAACTTGATTGACGCCTTCGATCAACTCATGGGCTTTGTTGACAAGCACCTGAACGATCCGTTCTACATGGAAGGCACGACGAGTATCAGCTTGCGCTCGATCATCTTCCGGGAACTGGTCGCCAACATCATCGCCCACCGCGAATACACCAGCGCCGCGCCGGCCACGATGATGATCTACACCGACCGGGTCGAATTCAAGAACCCCAACGTGCCGCACTACCACGGCCGCATTGACCCCGGCAACTTCACGCCGTTTCCCAAGAACCCGACCATCTGTAAGTTCATGATCCAGATCGGACGTTACGAGGAACTCGGCTCCGGCGTCCGCAAGGTGAACCACTACCTGCCGCATTATGCTCCCGGCGCCGGCAAACCGGTGTTCGAGGATGGCGATATGTTCAAAGTGACCGTGCCGCTGGTGGCGGCTGGTACGACGAAAACCAAGACTAGTGAGCAAGTCACCCCGGAAGTCACCCCGGAAGTCACCCCGGAAGTCACCCCGGAAGTCATGCGGCTCCTGTCTTTGTGCGCAACACCCAGAACAAGGCGCGAGATGCAGGCATCCTTGCAACTGAAGGACGATGATCACGTCCGCGTGGCGTATGTTCTCCCGGCCTTGAACGCGGGCTTGATCGAGATGACCATCCCGGACAAACCCACCAGCCGACTCCAGAAATATCGGCTGACTGATAAAGGGCGGGCGACGTTGCGGCAGACGAATAAGGAGACGGGGAAATGAATAACCTCCAAGACGCCAAGAACGACAAAAGAGTAGCTGAAAGCTACGCGCCTGAAAACGCGAAACTGCAATGCGCTGTTCCGCGTAAGTACTGCCTTTTCGACACGAGTGTACTCGTTCCGTACTTCTTGCCTCATTCGCACAAGGAGGCCAAGGTGCATGAGCGAGCGGTGGCGATTATCGAGTCTGTCCGCTCTCGCCAATCTGATCACTTCTTCTACATCCCCAACTTCTGTATTGCCGAGGTCTTCAGTACCTTTGCAAAGCACGCCTATGGCGACTGGAACAAGCAGGTGAAATCCGGAACCATAGATGGTCGCATACACGCCTCTCTGCGAAAGCAGTTCCAGGCCGACATTCACAACGCGGCGCTCTTCTACCATTACGAACTATCGCGCTATCATGTGCTGACCGTGAACCTCGTTGCGCCGGTGGACCACTATTTCAAACTCGGCCGTGGTGAAGGCCGCAGGATCGTGCCATCGGGGGCCTTCGATCAACTAATCGCCGCCATGGGTATTCACCTCACGAAGATCCACGGCGCGGGAAATGTAGTCGTAATCACCGCCGATAACCGTCTTGCCAAGCTGATCAACAAATGCCGATCAACAATATCCCCGAGCGCCCGCAAGACGATGAAGATCGCCGATGCTGAGCGTTTCGTCGGGATACCGTTTGTCGTGGACAGTTTCCCCTTGGTGCTTGATCTGGCTACCGCTAAAGACAGGGACCTGCAGGCCGTGTTCGGCGAGTGGCCGCTTCCAGTGGCTGGTCGCTACCAACGGCCACGTCATCTAAAGAAGAAACGAGCTGCGCTGCCGTCCGGAACAGCAAAGGATTGATTTTATGGCAAAAAGCAACACTCGTCTGGAACTGACATGGATCGGCAAGGAGAATCGGCCAAAGCTGGAGCCGCGCATCCTGGTCGAGGACCCGGAGAAGTCGTATCACGCGACATTCCGGAGGGGAAGAGAAGAAGAATTAACCGCAAAGAGCGCAGAGAACGCAGAGAATGAGATTGAATCTTTGCGCTCTATGCGTTCTATGCGGTTAAATGAGTCCCCTGATTTCTTCGACAACCGCCTGATCTTTGGCGACAACCTCCTCGCCCTCAAGGCGCTCGAACAGGAGTTCACCGGCAAGATCAAGTGCATTTACATTGATCCCCCCTATAACACGGGCTCGGCGTTTGCACAGTACGACGATGGCGTCGAGCATTCCATCTGGCTTTCTCTCATGCGGGATCGCCTAGAGATTCTCCGCGAATTACTAAGTGAGGATGGCTCGATCTGGGTGAATCTTGATGACAATGAGGGGCACTATTGCAAGGTGCTTATGGACGAGATTTACGGGCGTCGAAATTTCGTGGCAAATGCGATATGGCAGAAGAAATACTCCCCTCAGAACGACGCTAAATGGCTGAGTGACAGCCACGATCACATTCTCATTTACGCCAAGAATAAAGAGATATGGCGCCCCATGCCATTGCCACGAACGGAGGCAATGGATAAGCGGTACAAGAACCCCGACAATGATCCGCGTGGCCCATGGAAAGCAGCTGATTTATCGGCAAAAACCTACAGCTCAAGTACGGACTATGAAATCGTTGCCCCAAGCGGGAGAATCGTCCGCCCTCCAGAAAGCAGGGCGTGGATAGTGAATCCCGCGAGATTTGAAGAACTAAAGGCGGACAATCGAATCTGGTTTGGGAAAACAGGGAATAATGTGCCTTCGCTCAAAATATTCCTTTCCGAAGTGCAGCAAGGATCTGTTGCCAAGACGATTTGGCTCCGGGACGATGTGGGTGATAATCAGGACGCAAAGAAGGAAGTAAAACAATTCAACCCTCAGGATTCTTTTGCAACGCCAAAACCTGAGCGGTTACTTGAACGAGTTCTCACGCTTGCATCATCTCCCGGCGACTGGGTTCTCGACTCTTTCGCCGGGTCCGGAACGACCGGCGCGGTTGCCCACAAAATGGGCCGTCGATGGATCATGGTGGAGCTTGGCGAGCACTGCCATACCCACATAATTCCGCGAATGAAGAAGGTTATTGACGGCGAGGACCGGGGCGGGATCAGCGAGGCAGTCGACTGGAAGGGCGGCGGCGGGTTCCGTTACTACAAGCTCGGACCGTCACTGATCGTCAAAGACGAGTGGGATAATCCGGTTATCAACCCTGATTTCAACGCCGCGATGCTGGCTGAGGCGATGTGCAAGCTGGAAGGCTTTACGTTCGAACCGAACGCCGACATCTACTGGCAGCAGGGCCGAAGCTCGGAGACGGACTTCATCTATGTGACCACACAGATGATGACGAAGGAGATGCTGACGAAGCTCAGCGACGAGGTCGGGCCGAACCGTAGCCTGCTGATTTGTTGCAGCGCATTCCGTTGCGACGTCACCCAGTTCGAGAACCTGACCGTGAAGAAGATTCCGAAGGCGGTCTTGAAGAAGTGCGAGTGGGGGCACGACGACTACTCGCTGGAGATCAAGAACCTGCCGGTGAAAATCGAAGAGGATTTAACCGCAAAGAACGCAAAGGGGGAGGAGAAGAGACCGGCGAGAAGGTTCGGGAAGGGGAAGAACAGAGACACGGGGCCAACGCTGTTCGACATGGGGGGATTGGAATGAGAGGCGATAGCAATTTAACCGCAGAGAACACAAGGATCGCAAAGATAAGATATCTATTCCTTGCATCTTTCTCTGCGTTCTCTGCGCTCTTTGCGGTTAATTATTCTTCAGGGGTTTCATCGTGAAGAGCCTTTCGTTATCGGCAATTTATCGGCAACATATGGACGGTTTATCGGCAATCGATGGAACACGTTTAACCGCAAAGATCGCAGAGAACGCAAAGATGGAGGGTGAGGGATGACGGATCAGGAGATCAAGAATTTGTCTGACAGGATTCGACAAACTGCCTATGACATTCATGTGTATCACGGGCACGGGCATCTCGAAAAGGTTTACGAGAATGCCTTGGGTCATCGGCTACGCAAGGCTGGCTTGAAGGCAGTACAGCAAGCGCCTATCCGTGTTTACGATGAGGATGGCACGGAGATCGGGGAGTATTTTGCCGACCTGCTGGTGGAAGACGAAGTTGTCGTTGAACTCAAAGCGGCCAAGACCCTGGCGCCGGAGCATGAGGCGCAGATTCTCGGCTATCTGAAATCGTCTCGCAAAGAACACGGTTTGCTGATCAACTTCGGCTCGTTCAAATTCCAAATCCGCAAGTTCGCGCTGAGTCAGGGAGAAAGTATTCAACCGCAAAGAACGCAAGGATCGCAAAGATGAAACACCGATTCCTCCCTTCTTTCTCTGCGTTCTCTGCGCTCTTTGCGGTTAATTATCCGGAGCCTTTACCATGAGTATTCAACACATCAACTCCATCAGCAATCGCCTGAGTCTGCGGCCTCCCCAGCGGGACTCTCTCGACATCCTGGCACGGGTCTGCGAGATCATCGAGCTGTCGAAGGATGCCGATCCCGTCGCGGCATTGACGGCGATCAAGAGCGAGTTCCCCACGGTCGAGGACTTTGAACGGGAGTTTCCATCGCTGTGCTTCGCGATTGCCACAGGCGTCGGGAAAACACGGCTCATGGGTGCATTCATCGCCTACCTCTACCAGTCCGAGGGCATCCGCAACTTCTTCGTGCTGGCTCCGAACCTCACGATCTACAACAAACTGATCGCCGATTTCACGCCCAACACGCCGAAGTACGTCTTCAAGGGTATCGGCGAATTTGCCGTGCATCCACCGCTCGTGGTGACCGGCGACACCTACGAGGACGGGCGCGGCGTTCGGCGCGACGATCAACTCCCCGGCGTGGACTGGGGCCACGATGTCCACATCAACATCTTCAACATCTCGAAGATCAACAGCGAGGTGCGGGGCGGCAGCGCCCCCCGAATCAAGCGGCTCAGCGAGTACATCGGCCAGAGCTACTTCGATTATCTCGCCGGGCTGGAAGACCTGGTCATGCTGATGGACGAGAGCCATCGCTACCGGGCCACGGCAGGCGTGCGGGCGA
>ERZ795052.6606-NODE-6606-length-10562-cov-12.009993_pt1 | contig 10562 bp, 12 predicted proteins | sample MGYA00375136_ERZ795052 | MGnify/ENA primary metagenome ERZ795052 (study PRJEB30181, sample SAMN05720156) | activated sludge metagenome | isolation source: Anaerobic digester | place: Japan | collected 2015-05-26 ... | reverse complement strand
GTGATCTCCACCGCGCCGGTCTGCCCGTTCACACTCACCACGCTCTGCGGCGGCGCAGAGGTCACAACCACGCTGTTGCGGTTGAGGTCTCCTAACCGCGCAGTCTGCCCGAATGACAGCCACGCCGCGCATACCATAAATGCCGTAAGTGTCACGCGCTTCATCACACAACCTCCTTCAACGCCGCCGTAATAGCCGCGACCTGAGCGAACATCTCGTCCACGTTAGCCGTCTCACCGTCAAATTCCGGCAGCGCGGCGAACGCGGATATGGCCGCGTTTGTCAGGCCGTGCCCTGGATCGCCTTTCGCGCCCTTGTCGCCTTTGTCGCCTTTGTCGCCTTTGTCGCCCTTCGCTCCGCGATCCCCGGTGTCGCCCTTGTCTCCACGGTCGCCTTTGTCGCCCTTGGGGCCGGTCGCCCCGGTGTACCCGGTCTCGCCCCTGTCGCCCTTGGGGCCGGTCGCCCCGGTGTCGCCTTTGTCGCCTTTGTCGCCTTTGTCGCCTTTCGGCCCTGTCGCGCCTTTCAGGTCTCCCAGCGCGACGAGGTCTGTCCACTCGTCGTCTCCATCGACCTGCCACTGGATATAGTTGCCGCTCACACGCAGTTTGGCGTTTTTCCCGTCCGCGCCGTCCGCGCCGGTCATTGAAACCACGGCTCCGGTGTCCAATACCACGACCGGGGACCAGTTCACGGCAAGCTGCCCGTGCCCGACCGTTCCGCTGGAGTCGGTCAGCCAAGCGGAGAAGCCGATGCTCTCGCCGCAGCATCCGCTGAATGCGTCGGCCAGCGTCTGCCCCTTCAGCGATAGCGTGGTCTTGCCTTCTGCGGTCACGCTCTGCGCGAGGCCGGCTCCTTTGTGGCAGGCCGTGACGGAGAGAACCGGATTCTCCAGCGCCGCCGCCTCGCCCGCGAACTCAACGGCGTATTCAGCTCCGAGGAAGACGCGGATGTTGAACGTCAGCCGATGGTTTACCAGTGTCACCGTCAATGTCTTCACCGTAAAACCGCCTTTCAGAGAATGCCGTACGGGATCACGTTCACGCGCCGACCGCTCGTGCGGTCTCCCGGACCGTTCTTGTCGGACACGATGCCGTCAAGCGATGCCTCGCTGAGTCCCGCGTTCCAGTTGGCCATCTCGACCTGCGCCAACCCGGCGTCGCTCCACGCCTTGCCGGTCTGCCCCAGAAGCGGATACAGTGCGCCGCTCACGATCACAGGCCCGTACTTCTTCATCAGCGTTGACGGGGCCACCTCTCCGCCGTCGTCCGGAACGATGGAGCACACGGCCTTCACAACGTCCGTGCCCCTGTCTGAAATGCCGCTCCTGACCTCAAGAATAAGGCCGCAGCATCCGGTGTCCCTCACAAACCAGTTCATGCCGTCGTTCTCAAGCTGCACGTCGTTGACGTACACGCTGAACACGCTCTTGATGTGGCACGAGGCCTGGGCGTAAAGTTTGTAGCGGTGGACGGTCTTTTTTCCGACCGTCTCTATCGCGCCGCAGTCGGAGCACTCGGAGCAGTCTTTAAGGAATCCGGTCAGCTTTTCGCGCCACACCTCGGTCTGGTCGCAGAATTGACGCCACGCCTCGCAAAGCGACATCCGCACGGCGAGGTCGGAACATCCTGGCAGTCTCCAGATCACGCGGTCGGCGAGCAGCGTCACCGCGCTCACGTCCCACCATGAGCCTGCCGCCGCCGTCAGCGGTTTGTTGGTCGCCTGTGTCTCGCTCATGTCACCGCAAGCCTTTCAAACTTGGCCATGTGGTCAGCCGCCAGCGCGGCGTTGGCCGTGTCGGACTGGTCGTGCTCGTAGCACCGCGAAGCGGCGAACGCGCACAATGCCGCGTTCCACTTGGGGTCGGTGTAAAGCTCGGTGGCCCGCGCGGCGGCCACGTCCTCGTCTTCCATGTCCTTGGGCGTCATCCCGGTAGGGCGCTCCCAGTCGAACAGCGAAACTCCGAAATACCGTGACTCCGGGCGGATCTCGCGCAGGCGCTCAACACCTTCGCACAGTGCGGTCAGCACAAAGCCGGCCTCGAACCTGTACGGCTCGTGGTGGTCTCCGACGATGTATCGCACCCGCATCTCCATCTCGCCCAAAGTCACGGCACACCCCCTCTTACCCGACAGCGCCGGTCAGCGCGTCGATGATCTGGGATTTGTTCAGGCCCGCCACGTCCATACCCGCCTTCGCGGCAACGGCACGCAGGTCGTCAACCTTCATCGCAGCCAGCTCGCCCTTGGCGGGCAAGCCGGCGACGGTCTCGACTTCCGTGACCGGACACTCGGCAACGGTCTGGGAGGGAACGTCGATCTTGACGCCCTCGTCATCCGTCACAATCGGGTCTGGCTTGGGAAGCTCGGACTTGCGCACGTTCTCCGGTCGCAGCCGCGCTATCTCCTCGGGCGTACGGGCGCGGTTCTTGAGCGCCACGATCACCTGCCGCACCGTCAGCTTGCCGTCAGACAGCGCTTTCACGGTGTCGGGGTGCAGCACGAAGTACGAGGGGTTCCTTGCCACCTCCGCCGTGGCGAACACGAGCCGCCCGTCGTTGATGTTGATCGCGTATTTCACGTCAGCCATTCCGGTTCCTCCTTACTCCGCGAACGGTACTCCGAACACGTAGCCGGCGATCTCGATGGCGAACTCGCCGTCAGAGATGTCAGCCGATGGCGTGATGATGAGGTCGCATTCCTCGGTCAGCACGCCGGGAGCGTTGGCGGTCACGGTCGTGGCCGCGACCGCGTCAAGCTCAAGCTGGGCGTCAACGGCCCACACGCTCGAATTGTCCGAGGTCTTCTTGATCGCGATGCCGATGTTGCCCGCCGTCGCCGCAGTGTTCACTGTGATGACAACCTGCTTGGGATCGAAACCCTTGGGCAGCTTGCCGACAGTGTACGCGGTCCCGCTTACCATCTTGCACTCCGCAAGCGGAGTGAACTTGCCGCGCCACGCGGGGCCGGCCCAACTGGCGTTCTTTGCGTCCAGCCCGATGGCCGGATATTTTTCAGCGAAAGTCATTTCATTTTCTCCTTTTTGAAGCTCCCCATCCCGGCCTTTGAAACAGGGATGGGGACGCCGTTGTTTAGCCGATGGCCACGATGCCCGTCGCCAGGCGTTCAGGGTAGCGGACGAACCACTCGTAATCCCAGAACGCGCGGTTGAAGGTGCCGCGCACGTTGATGTCCTTCAGACCGACCTCGATCTCGGACGTGTCTCCGAAATACGTGACCGCGCTGTTGTCGCCGGCCAGACACACGTACCGCGTGGGCTGCGCCCCGACGCCCTCGACCTTTGCGATCACGGGCGTCAGGTTGCTGACGTAAACATGGGCGCCGCCAAGGTCTCCGATGTAGCGGATGTCCTTGCGGACGAGCGAGATGTCGTCTCCGGCAAGGTCGGCCTGCTTGAGTTCGGATGTCTGGATGCGGTCGGCCACGACAGTAGGAACGATGATCCACGGTGTCAGGTTCTCGCCTCCGGGCTGCTCGCGCAGCGTGTTGACGAGGTGGCACATGTAGTCGGGAGCGGCTTCCTTGTGCGTCTGCCCAGATTTGGTCACGTCCTCGCCGGTCTTGTAGATGTAGGTGGGCGTGGTCACCCCGCCCAGATCGTACGAGCCGGAGATGTAGCCCGCCGTGTTGCCCTGGTTCTCGGTCGCGCACTTCGCGTAGATGTCCGCGTAGTACTCGCGCTCAAGCTCGGGCAGCCTCTGCGTCTTGCCGAAGGTCATGAACTGACCCGCCAAGTCGCCGATGGCGCTGAACTTCTGCTCCTCGCGCTCGATCACGAACGCGATGTACGCCTGACGCCCGACGGAGAACTTCTCGGTCGTGCCGTTGACGTGCTGGTAGTTGATCGGGTCGCCCTGCTTGCGCTGGCGAGTCGCCACCAGAGGTTCGATGGGAACCTCCAGCGTCGTTCCCTGCCCCACGAACTCACCGGAGAACTCGTCGTTGGTGATGCGCGACAGGATGGTGTTGTGCAGCAAGCGCCGCTTGAAAACGGGCTTGAATTTAACCGGGTCGAAACCCAGCCGGCTGGTGCCGTTGATGTCAGTAGCCATTTTGATCGTCCCTTCACGGGACGCGGCCAGATAACCCTACCTGACCCGTCCCTGATTGAGGGCCTCGAACAGTTCGGCGTCGATGCGGTCATACTCCTTCTTGTCGATGAGCCCGCGCGCGAGATCGCGCTGTATGCGCCTGTTCTCCTCCTCGAACTCCGACTGGGTATAGACCTTGCCCTGAACCGAGCCTGCCTGGCCCTCTCCTCCACCCGCTGCGATGAAAGGCTCCGCGACGGCGGATGGGTTTCCGCGCGGTGCCGGGACGCCGGCCTCGTTGTAGAACCGTGAAATGAGGACGCCCAAAGCGGCCATGTTGCCGCTCCCGTATGCGTTGGCCACGCTCGGCCCGTCCACAGAGAGGAATTTCCGCCATGCCGATTCGAGCTTTCCGCCCGCATCGACAGCCTGCCGGAAGCCTGGGAACGCCGCGTCGATCTTGTAGTCGATTATCTCGCCGCGAATCCGGTCGATGTCGGCCCGCGTGCGGGAATCCCTCTCAAGGAACTCCTGCCTCACCGGGTCGGTGACGTGCCTTGCGATGTGCTCCGCAGCCTGAGCGGTCTCGTCTGAAACCGACTCGCGAAGCTCTTCCGGCAGCGCGTCGTGCGCCTTCGCGCTTCTGACCTTCGCAAGCTCTTCCTCAAGCTCCCTGTTCCGCTGGGCAAGGCTCTTCACCCTTCCCTGCTCGACACGGGCCTTGTTGAGCTCACGCTCGGCCTCTTCCGCGCGCCTGCGCCAATCGACGCTTTCGCCGCCGCCGCCGCCGCCGACGCCGGGAATGCCCGCCGCCGACACCGCCTCTTTTCCTGCGACCTCTTTGTTCTCTTCACTCATGGTATTGCCTCGTCCCTCACTGAGCCCCTCGCCAAAGGGGAGTCTGTGCCGCGCGTCCCGGAGCCCCAGCCGGAGGAATCCGCCGCGCATGTTTCCTAACACGGGTCATCCGGGAGCCGCGTCAGCAAGGGAAACGTCATTGGGAAGCGCGTTGGCGTTTGCGCCTCCAAATGACTGTGCCCCTGCAAGCGTCTCGATGACCCACCTCACTCCCTCCGCCTGTCCGATGAACTGGCGGAGTAAATCGTTCGTCTGCGCCTTGCCCGCGTTCACGCATACCCGCTCCCACTCGGCGAGCAGGCTGTTGCAGAACGCCTTGCCGTCATCCGTCGCCATGACCGCTGCGGCGGCGCGCCTCAATGTGTCGTCTCTCTGGAAGCCATACGTCATGCAGCACCAGCCCTTTCAGCGACAGCCCCCTGCATCATCGGCGCGGATGGCGCGGGGGCTCCTGTCATGCCGTTCGCGTCTGGCTGCACGGGAGGCATACCGCCTGCCTGTCCATGCGGCCCCTGTCCCTGTCCCTGTCCCTGCGCCTGCGCCAATCCGCTCTCGATCTCCGCAAGCTGCCGGATCTTGTTCAGAAGCTCCGCGTCCTCAAGCTGCGCGTCGCTCGGCATGAAGTCCGGTATCCCCATGCCATCAGAAACCTTGCGCAGGATGACCGCCACCGCCTTCGGGCCGACAAGCTGGAACAGCATCGGGTTCCCGGCCACCATCCCGAGAAACTGCACCTGCGTCTCTTTCTCCTGCTCACGCAGAACGCGCCCCATCACCCCGCGCGCCATGATCTGCGCGTCGCCCTTGATGAACGGGTCCGGGTCAAAGTGCATGTTATACTCGTAAAGCATCGTCAGGATGTTCTCGATGACCTCTTTGTCAGTCTGCCCGATGACCATCTTCAACCCGCGCATAGCGGCCTCGGTCAGCATCTTGAGGCCGGTGGCGGTACGCGCCACGCCGCTCGCGGAGGAAGCCCCGCCGTAGGTGTAGGCCGGGATTCCGGTGTCATCGTCGGCCATGATCTTCGAGCGGTCCATCGCGGCAATTATCTCCGCGATGTGCGAGGGGATTTCCACCGTGCCGATGGGAGGCCCGCCGGCCACACCCAGCCCGGAACCGCGCAAGGCCCAGAACTTTCCCGCCTTGATGTCCAGCGCGCCCGGACCCTTGTCCAGCAGGCTCGTGAAGTCACGCGCATAGAACATGGGGAGCGCCGTCATGCCCATGTTGACCTTGAGCCAGTACAGGCAGGAGTCCTGAAGGTTCTGCGCCGGAACGCACCGGTCGGCGATGGATTTGCCCCAGAAACTCCCCGGCACGTCGTAGAACACGCCTTTTGAAATCGGTATGCGCATGTCTTTCGACACGCGGCAGAAAACAACCTTGTCGGCAACGGTCACGACCTCGACCATGTAGAATGCGTCCGGCTTGACCTTCTCGCCGGACTTCTGCGCCGCGCCGTTCTTCAGCAGGACGCTCCCGCGCATGAAGGCGTACAGCTTGAGCCCGTCGTACATCCACCCGTCGCCGCAGAAAACGCCCTCGCCGCCGTTCCCTTCCAGACGCCTGCGCTCGGATTCAAGCCCGTCCCGCGTCTCGCGCCAGCCTTTCGGATGGTCGGCAAGCAACCTCTTGACGCAAGGGATGTCCCACCCGGCAACGGTCCCGCCCTTGCCGTCGGCGCTCTCGGCGAAAGCAGCAAGCTCGGGGCCTGTGAACCGCATGGCGATCACGATGGGGGAGTCGCCGATCTTATTGGACTCGGGGGCCGGATACACATCCCACGGGCTCTTAGAGCGGAACCGGAGCACCTTCCTTGCCTCGCGCGCGTATGTCACCGTGCCGAGTTTTGATCTCTTCGCCGTCAGCCTCGGCTCAACAACCTCGACGGGCCCCTCGATAATCCCCGTCCCGTAAGTGACGATGTCGTTCACGTACCCGGCCTTGGCCTCGCGGAACCCACCCTCCTCTAACTGGTCGCGCATCTTGCGCTCCATGCGCGCCACGCGCTCCTTTGCGAAAACCATCTCGGCGGCCAGCCGGTCCCCGTACCGCTTGTCCACCTCGGCCATGATGAGCCGCTGGTCTGGCTCCACGCCGGTCGAGACCGCAGCAAGCATCACGGACTTCATCATGTCTGCGAAAATGGCGACGGCATCCTCCTCGGGTATCTCTGGAACCGGCGTGGCGTCAACGGTGAACTCGTCGTTAGGCCCGTTGACGTACACCTCGTCCAGTTGAGCCTTGGCGGAGTTGCACTTGACATCCGTGATCTGGCTCGCCAAGTCCTCGTCCATCCCCGCCTCGCGCAGCGCCGCCTTCGATCTCTCGTCACGCTCGCCGCGCCGCAACCGAAGCGCCCTCAGCCACCTCGCCTCGACGCCGGAACTCACGCGATGCTGCGAGGCCCTTGAGTAAATGTCTCGAACGGCACGCGCGAGCGTACCGTCAGGCGCAAGGGAACGCTGCGCTTCCGCGCCCTGTTCCTTAGCGACACTGTTTTTGACATCTCCAACGCCGGCAAGCATCTTTCCGACCTCCCGTTATCCCAAACTTACAACGGCCCGCCGACTATCACGAAATCCGCGTTACATCGCCACGCTGAAACGAGACTCCGGCAGGCGGTTCCCGAGAAGCAGGGTGCCGCCGCTCCCGCCGTCGATAAGACCCCCGCTGTACCGGTTCCCCCTCAGCAGGCTCCACACGCCGTACTGGAAGGCGTCCTGGATGTGCGTGTAGAAGCTGCTCTTGTCTGGCCCCGGCGCGTAACGCTCCTCTCCCAGCACGCCGCCGGCCATCTTCTTGTAGCAGTAGCCGCCGTTGAACCCGTTGCGCAGAACCTTGCACCGCTCCCCGACAACCACCGCAGGCTTGCCGTCGCGCACTCCGCGCAGAAGCTCTTTCACGCAGTTCGACCGCAGCACGAAGCTGTTCCCCGCAACGTCGCACGGCCAGCACTCGATCCCGCAGGCGTTCACCATCTCTATCGCGCTCACGGAGTCCACCTCGTTCGGGTTCGCACCTGCAGGATCGGCGAAACACACGAGCCTCGTGCCGCAACCCCATCCGTACCGCTCGACCAGAACCGGAATCAGAAGCTCCTCGCAGAACTGACGTATGCCCATGTCCTCGCTCACGACCTCCTCCAGACACCGCACCTGACCGTCACGCCCCATCTGCAGCAGCACCGCCGCCGGCGTGCGCCCGAAATCCAGGCCCGCCACCAGCAACCGCCCCTTCTCGAACATCACCTCCCCGGGCCTGTAGTGCCATCCGTCTTTCCACTCCGGGTATATCGGAAGCCCAGCCACGCTCAGACCGTACTCGTTCAAAACCTGCGTGCGGATGTCGTCCTCGTCCTTCGTCCGAACCATGTTCAGCCAGTACGCGAACCCCTCGTTGTGGTTCTCAACGTTCTCTGCCGGCAACACGCCGTCGCGCTGCCCGATGTTCGGCGTGTACTTCCACCCCTTCACCCCGTCGCCGCGCTCGATCCATTCCCTCAGCAGCGCCGGAGGCTGCGTGAAATACTCTTCGTTCTCGTCCCTTATGTCTTCGCTGCGCCGCTTCCACCAGTTGCTCTCGTGAGGGCTGTTCGTGTCCATCAGCAGGCCAAGCCTCGGGTATTTCTTCCCGCCGCACGCCCTCGGATAACGCCCCAGGCGCTCGTACACCGTGGAGTGTACCTTCCAGGGTATCTGCGTCGCCTCGTTCCCCCACGCGCCGCTGAGCTCAAGAGACTTCAGCTTCTTGATGTCCTCATCCGTCTCAAGCCCCATCATCACCAGATGAATCACAACCTCGGTCCCGTCCCCGCTCGGATGCGCACACCGGTACTCACCGGTCATCGGGCTGTCGTATTTCATCCGCGTCTCGGGAAACCACTCCAGCCACGTCTGCAGCGTCGTCAGCTCCAAGTCCACCGCGTGCCGACGGTAGAACAGCCACTTGCTCTCACGCTTCCCTTCCTCGTTCGCTTCCTGTCCGCAAGACCGCAGGAACACCTCCATACAGCACGCCACGCTCTTGCCGCTGCCAACCGGACCCCTTATCCCTTTGATCTTCTTCCCGCTCAAATGGAACAGCCTGCACGTCGCGCTCGGCGTGTATTCCCGCTTCTTGAACTCTCGCCGATCAATCGCCATGAATCACACCGCTCCATTTCTCATCGTCTCGACGAGCCGCGCCTTCTGAACATCCAGAATACGGGCCACCACAGTTTGCATAATCGCTACAAAGCGAAAACACGTCACAATGGAACATTCAGCGAATAGCCGACACACACAGGTAGACCCCCCTATATGCTGGCGGGCGTGCCCCACCCCGGCACCCGGTCTAGCCCCCCGTACCCAGTCTGCTTGCCGGTCGAGGTCGGCTGCGCGGTTTGGCCTGGAAAGGGGGGTGGAAAATGTCAGATAGAGGGCTAGCAACCCTCTGCCAATCGCGTAATTGCTGGGGATTGCGGGGTGTTGGCCGGATTTTGGCCGGATTTTGGCCACAATTACCGTCATTTGCCGCCTCCCACAATGAATATGGCGTCCTGATCGGCCATACGCACGTCATCCGGTGCGATCCTGCGCGGCGTGTCGGCCTGCTGTCCCAGGTTGATGACGATCTGGACGCCGCCGGGGCCGCCGTCGCCGTTGCCTGGGCCGTTGCCGGCGTCGGCGCATCCTCTCTGGCTGTACTGGAGGGCGACCGATGCGGCCTTGAGCTGCAACGTCTGATCGTCAGGTGTATCCATGATGCTCTCCACCACCTCACGCGCACGATGGACGAGGCCTCGCGCCTGACCCTCGGCTATGATCTGCATCGCCGCGCGGATGATAGGGTGACGTTGGCAGAGGCAGTTAATCAGCCCTCGCGATATGCCGCACTCGACCATCGGCGCGGACAGCTTGCCGGTCTGGTAGCATCGGGCGAGGTATTTGGCGACACGCACGCGCGAACCGGGATCGGCATTGACCCACGCGAGGAACCCGTCGGAATCGCGGATTGTGGTTTCTGGTGCGGATGGTGCGGATGGTGCGGAATCGCGGATTGTTGTTGGAGTGGTTGGTGCTGTGGCGGTTGATGCGGAGATCGTACACAATGCCGTTGAGCCTGGGGCGGCGAGTCCGGCGAGACCTGCGGCGGCGGGTGGCGAGGGAGGCGGAGGAATTAGCGGTGCGGCGGCGTCTATGAGGTCTGCGGCGTCGCGGAGGTCGTCCGGCGAGATTGGCGGGGGCGGTGTAGGTGCGGCGGCGAGGTGTGCGGCGATCTCGGCGGATATGGCGGCGTCGCGCACGGCTGGGGGGCGGCGGGCGTGGAACTTGCGCGGTGGTCTGGTGGGTCTCTTGTCCATACGGCCATGATAGGCGATGGGAGGCGTGGCGGACAAAACGGCGTTACGGGCGCGGAGGTGAAAACCCCTACGGGGGAGACTGCGGGGATACCCTTGTCATAATTTATTGATTAAATTTTTTTGACTGTCAAGTTTGCGTTACGCTCGATTTTGAAAATGTTGAAAAAGGCCAATAAAAACGGGGGAAACGAGTTTTACCGGGTGATGGTGGAAATGGGTGGAGGTGTGGAAATGTGGTGTATGTGGTGCGCGTTAATATGCTGATATTGTACACAAAATAAATGTAGTTGACCGTTGCCATCTAAAGGG
>ERZ795052.6581-NODE-6581-length-10602-cov-7.159287_pt1 | contig 10602 bp, 11 predicted proteins | sample MGYA00375136_ERZ795052 | MGnify/ENA primary metagenome ERZ795052 (study PRJEB30181, sample SAMN05720156) | activated sludge metagenome | isolation source: Anaerobic digester | place: Japan | collected 2015-05-26 ... | reverse complement strand
CGCGCCGCACCCGCCGCGCGGGCAGCAGCGGCGTTCGTCGCCTGCGCTGTCGTGTTCGCACCGAGCGCCGCCGTCTCTGCGTCGATCGCCGTCGTGTTCGCCGCCACCCGCGCCGTGTACCACGCCAGAATCGTCCGCACCATCTGCGTCGTCTCAGTCGCGAACTTCATCGACTTGTTCAGGCCTACCACCATGAGCATCAGCCCGCTAATGCCGCCGGCCAACCAGCCGACAACCCGCACCGCGCCCTGGTGCTCACGCACCCAGCCCGCCACCGCCCCGACGCCCTCGGCAAGCTTCTCAGTCCACTCAGCAGTCCCGAATGCCGCCTCGCCGATGGCAACCACGACGCCCTTGCTTGCAAGCTTGACATCATTGATGGCGTCCTTGAACCGCTCCGCGTCTCGCGCCGCCTGCTCGCTCATCACGAGCCCAAGCTTCTCCGCCCGCTGCGTCAACTCGTCGATGCCAGCCGCGCCCTTGTTCAACAGCGGCAGCAACTCTGCGCCCGACCGCCCGAATATCTGCATCGCCAGCGCCGACCGCTGCGTCGGGTTCTCGACGCGCCGCAAAGCCTCTGCAACCTCGGTGAACAGAGCCTGCCCGCCTTTGAGGTTGCCGCTCGCATCGGTGACACTCACACCGAGCGCCTGGTACGCACGCGCCGCCTCGCCAGTACCCTGCGAGGCGTTATACGCAGTCCGGCTCATGCGCGCCAGCGACATGCGCAAATGGTCGAACCCCACCCCGCTCTGCTCCGCCGCGTACCGCAGCCGCGCCAGGTCCTCTACCGCAACGCCCGTCTTGTCGCTCGTCTTCGCCAGCTCGTCGCCGTACTGCGCAGCCATGTTCGCCGCCGCCGCCATCCCAGCGACCACCGCCGCGCTCGCTACCACCAGCCGCGTCTGCAACACGTCGGCAGCCTGCAACGCCGCAGCCTCAAGCTGCTTCATGCTGGAACTCATCTGCCGCGACGGCCCGCTCAGCCGGTCGATGGCACGGATGAACACGTTCAGCTCGCGGTCGGCCATGTCACTCACCCCTCACTCGGTCGATCTTCGCCAAGTGCTCCAGGAACCCCCGCAACTGCGGCAGCGGCATCTGCATCACGTAGTCGAGGCTCCACCCGGTTCGCTCGCAGAGCATGACAACGGCGTCGCCGGGGTCGCGGGCTCCGGGTCCCCGCGCATCGCCGTCACCAGTGCAGTCCCCCCCAGGCATCGCGCGTACAGTTCCGCCCACCAGTCGGCGTCTATACCGTCGCCGCTTGCGCACAGTGTGTCTATGAGTTCATACACGTCATCAGCGCTCAGGTCCGGCTGGTAGTGACGCGCAGCCAGCCAGAGAATGTACGCGCTATAGTGCAGCGGCATATACGTGCGCCACTCCTCCTCCGTCGCCCGCAGCGCCAACTGCTCGCGCTCCTTCTGCACATAGTCGGCAGCACAAAGCGGGCGCAGCCTCAGCTCGCGCCCGCCCAAGTTGACATCCCATGCGCCCTCGTCCAGTTCGCGCAGTCCCATTGTCATCCTCCCGTGTAGCCGCCTGTCGCGGCGTTATGTGATGCCTATCGTCAGGCTCCCGGCATACGCCGAGCCCTGGAACGTGTACTGCCAGCCGGCCAGTGTCTCGACGCCCTGGAACGAGTGCTCGTCCGTGGCGAACGCCAGGTTACTCAACGCGATGGCCAGCGTGTCCCCGGCGCAGTTCTCGCTCACCAACGCCAGATCGAGGTTGATCGGCAGGCAGTCCGCCCAGCCGTCCAACACACTGTCGTCGATGGGCACGTCCGTGGTCAGCCTCACGCTCAACTGCTCCGTGCCGTAGACGTAGAACTGCGGCTTGCGCACCGACCCCGTCGCCTTCGTGTTCGCGTTGCTGTAGAAGCTCACCTGATTGTCCCAGTCGATGGTCAGCCCGTTGACGCTGTACTCATCGCTGCCCATGTAGGTGCCGCCCGCAATGATGGCCTCATAATCCTCGAAGACGTCGTTCGTCTCCGCAGGCTGCGAGGAACCCGTGCCGGTGTCAACGTCCAGCGACTGCCAGTTCACCGTCGCCGTTACCGCGCTGTCGCGCTCATACGCAATGCTCGCCGTCGTGATGATCGCGTCGCTGTAGGCACGCGCCCACACGTCAGCGCCGCCCTCGATCTCCAGCGCCGTCAGTGCGCCGCGCGGGTACGACGCCCGCAGCCCAGCCTGCAGCAACGCGATGTTCGTCGCGCTCAGCAGGAATGTCGCAGACCCGCCCGGCACCACCACGCCGCCCCGGCGCCGCTCGTTGCCGCCGACGCCGATGCGCCGACGCACCTGCGCATCCAGGTTCAATGCCCCCCCGGTCAATATCCCGGTGCCGGTGTCCGCGCTCGATGTCCCGAACTTCAGCCACTGGAACAGCCCCGTCAGTTGCTCCTGTGCCATGCTCACCCACTCCTAAGCGCCTTGTATGTGACCGTGCACTCCACGGCGCGGTATAGCTGCTCAGTGTCCGCCGTCACCGTCACCAGCAGCGGCGTTGCCTTCGTGATGACCCCGACCTTCGCCGCCGCCATACACCGCTGCTGCAATTCGCCCTGCCACTCCAACCACGTGTCTAGCAGGTCGAGCCGAGCATCCTCCGCCGCGTCCGGGTCATCCGGGTCATCCGGCACCAGCAACGTCACTGCCAGCGCCCACGTGTGCGTCCATGTGTTGCCTGAACCCCGCGACTCCTCGCCGCCCACAAGCTCGCCGAGCTCAACAACGATGGCCGCCGTGTGCGCACCCAGCCGCAGTGCCTGGATCGGCCCCCGCCGGATGCTCACGCCGCTGAACTCCGTCGCCGCACGCAGCGCCGTCAGGTAGTCAGCAATGATCTCGCTCGGCAGCGGCCCCGGCATCAGAGAAGCTCCTCGACTGCATCGGCGAACGTGTCCTCGATGAACTGCTCGTTGTCATCCAATGCGGGTTGCAGGTAGGGCCGCGCCGGGATGGTCACGCTCATCGCTGTGTACCAGTGCCCGTCGCGCTTGCTGTACCATGCCAGCCGCGGAGCCCGCACCGGCACGATGGTCCCGCCGAACTCATGGATCGCCGCATACACCACACGCCGCGGGCCGATCTCCGAGAACAGCCCCTGCGCGTTCACATCGCCGATGATGCTCCCTAACAGGTTGCCCATCGGGTAGCGGTTCAGCAGCCGCCGCACGTTCGCCTTCGCATCCCGCACGACCTTGCTCGTCGCCTTCCGCAGAGCCTTCAGCAGCACGCCGTGGCTGCGCGTGCCCATCTGCGTGAGCACCGCCAGCGCATCCCCGGTTATCTCCACTCGCCCTGCCATAGCTACCTCGTCGGCGTCATCTGCCACAGGTCAAGCTGTACCTGGTTGTGCGGCTCAGGCAGGCCCTGTACTCGGTGCTTGCCCAACACCAGGTACCGCTCCGTCTCGGTCACCGCTACCCACCGGCGGCGACCATGCCGCTGCCACAGTGCCCGCGTCGCCACCATGCGCCACGTCATCACCAGCCGATCACCGATGCTCAGGTCCGCATCCTCGTCGCAGTAGGCGACGTGCGTCACCGGGTGAGTGTACACCGCATCGGTCCCCTGCCGCTCCCGCGCGCTCTGGTCCTGCACCGTGCACAGTAGGTTCGCAATGCTCTCTTCCCACTCGCCCTCGGTGGTGTCCGTGGACACCCGCTGCTCGACGCGCGCGCGCATGTCATACGAGTGCAGCATCAAGCTGCCGAGCGCATCGCCGAGGTTCCGCTGTCTCATAGCGGTCGCCCCGTCAGCAGGTTCTCCGTCGCCGAGAACGGCTCCCACGACGGCGACACCACGCTGCTCAGGTCAGGTATGCCGGCATTGGCCTTCGCCTCGTAGGCGTCGGCCTGCGCCCGCAGGTTCGCGGCCACCTGTGTCAAGTCCTCGCTCACCCCGCCGCGGGACACCCGCACAGCCAGCCGCGCGCTGTCAACAGCCAGCGCACGCAGCAGCAGCGCCGCCGCCCGGTAGACGCCATCCTCAGCCGCCAGAGCCCACTCGATCTCCGCGTCCGAGAACGTAGCATCACCAGTGTCGGTGTCGGCTACCAGCAGCCGCACGCGCCCCACGTCGGTCGCGATGTCATACGTCGCTGCCCCTGCGCCTGTGCCTGCCACCGCCTGCCTCCTCGTTCTCAGTGTGCGGCAGGGGGCCGTCCGGGAGGGCTAACGCCCCCCTGCCTATGCGCGCCGCGCCGCCGCCGCACCGCGCGCTACCCAGTGCCGTCAGACATCAGCGCACCGCGCCAGTCCACCAGCCCCGTGCCGAAGGTGAACCGGAGTTTGAATGCGATGTCGTCAGTCGCGAACGAGCCAGCGAACGGGTCATCGCTGCTGTTCATCATCGCCCGCGCGTCGCTGTCCTTCACCCAGATTTCGGGGTTCTCATAACCGCGCAGGTAACCATACCGCACGGCCGGCCGAATCCGCGGTGACGCGAACAGGTACCATGTCGTGTCAGCATTGGCGCCAGTGTCCACCACCGGCAGGAACGGGTTGACGATCACCGTCGCCGCGCCGTAGAGCGGGTTGTTCGTCGCGACGTCAGCCGCCGCCCCACTCATCCCGGTCGAGTCAACCAGCCGCCGCGCGTTGTACTCAAGTGCAGGCGGCACTACCAGGAACAGCGGGCCGGGGTACACACTGACGTTCCCCGCCGGGTCCGTGAAGTTCCGGATCGCCGTGATGCCAGCCGCCAGGCCATCGCCGTCGAGGTCCAGCGGATCGTCGATCAGGTTCCCCTGCGGCGCCGTAAACAGCGTCGTGTTCGCAGCCCAGCTCGCGGTGAACAGATACTCGCGAGTGTACCGCGCGCTCAGACCCCAACTCGCCGGGTAGTCGCCGAGCAGCGAGAGGTCGCGCTGGTCAGACAGCCACGCCTCCCATGTCAGGTCCCACTGGCAACCGTACTTGCGCAGCGTGAACTCGTAGCTGCTGAGCTCCGGGTCGATGGGCAGGTACTCGCCCTTCTCCGCCACCGCCGGGATGATCCGGGCAGCGTTGATCTCGTAGTCGCGCACAGGATGGAAGTCCGCTGCGTCGCGCCGCCAGCCCAGCGTCTCCCAGGTGATCGGCACCATGTCGTTCAGGTAGCCCTGCTTGACGCCGCGATCAACCAGGTCAGCCAGGTGCGCGAAGTCCGAGGTCGTCTGGACCTCCTGCACGCGTCCCGCACGCACGGCCTCCGCATAGCGACTGAGCGACACCGAGCCGCCCATGTTCTCCGTCGAGTCTACCATCTGCATCAGTTCAGCAGCCATCATGCCTCACACTCCCCGAACGGCCACAGCCGGACAGGAATGTCCACGGCCGCAGACGTATAGCTCGTGTCGTAGGCCAACGAGAAGCCGACGAACACGTCATTGTCACCCGTGTTGCCCGCGTGCAGAATCCCGCTGTCCTCGTCGTAGTAGATGCGGCTGCAGATGCTCACCACGTCGCTGATCGGCAGGTAGTGGCAGCCGGTGATGTCGATGACGACCTCGCCGTTGTCCTCGTTGTAGTCCGTTAACGCCACGCCGCAGAGCCCGGTGTCCAGCACAACCAGGTCGCCGCTCGTGATATCCTCAAGCTCGCCGGCAGCGAAGTCTGCGTCAGTCAGCGTGATATGGTTCCCGCCGCCCTCGCTCCGCGCCTCGTGCTTGCTCGCCTCAACAATGTCCAGGTAGGGCATGCTCACTCACCCGCCTTCAGGGGGATGTATTCAACACCATGCCGACGGCACCACTCGCGATGTGCCTCCTCCGAGTAGCCGCCCGCGTTGCCGGCCTCCGCTGCACCGGCCTCCGTCACCCGCGTCTGTACACCCGCCGCTGCCAGCACTGCCGCCGTGTGCGCACGCTCAGCATCCACGGCCTCCTGCACCCGCGCCTCGCGCTCGGCCTCGGGGATGGCCTGCCCCCGCAGCCGCTCGATCACACGCGCCGCCTCGTGCGGCGCCAACCCCGATGCCGCAACCAGCGTAGTCACCGCCGCCTCCGACGCCCGCTGCTCCTGCTCCGCCGCAACCTGCGCCTTCACTGCATCGAGTTCCGCCTGCAGTGCCGCCTTCTCTGCCTCGACTGCTGCCAGTGCCTGCTTGTCCATCTCCTCAGCCTCCTTATCGGCTGTTGATGTCCCTGCGTCCCCGTGCTCCTGCAGCAGCGCGTCCACCAGGTCAGGCCGCGCCTCGCGCAACTCCTCCAGCGTCATCTCTGCGATAGTCATGTCGTCCTCCTGTGTCTCTGCCTCGAGTACGCGGCCCCGCGTGTTGCCAGAAGGCACCCAGTCCACCGAGTTCACCTGCAGAACCTGCTCGATGACCGTTGCCGGCTTGCCGTCGATGACCTTCTCGCGATACTGCACGTAGCTGTCCTGCGACAGCCCGATGCCAGCCTTCGCCACCGGGTCACCCAGCACCGTCAGCAGCGCCGGGGCATGCACGTGCGCGATGGCCTCGAGCCCTGTCTCGGTCATGTGCACGCTGCCCGGCTGCACCGTCGCCGCCCATGCCGCCACGTCCCGGTGCCCGCGCACGCCGTCCTCGGTGCCCTCATGATTGATGTACATTTTCACGCCGTCGTACAGCCCGGCCTCGGCTGCCGCCGCCAACGTCGTCAGCGGGTAGTACCGCTCGCCGTCCTCGGTCCAGCCGTGCTCCGCAAGTATCACGCGGAAGTCCCCGTCGGCATTGTCTACCGCCTCGACGCCGCGCCCGATGAACTCGCACACGCGCCGCTTGCCCCGCCCCCGACGCCGCTCATTACTCACTACCATCACCACCCAGCCACGTGATCTCTACGTCGCCGTCCACCACCGGAACCATGTCGCAGCGGCAGTTAATGACCTCTTCCGGATGGTCGCTCTCCGGGTCGCCCGGGAACATCAGCAGCGCCTCCCCCACCACAAACGGTTCATCCATCGGCACAGTCTGCCCATTGGCCGCTGCGTGTGTGTCCCGCGTTCTATCATCCAAGAACGACATCCACTGCTTCTGCTCGACGCCGTTGCGCTGGTACGTCGCGTTCAGCGTGCTCATCTGTGCCGCCGCCGTCTCCGTCCGCGCGATGGTCTCTGCCCGGTTGGCGTATGTCGCCGGGAAGATGGTGTCGATCTCGTCAGCAATGGCAACCGGCCCCAGCCCATCCTCGTAGTACGCCCGCGTCAGCACCTCAGCCAGTGCGTCAAGCATCGACTGCACCACCTCGCCGGTGATCTTCTCGCCACTCTGCTTCAGTGCCCGACGCAGCGCCGGGTCACGCAACACGAACGTCTCCGACGGCGCCTCGCGCACCACTGCCTCGCGCCGCCGCATGCGCCGCCGCATGCCCCGCAGCATGTCGATGGCCTGCTGCCCGCCCAGGTTCGCCGCCCGCAGCATGTAGTCATCCAGCAGCCCCAGCAACACGCTGCCGTCAGGCCGCACCGCCTCCAGCCGCGTCAGCATGATGCCGCGCTCAGGGATCGTCTCCCCCTGCGACCGCAGCCAGCCGCTCAACTGCGCGTGCCACGGCGCGATGAAGCGCCGCTGTACTGCTCCCGCAAACTCTCGCTCCAGTCGCTCTCGTCGTCGCGCAGCAACCGTCGCGCGCACCGCGACAGCCTCCGCAACCGCGCCGCCCGCGTCACCGTCCGGCTCCTGCTCCTCTGGCTCCTCCGGCTCCGGCTCAATTGCGACCTCCTCCGGCTCGGACCCCGGCGGCCCGAACTGCCGCTCCAGTATCTCGTCGATGTCATTGGCACCGATTGCCAGGTACGCCTGATACGCCGCCTCGCGCGGGTCGAGCAGCCCCGCAGTGACGCCCTGCACCAGACTGCTCATCTTCAACTGCACCGTACTCGCGTCCGTCGGCACGGCGTCAGGGAAGTCCAGGTCGTAGTAGTCATCTATATCGGCCGGCAGCACCCGCCGCGCCTGCGCGTGCGTCACAGTGTAGTCGAACACGTTGCAGATCAGCGTCCGGTACATCTCCTGCCGCAACTCGATGGTCCAGATGGCCGGCATCTCCATGTTCGCCGCCGTGGTATATTTCCCTGAACTCGCGTCGCCGTAGAAATGCTCGCCGAACCCGAACGCCCGGATGCCCTGCAGCATCGTCTGCCGCACCGTCACCGCCAGGTTGCTCGCCTGCCCGGTACCAACGTCCACCGGCGTCATCTCGCTCTGGTCATTGTGCACACGCACACCGGCGACGCCCGCAGTCTGGTTGCCCAGCGCACGCGCCGCGCGCTCCGCCGCCTGCAGACCCGCCGCCGTCGTGATCGTCTGCCGTATCTGCCACGCGATGGCTGCCTGCGCCCGCGTCCACGTCACCAGCGCAGAGAGCGTCTTCGACTGCGCCCTGATCCAGTCATACGCTGAGTATATCTCCGGAATGCCGCGGCGCCAGATACCCGGCACGCGATGGTGCATGATACACACATTCGGCACCAGCCCCGGCAGCGCCCGCGCGTACCGCACAAGCTCCGCGTCCCAGCCCTCGGCCCCAGGGCCCCGGTCGATCATCGCCGCCACACGCCAGTCCAGATAGTGCGCGAGCTTCTCCTCGACGCCCGCCAGGTCGTAGCTCCCCGTCTGCGGGTTGTACACCCGCTCCCGGTGCCTGCGCGCATACGCCACAACGCGCCGAGCGTTGCCCGGCGCGGTCACTATCTCTACTATCTCGCTCGGGTCAGGCACCTCGCCGAGCTTCACCCGCGCGTCCCCCGGCGACGTGTGCAGCAGGAGGAACTGCTCCCCGTCCGTCATCATCAGCGCGTTGGAACGCTGCAGCGCCTCGTGCGAGTACAACGCAAGCTGGTTATCCTCGTCATCCCAGTGCGCCGTCAACACATCCTGCACACGCTCATCCGAGGCACTCGGTGCCGACAGCCCGGTGCCGAACGTCCCGCTGGCAAGCAGCTTCTCGGCCCGGATCGTCGTCGGGTCCACCCGGTGCAGCGCCCGGCACTGCAGCCGGATGGTGGCAAGCTCCGCGTTGCTCAACTCGCCGCGCTGACTGCCCAGGTCGGTGAGCGACGTCCAGCCAGCGTCCTCCTGCGCAAGCTGCTGCCGCACCTGCGCAGCGGTGGCCTCGGCGACGCGCGCCCACTCGACCTGCGCCGCTCGCTCAGCCTCCCGCACTGTGTCCCGCTGCCACGGTAGCCTCATAGGCGCGCTGCTCCTAACTCGTCGTCTGCCCAGCCGGATACCACGTCGCTCATGCCAATATACTGGAGCGTATCATTCTCAGTCGGCACCGTCAAGCCCATCACGGCATATCTGAGCGCGTCCATCGCGTGGTCGTTGAGCTTCTCCGGCTCGTCGGCACGCTGCGTACCGTCCGCCCTGGTCTTCCAACAGTACGTCTGCAGCTCGCGCACAAGCTCAATGCAGCCCGGCGCGACCAGCAGCGTCCGCGCGGCTATGCGCCCGCCCGTCGCCTGCAGCCCCGGCAGAACCGCATTCGTCGCCGGCACCGCCGGGACACCAGCGTGCTGCATCATGGCAATGTTTGCCGGCTCCGACGGGTCGCAGTACCACGCGCTCACACCGTACTCAGCCCCCAGCCGCGTCGCCTGTGATACCCACCACTCGACCGGCTGCTCCCGCTCGTAGACCTCGGCCATGACATACATCGTGTCGTCCACGGTGAGCCCGAGCACCAGCAGCACGCCGGGGTTCGTCCAACCCCAGTCGCAGCCGCCCACCACGGACACCATGCGTTGTCGGGGCACATCGCTCGTCACGTGCGTGTCCACGGCGAACTGTGGGTAGACCAGCCCCTCCCACGCCACGTACTCGCCGAGCACCTCCTGCTGCCACAGCAGCGACCCCTCGCCGTACTCACGCCGCAGCCGCTCGTGATAGTCGGCCTCGAGGAACGGGTTGGAGAACGTGGTCGCGCGGATAATATGCAGCCCGTCGCGCTCGATGCCCAGGGTCTCCCAGCACCAGTTGCGGCCCTTCGGGGTGAAGCTGAACGAGGCCTGATGCGAGAAGCCCGGCTGCCGCAGTCGGCCCATCAGGTAGTCGTAGGCTTGCTTGCGCCACAGCCCAACCTCGTCGCCCACACACCATGCGAGGTCAGCGCCGAGCAGTGCAGCCGGGTTGTCGGCACTGCGCAGCCACACCTCCGCACCGTTCGGGAAGCGGATGAGTGACTGTTGCTTCTGCCAGTTCCACGTAGTCAGCAGGCCGAGCTTGTCCGCCGCCGTCAGCAGGTGCGGCATCACCGCCTGCTGCAGTTGCGGGTATGTCGGCGCCACCAGCATGCCCCGGCTGCCGGGGTTCTGCAGCGCCGTCACGAGCGCCTTCATCACCGCCGCCCAGGTCTTGCCCGAGCCAGCGCCGCCCTGCAGCACCACGTTCGGCGCATGCGACTGCAGGAACTCGGCCTGCTGCGCCGAGATGGAGAAGCGCGTCTGCTGGGCTGCAGTGGCGGTGCTCATTCGTCCTCCGGCTCTAGCTTGTTGACGACCTCGAAGACGATCTGCTGCTCGACCGGCCCGCCGCCGGGGCCGCTGATCTCCCGGCGCTCGTTGCGGCTCCAGCGATCCGGGAACTTGCGCTCAAGCCAAGTCATCGCGGCTTTCCAGTCGTCCACCATCGCCTTCTGCAC
>ERZ795052.6562-NODE-6562-length-10622-cov-5.195325_pt1 | contig 10622 bp, 10 predicted proteins | sample MGYA00375136_ERZ795052 | MGnify/ENA primary metagenome ERZ795052 (study PRJEB30181, sample SAMN05720156) | activated sludge metagenome | isolation source: Anaerobic digester | place: Japan | collected 2015-05-26 ... | reverse complement strand
TTTCTCGGTGCCAGGTTTCCCTCTAGCCAATAACCAAAGATATGCGCCCATTGGCGCCTGTGAGGCGCCTAACCGGGCGCACATAAAAAAAGCTGCCTACTTTCGTAGGCAGCTTCGCTGTTACTTACTAGATTTCTAAAGAATTAGAAATTGAAAATGCATAATGCATAAACATTGTAAGTAGAATCATCAGCAACACCAGCCGTTGTTGACATATCATAGTTCATACCAAGTTCTATAGAACCTTTTTTAAGCGCATAGGTAACGGATGGATTAATATTAAATGTCCATGTTTCTTCTGCAGCTCCTAAAGCATAAGTTAAACTGAGTTTTGGAGTATATTTATCTATTGTATAAGAAACTGCAGGATTCACTGTAAGAGCTAATGCTGTATTAGGTGCAGTAACATCAGCATATATATCCTGGTCTAAATACAGCTCGAGAGTAAGCGCATCCATTGCATAGGCAAAATATTCTGAAACTAAGAAAGCTTCTCTGCCAGCGGTATCGTCACCTAAATTGAATACTTTTCCTTCAATATATACATCTAAATTCTCAATGGCTGAAATATATGCACTAAACATAAGATCGCTGAAAACTGCTGCATCCTCTGCATTTACTCTTGGATCAAGATCATAAACCAGGGCAAAATCACCAATTCCTTCTGCAGAATATGAAACACCAATTGCAGTGTCTTTCAGAACATTTACTGGAGGAACAGTACCTGCAATACTCATTGGCATAAAGGTACCTATTTTTAATCCTGCGATGGGTGAAACTATTGTTTCAAGACCAGTTGCTCCATCAAAATTACCAAACGCCCATACAGCACCTTTAGCAAATGTATAATCGCCAAGCTTGCCTACATTGAACTGTAGTAAGCCATCAAACAATTTTGCCCAACCAAAAGCGCGAGTAAATGCTGGTGCAGTGAAATCGTTGCTCTGGAGACGGAAAGCAATTCCCATGTCTTCATTTGAATAAGAACCATTCAGGCGTACACGGGTTCCAGGTGTTCCATAATAACGTATCAATTGCGTAGTGTCATTTGCAGAATCATACCAGAAACCAGTGTATACAGCACCACTCCACTTGAGTGCTGGTGCTGCATCCTGCGCAAATACAAATGCGCCAACGAGAGCAAAGGCTATAAGGAAAGCTAGTGCTTTCTTCATGAATGTCCTCCTTAAAGGATTTTTTTAGTAAGCTGGGGGCACTGGTGCACGACCCTGTCTCCCCATACTTTTGTTGTAAGTATACCAGCACGAATTTTAGCTGTCAAGTTTTTTTTTCAGGAATAACGTAACCTTTCGGTGCCAGGTATCAGGTATATCAAATATTGTCAGGTATCAGGTATTTCAAATATTGTTATGTAATGATGTATTGTTGAGCAGCCAGCGAGTGCCAGGAATATTACCAAACTTATTTCCAGACTTATTTCAGCGGTGCCAGGTTTCGCCCCTGGATTTTTCTCTACGGGTGCGTCGATATTTGACATACCAAGTATAAAATCAGTAAACTAACGGTTGCATAACAGCTGCGATTTGGCTTAGTTTTAATTTTTATTTAGTTTTACCCTATTTTGCCGAGTATAAAATCAGTAAATTAAAAAACCGTGCATTTATCGATAATCCATTATAAAATTACATAAGACGAGGCTTGATTCAACACAGGCCTGGATATTTTGTTCGATTGGAGCTATTGATAGTATGATTAAGCTATTTTTCCCGCTAAAACACCGCGAAAATCTCCCTATTGAATTCATTAAACGTGTACCTATACTCATCAACACAAATTTTATACTTATTCTTTATTTTGTGTTCGCTTCATTTACACGGTATCGAGCTGACCCAGAAGCTACTCGTATATTTTTTATTGCAGTACTGGCTTCATGCTCCTCATTTGTAATATCGCTGATGCTCATCCGATTCAAGCATTATATCATTGCATCGACCTTCTCAATGTTGGGGATTTTTTTAAACAGTCTCTGGATTGGGATTTTGCTACCGCTCACTAACTACATGGATTTATATCGATTTTCAGTCTATATTATCGCTGCAAGCACGGTAAATATCTTACTTTCCTTCAGGCGGCTTCAAATATGGCTCTATAGCATTACAACTTTTGCAGCATTCGTGTGTGTTTCGCTGTTTTACTATGCGCCTCGTTTTGGCGGTTTTACGGGTGAAATTAGAACGATATTTACCACGCTTTCAATGTTATACATTGCCGTTACAATTGTTTTCTTCATTATCAACAAAATCTCTACAGATCTACTGACCGTAGCTAATGTGGAAATGCAAAAAAACAAAGCAAAGGCTGATGCTTTAAACGAGCTCATTCGCAATACTAAAAACACCATGAAAGTCGGCGCTGATCTTGTGGAATATGCAGGACAGAGTACCGCTAGCGCTAATCAAATTAAAAACGAACTCCTCTCGATTGCAGACTCAGCTCGAAAACTTTCCACCGATGCAACATGTGCCGATGAAACAAACCGTGGCATCGTCGAGTTTGCCCAAAAAATGCAGGAAGCAGTAGACAATCAGAACTCATTTCTCCAGGAAACAAGCAGTGCTGTTACAGAAATTATGACTACAATCCAGAACATAGCGCAGCTTGCTGAGCAAAAAAAGTCGATAATGAATGCGGTTGTCAATAAAATTGAAGCACAGGGCAATGAAATAAAAAAACTTACCGAGGGCTTTGAAGCAATTCAGGAATCTTCTCGCAGTGTACTGTCAGTCATATCGAGCATTCTCGATATTTCAGAGAAAACAAACATGCTCGCAATGAACGCCTCGATCGAGGCTGCACATGCCGGTGCAGCAGGTAAAGGCTTTGCAGTCATTTCAGGAGAAATTCGCAAACTCTCTTCAGAAACACAGGTAAGCACGCAACTCATCAGTCAGGCACTCTCTCGCAATCAGGAAGTCATCGATACCGCATCAAACTTGATACATCGGTATACCGCAAGCCTTAAAGATGTCATTGAGGACGTTCGCGATACTTTTAATTCATTTGAAGAAATTATTGCCGGCTTGAGCGAAATCAATATAGGGGCAAAAGAACTAACCACCGCAACAGGCAACATGGTCAACATATCAGCAGAGACCCGAGAAACCATAAAAGGCGTAGCCACGCAGATTTCGGACAGCTCCGCAAGCATTGAACACATCTCATCATTTGCATGCGCACTCGACGAGCGCATCAACAAACTCAAAGAGGACTTTGCCCGCATCGAAGCCATTATCCAGCAAATCCGAAACATCGGCGATCTCAACATCGAGCAAATCAAACGCCTCGAGACCGAACTCGATACCATTACCGGCAGGTAATCTTAATCAAATTAGCAACTCACTAGCGCCTCGCAGAAACCAAAACCTGGCACCTTTCTCCCCATTCTCTCAGATCCAACGAAACATGGCACCCTTTGGCCCTCCGCAACCGGGGACCCTTTATTGAGAAACCTGACACCGTTCTCCCCATTCTCTCAGACCCAACGAAACATGGCACCGTTCTCGCAGACCTCGCCGAAGAGCTGCGCCTATCAAACCGAAACCTGGCACCATTCCCGCAAACCTAAAACCTGGAACCTGGAAACCTGGCACCGATCTCGCAGTTCTCAAAACCTGGAAACCTGGCACCGTTCTCGCAAACCTAAAACCTGGAACCTGGAAACCTGGCACCGATCTCGCAGTTCTCCCCGATTAAGAGCCGCACCCATCAAACCGAAACCTGGCACCCTTTATTGAGAAACCTGGCACCGATCTCGCAGTCCTCGCCGAAGAGCTGCGCCCATCAAACCGAAACCTGGCACCGTTCTCGCAGACCTCGCCTGGAAACCTGGCACCTTTCTCCCCATTCTCTCAGACCCAACGAAACCTGACACCTTTCTCGCAGTCCTCGCCGATTAAGAGCCGCGCCCATCAAACCGAAACCTGAGGAAACCAACCTGGAAACCTGGCGCCCTTTATTGGGAAACCTGGCACCGTTCTCGTAGTCCCGATTCGAAACCTGGCACCCTTTGGCCCTCTGCAAATTAGCAACTCACTAGCGCCTCGCAGAAACCAAAACCTGGAAACCTGGAACCAAATGAAACATGGAAAGCAACCTGGAACCCGGAAACCTGGAAACCAACCTGGAACCCGGAAACCTGGCACCAAATACTTTGAGACGCCCACCGCAACATGGGACCCCTTATTGAGAAACCTGGCACCTTTCTCCCCGTTCTCTCAGACCCAACGAAACCTGGCACCCTTTGGCCCTCTGCAACCTGGGACCCGGAAACCTGGAAACCTGGCGCCCTTTATTGGGAAACCTGGCACCGTTCTCGTAGTCCCGATTCGAAACCTGGCACCATTCCCGCAGACATCGCCGATTAAGAGCTGCGCCCATCAAACCGAAACCTGGCACCCTTTGGCCCTCCGCAACCTGGCGCCCTTTATTGAGAAACCTGGCACCGTTCTCGCAGACATCGCCGATTAAGAGCTGCGCCTATCAAACCGAAACCTGACACCATGGCACTTGATTTCTTTCAAACCGAAACCTGGCACCGTTCTCGCAGTCCCGATTCGAAAACCTGGCACCGTTCTCGCAGTCCCGATTCGAAAACCTGGCACCGTTCTCGCAGTCCTCGCCGAAGAGCTGCACCCATCAAACCGAAACATGGAACCTGGCACCCTTTGGCCCTCCGCAACCTGGGACCCCTTATTGAGAAACCTGGCACCGTTCTCGCAGTCCCGATTCGAAACCTGACACCATGGCACTTGATTTCTTTCAAACCGAAACCTGGCACCACGGCACTTCAGGCACTTATTTCTTAAGGCACCATGGCACTTGATTTCTTAAAAAAATCTATTATTCTTTATTTGTGGAGTTTGTTTTGCTGTTTGTATTTGACAACTTGATTATGATAGTTCTATCATATATAGTAGATATAAAATATCAAACAATATCATTTGCAAGAGGGGTACCATGACAAATAACGATATTGTCCCTGGTTTCGATGATGAAAAAGATGACAGCCTCAAAATACGTCTTCAAAAAGTCGATGAAGTGGAAAACTGTATCGCTATGTATCTTACAGGTTATATCGATACATACAATTCTATTTTCTTCCAGAAACGGATCAATAAAGCTATTGAAGCAGGCTTTAATAAGCTCATTTTTAACTGTGCAGCTTTAAACTACGTTTCATCAACCGGTATTGGATCTTTCACAGCATTTCTTAAATCGGTTAAACCTCGCGGTGGAGATATAGTACTATTCGAAATTCAACCAAAAGTGTACGAAGTATTCCAACTCCTGGGCTTTTCACAATTTTTTAATATCCGAGACAGCCTTGATGATGCTATTCTCTTTTTCAAGCAAGGCACCACGGTATCAACACAATCTGTATTCCCTAAAATTTTTAACTGCCCTATCTGCAATAAAAAGCTCAAAGCTGCAAAACCCGGCAGATTCCGCTGTTCGGAATGTAAAACAATTCTTGCAATTGATAATCAGGGACAGGTTTTCCTGGGTTAACTACTATACAAGGAGCTAAAGCATGGCTGATATAAACACGATAGAAACCTTTCTCATCGACAACAATATTGGTTTTAAAGAGCTCGACCCAACCACACTCTATATCGAAGATGCAGCTAATTCAATTCCTGGACTCTTTATCGCTGTAAACGATCCAATCGTCGTCGTCAAAGCACGGGTTATGACACTGCCAAACGCTCCTAACATTCAGTTTTTCAAAAAACTGCTTGAATTAAATGCAAAAGATCTACCTCATGGGGCATATGGCCTCGATGGTGATGATGTTGTGCTTGTCGATACCTTAGAACTTAACACACTCGACAAAGAGGAACTCATGGCATCGATAGATTCAATCAGTTTTGCACTGGTAAACCATTATTCAATCTTAAAAAAAACGATTACTGCATAAACATGCAGACATAGTAAAGGGGGCATTACAATGGGAATATTTGATCGTCTGAAAACCTTAATTTCTTCAAATATCAATGACTTGATTTCCAAAGCAGAGAATCCAGAAAAAATGCTTAACCAGCTCATTCTCGATATGAATCAGCAAATGGTTGAATCAAAAAAAGCTGTAGCAATGGCTATTGCTGATGAAAAACGGCTTGAGCGTGAAATGCTCGAACAAAAGCGCCAGGCAGAGGATTGGGAAAAGAAAGCCATGCTCGCAGTCAAAGCTGGCAGAGATGATCTTGCAAAAGAGGCACTGCTCAGAAAGGCTGAGGCAGAGAATTACTACAATCAACTCAAACCACAGTGGGAATCTCAACGAGCATCGGTTGAAAAACTCAAGGAGTCACTGCGAGAACTTCAAAACAAAATTGATGAAGCAAGCCGTAAGAAAAATATTCTTATTGCCCGAGCTAAACGAGCAGAAGCACAGGAAAAAATTCAAAAAACTATGGGCTCGCTTCAAAACAACAAAAGCGCTTTTGAAACATTTGACCGTATGGCCAAAAAAGTTGATGAAATGGAAGCTAGAATTGAGGCTCAAGCTGAACTAGCTGATCTTTCAAGTTCTGCATCACTAGAAAAAGAATTTGCTAAGCTAGGCAATTCTTCTGCTTCAGCAGACCTGTTGCTCGAAGAACTCAAACAAAAAATGCAGCAGGAAGGCCAGACCGGCACTCAAAATTAAGCCCCGGTATTCTTCTTAGCACCGCAAGTAAATTACCTCATTAAAAATACGAGCCAACAGCCATGCCTTAATAAAATGCCCTAATAAAAATCTTGGAGCCGTTTGGTGCCAGGTTTCAAAATAGCCGTTTGGTGCCAGGTTTCGTTCCAAGTGCAGATATAGAGAAAAACCGGTGCCAGGTATCGCTATAAATCCCAAAGTCTGTGACAAGCAAGAAGGCCGGTGCCAGGTTTCCCATTTGTGTCATTTGGAGGTGCCAGGTATCCCCACTGGTACCCTACAGCTTCAACAAAAGTTAGCAATGGAGCGATTGGTGCCAGGTATCCCCACTGGTACCCCACAGCTTCAACAAAAGTTAGCAATGGAGCGATTGGTGCCAGGTATCAGTATGGGATTGGTGCCAGGTATCGCTATACCAGGTTTCCCATTTGTGTCATTTGGAGGTGCCAGGTATCCCCACTGGTGCCCCACAGCTTCAACAAAAGTTAGCAATGGAGCGATTGGTGCCAGGTATCAGTATGGAGCGGCCTATTTACAAAATACCGTAATACTGTACAATGAAGATTAATGAAATTTGCCTCAAGAATATTGCACCCTGCGGTATATATTTGCTGGTTTCTGGTTTTAGTTTTCTCAGCTTGCAAACAAGCAGAAACCACCACAAAACCTCCGAATCCTCATGAATCGGTCAAATTTTCTGTGACACTATCAAAAACAGAACCTGAAATTGTCTATTTTGATGCAGACAGGCCACTCAACGAAGCTTTTTCTCTTACGAAACCTGGCACCAAAGCGTTATTACCTTATCCACTCCAAAAGCGGCCTGCGCTTTTTGTTCCGTTGGACAAATCCTCAATACTTCTCTTAGTTAACAAAGTAGGCTTTGTTCAACTCACTTTTACAGCAAACGCAGATGTATCTACAACGATACAATTTGATTCTCCAGTCTCTGTTGAAGGTGTACCAGTAAACCAGTACTCTGCAGGTTCAGTTTGGCAAACGAATAATCACCAATATCTACTATTGTATAAAGATCATGTACTCGACACTGACTGGGCAGCAACAGTTTTATTTGAATTTTCTGGTGACACTGTCTCACGGATAGAAATCCCACCACATCCTGAAAATAAACGCTATGAACCGTACTGGATTTTCCCAACAAGCGAAAACACCTGGCTTATCCAATATCGTTACATAATTGGAGACCGATCGTATACAACATATGCTTCATGGGACCGTAAACACAATAAACTTTCGGAGCTCACACGCACCTCTTTTGAACGCCAACTCACTCCAATCACCTTTGAAAAAGCTCCTGCACCCATTCGTCTCATAGCTGAACATATATCAGAACCCGTTCTATTAGAGTACCGTGATAGCAATGGAGCCATTCATTATATCAATAACAAAAATCTCGATGATGCTGTTCTTGGCATCGCAGAAACCAACAATTACGGCACTTTTGTCCTTCTGGAAGATGGCCGATACTGGATCGCTCGGGGACAGGTACCACCATCAGTTTCTTCATCTGAAAATCAAACAATCACTCCGAAACAACAGCAATCAGCAATATCCTTTTCAGGAACACCACCAGTGACTATAGGGCAGGCTACTGTACCTGTTGATGATGTTCATTTTAGAAATGCAATATTGACTGATACCGTGTTTATCAGCACCTGGGAAGAAAATGGTTTTCCAGAGACGGGAATGAGCGGTCTCTTTCTTTTTCAGCTTCCGTAATGTTTCATAATATTGTAAAACTCATTGAATCTATCATCGAGATGAGTATATAGTAAGATAAGAGGAAGCTATGAAATATCGGTGCCAGGTATCAAAAAAGGTTTTCCGTTTATCAAAACATGCAATCAAAAAATATTTGTGCATCCTTGCTATTTTTTTAACATCGTATTCCGTTTTTGCCTTTGATATTACTCATGCAGGCGGATCACTCGGTGTGCTCATCATCAATAATACGGTTCCCGAATCAGCACCGAACCCGGTTGTAAATACCATTGGTGGATTTGCCAATTTTACATTTACTTCGGTGCCAGGTTTCGCCCCTGGTTCTTCGGTGCCAGGTTTCGCCCCTGGTTTTTTCCTCTCAACAGCTCTCGACATACTCTGGCTCAATTATGAAAACCGAGACGGTATTGCTGTGCCTACAGAAACAGAAACTGGTAACGGCAATAACGTTTTTGTTATCGGTTTACTGCTCGATGTACCGTTAGGATATGTATTTTATTTTGGACCGCCTGTTACCGAATCATTACCGCATCGATTTTCAGCTACCTTACTTGCAGGCACATCTTTTTTATTTCGTATCTGCATGAATGGTGATACAACCGAAGCTTATGCAAGCGTGATGGAACAAAACCGCATTGCTGTTGCCCAGTACCTCTGGGGGAATGGTAGGTGGTTTTATCCAATGATAAGCGGGAAATTCGGTATTGTGCTTCAAGAAACGTTTACATTCACAGTAGGCGCAAAGTGGTACATCCCCATATTCAATCTTTGGACAACCGATGATAATTCATTTTTCAATGCAAGTATGCTGGCAATTCAGCTTGCAATGCAAATTTCCCTGTAAAAGGCAGAACAGACACTATGCGCTCACATCATTTTCAACACGACGAACCGTCTGACATCCTGCGAGTTGCTGTTGATGCAGGCCGGCTAATGCTTGAAGCTGGAGCTGAAACATACCGTGCAGAAGAAACGATGGCAGGCATAGCTCAAAATTTAGGAGCACTTGAAACCGAAAGTTTTGCACTACCTACTGGCATCATGGCTTCTACTGTTGATATTCAGGGGAACAGCATATCGACAGTCCGAAGGATTCGTACTCGATCCATTAACCTTGAAAAAATCTGTAAGCTTGAAACACTTACCAAAATGTCAGGTAGACATACACTCGACAGCCTCGAACGTGAATTATGTATCATTGAAACTATTGGTTTGTATCCGCAACCAGTCCCCTTTTTCGGTTCCGCACTCATCAGCGGATTCTTTTGTTTACTCTTTGGAGGCGCTCCGCTCGATGCTGTTTGTTCAGCACTCGCGGGAGCATTGCTCAACATCGTGAGACGCTGGCTCGCATCAAAACGCCAGCCCGACTTTATCCTCAATATTGCAGGTGGATTATACGCAGCTCTCATTTCAGCACTGCTCGTATATGCTAGCATAGCCAGTCATCTCGATAAAACAAGCATCGGTATTATCATGCTCATGGTACCAGGTGTCACAATTGTCAATGCAATTCGAGATTTAATTTCTGGCGACCTCGTGGCAGGTATAGCACGAGCAGCAGATGCCTTTATTTCGGCTGCTGGTATTTCCATAGGAGTCGGTATCGGTCTACAGATCTGGTCAGCATGGGTGGGACTTTTGCCATGAACTATATCACCGATGCTCTCTGGGCGCTTTTTGCTACCTGCGGTTCTGCGCTACTCTTTCGCGTACCAAAAAAGGAGCTTTTTGCAGCTTCACTTGGAGGCGCAGTCGGATGGGTCGTGTACCTGCTCGTACAAGGATCAGCACATTCAGAAACGGTTGCAGCGCTCATAGCTTCAATTGCTGTTGCTGTCTACGCTGAGGTTATCGGTTTTTTGAAACAAAAACCAGCGACACTCTACAGCACCTGTGCAATTATACCGCTCGTACCAGGTGCTGGGATGTACTATACCATGTTTGAAGCTGTGCAGGGCTCTGCAGAAAAAGCCTGGGCAACAGGTTTTGCCACACTTTCGATAGCTGGAGCAATCGCAGCAGGGCTCGCAATTGTTGCATCATTAACCAGGATTATCAAGCTGGATGGCAGACACTTTAGAAAATCCAGAGGAGACTAGTCACATGAATCTGATAATTCCTATGGATTCAAATAGACCTACCCGTGCAGAAGTCCGGATTAACGCTCTCTACAGAAATTTTTCTATAATTAAAAATCTGGCTGGTT
>ERZ795052.6561-NODE-6561-length-10622-cov-11.864389_pt1 | contig 10622 bp, 9 predicted proteins | sample MGYA00375136_ERZ795052 | MGnify/ENA primary metagenome ERZ795052 (study PRJEB30181, sample SAMN05720156) | activated sludge metagenome | isolation source: Anaerobic digester | place: Japan | collected 2015-05-26 ... | reverse complement strand
ATGATCCAAAAGCTTCTCTGACCGCTGCTAAATATATTTTGCAGGGCACTAAACTATTGGGCGATACCGATCTTCCGGCGGCGGGGCCGATAACACCGGAAGCGGTGATCATGGAAGATCTGCGGCGCGAAGCCAGGCAAGAGCTGAGAAAACAAAAGCCGATGTATTCCGAATTCGATCCGGTGGGTGCCGAAGTGGAAAACGCACGCGTTGAAACTTTGGCCACAAGCCGGCTGAACGAAGCATTGAAGAAAGCAGGGCTCGCATAATACTGGATATCTTGAAATTCTGGGCTTGGCGCAGCCTGTGGAGAGGAGAGGCCGGACTCCACGCGAGCTATGAGAGAGGGAGGCGGGGAGCCCTTATGTGGCCAGAGGCTCCTGGTTTTTGAGGCAGCATGGCCGGCTGGGAAGCTCCAGGCCGGAGGAGGAGCCTGGGCATACTTGATGGGAGGCCACAGGCCGGATTGTGGCTGCCGGTCGGATGGGAGGCATGAGGCCGGCTTACCATTGGCAAATGTTGCAAAAGGTAAAACCTTCCGGTGCCGCCCCGGCGGGGGGGAAGGATATATCTCCCTTATACTCTCCGGCTCAAAACATCGATAACGACCAAAAAGAGAATCGGGCGGCCACAGATGGCACTGATAACACCCCGATAAGTGACACCGATAACACAGATAACGCTATCAGTGGACACGCCGATATACCGATAAGGCAATCAGGAGGCGCTGAGCCGGGTATCGGCCGTGATGAACCTGCGCTAAAGCCGCCCAATGTCTCCAATGTAGCCAACGTCGAAGAAATTCATCCTGATTCTGGAGATGAAGGAATTAAAGAGACTTTGGCGACTTTAGCTACGAAGGCTACAACGGCCTGTAAATCAGGCGGAAGCGGCGAAGCATTAGTAGGCCTTGTGGATGGCCCGGCGGCCACTACGTGATCGATCCGGCCCCGCCACCATTGTCCATTTTCGTCCATTTGTCTATCTGGACGTATCGAAGAGCAAACCCACAGCCGCCGCCCTTTGACAACTTTGTCAAAAGCTTGTCAAAAAGGATCATAATGGCATACATAATTTCCAAAAAAAAATTCTGAATTCGCGTTGCGGCAACGTTTTTTTGTTGCCAAAAATATCCCAATTAGTTCAACCATAAAAAAAGGGGGGTGCTTTGTGCCCCCAAAAAAAGAGGCTGGCCATGCCCACGACATCCTGGCGGCCGAAGGTTGTGAGGGGGTGTGGTGCGGTGCGTGTAACCTGTGGTTAGCATCCGGCCACATTCAGCTTCCGGCCGGATGTCACATTTTTGATTTGGCCTGGCTGGATATTCCAATGACTATAGGCACGATTGTAAACCTTCTCCCGCTATCGGTCCATTGTGGCGGCACATAGCGGTTCCGAAAACACAAAACCTGGAGCGCACAGGCTGTATTTGCGAGCTCAGGAAGCTATTTATAATATTTTCTTATGGCCTGCTCCCGGTCCTGCTCGAGCTCTCTCGGGCCTGGCATGGAGTACGTGTAACCTGCAGGCGGGTTGTCTATTTAGTTCTATGACATTTTGGCTGGAACTGGTGAGAATGTCATAGAACTGATTTATCGTGGCATTGTGTGCTGTGGGCATGCAATGATTCTGAACATGAACGGGCAGAGCTTCTGCAGATTACGCAAGAAGGGCGCTCGCTTTAAATAGGGGGTCAAAATCGAATCGGTGCAAGGGGTCAAATTTGGACCGGCGAAAACACCTACAGGCTATCGGTATCCGTGGCAGTTTCACCGTATTTCCATATCCGCTGATCTAGAGCCACGTGGAGCAGCCCTGAGACTTTGATCCCAGGGCTACTCAGCTATGTAGTCTAATTGAACCGACGGGGGTATCATGCCACCCATTCTAATTTGTAGAGATAGGGGGTTATTCCCTCTCATCCTCTTTTAGTAAATGTATATCTTCCAAGTCGGTTCATAGTATTCATGTAGATACATTTCTATCTTGGATGCGCTGGGCTTGTAACCATTCTCTAGCATATATTTTCCATGAGACTCTAGTTGAGCCCCAAAGGCCCCAGATGCCATCGTGTTTATCACCGAACTCACCAAACCCTTCTCTGCACTATCTACTTTTATCCGATCCATTCGACTTCTAGTAATCACAAACTCATCGCTATGAGGTACATACACGCCACTATATTTAACCCTGTAGTTCTGAGGTTGTGGGAGATGATTTGCATGTAGATATTCATCCAAAGCCACTATAGCCATGATTGTGTCGGCGAAGTCAAAGGACTCATCACATTTCGCTTCAAGGACCGTCTCATCCTTGTCGAATTTTACCAAGAAGAGTGATACTCCTCGCGGCCCATCGAGTTGGCTCAAGTACTTTAGCTCGTCTTTTACCACATCGGTTGTGGAAGTTGAGTTAATGGCTATCTGAGATGGTCCGGGAGCTCTTGATTGCATCGGGTTATAAGCAGGTGCGGAACCAGGATATCCCGATTGAGTATTCTCTCCTCCAAACAGGAAGAGCACCACTACAAGTCCTATGAGGACAATTACAATTCCTATCAGAGTTGTTTTCATTTAATTACCTCCTTGCTTGTACACCTTATTCAATTTCCTTCTATTAAGCATCATTTCGTTAGTAGTGGTTCTTAGTAGTGTTTTCTTGTTCAGCACCTCATTGTTAGTAGGTAATCACCTTTTTTATTTTTATCGTAATGCCTGGTGTTTGTAACATGATGCACGGCTTGGCTTCGCTACTATTGAGAAATTTTAGATCGTCAGTGGCACAATGAATTGCGTTGAGAGAATCGATAAGGAAATGAAGCGAAGACATCACGTAGTTAGGGCCGTTTTCGGTGATCTGTCTGTCCGGTAATGGCTATCAACGTGAGGATATATTACAGATGAAAGGTATTTATCAATGGAAGTTGATTAAAAGGCGATGATACAGGGGATGAATTTACAGAAAATTTGGCAGGATACGATCCTACTTATCTCAAAAACTAGATATAATATTGTATTTCCGATAACGAAGATGAATTTGTGGGTAGAATTAAATTCGGGGCATCTTATATGAATCAATATATAACTTGCTTAATATCAGTTGGGTTAATATTTGTGTCTTGTGTACAACCAAGCATTGCATCTGAGTCCAAATTATCTGCTAATTCTGGTAACGACAGCTCTAGTTCGGCAGAATTGAAATCTCTACTGATAAATTCAACGAAAAACCTCGAATCCTATAGGTATTCTATAGATGTTGTAAGTGAAATTATTGTGGAACCTAAAAATTTATCTAATAAATCCAATTTAACTGAAATATCTCACGAAGAAGGGGCGATCAATCTTACTGGTCACGCATTAAGCCTAATTCAAAGGTCGAATGAAACTTCAAAGGAGTATGGTATGTCCTCCAAGACGAACGAGTTATATTTGTTTAATGAGACGTTATATACAAGAGACAACAATAAGTGGAGTCAAATCAGAGAGGAGAATGTTGTACGCCTGGTAGATCTTAGAAATGTAATACAAAAGGAGTCATATATAATAAATGATTCTAAAATAAAACTGCTTGGATTTAAAGAAGTTGATGGCATAGAGTGCTATTGGATCAAAGTCGAGCCAGATCCTAAAAGGTTGGTTTTTTTATTAAACAAGTCTGATTCTCTGAAGGAAAATATTGACTTAGATACATTATTAAGCAATAACACACTTGAATGGTTTTCATGGATAACAAAAGACGCGCATTTACTTAAAAAGAGTGATATAAAAATAGCATTAACCGTTAAAGCTGCGGATCTTGGTCTTCCTGTGAAGGATGTAGAAAATATTAGAATAAGCTCAAAAATTAGCTCATTATACAATAATTACAATCAACCAATACGCATAAACTTTTCAAGTGACTTTAAAAAGGCTTATCCATTTCCTATAAAAGGTAATGATGTAACTATCTTTGGAGTGATTCAAGAGGATAACCCAATAAAAGGATATGGATATTCTTATGGATATCCTCATGATAATAAGGTAGTCTACATTGATGCTGCAACTAAACGAGAAAAAGCAAACTTAATTGATATTGATGATAGATATTACGAATCTGAGATTAGTAGGCACTCAGATAGAAAATTCTTTATATTTACATTACCAAACAACACTCTAATAAAGAAGATTAGATTCGAACCAGCGAGGAGTTATGGATCTAGCGAATCACCTGTGATATTCGATTTGAGATTAGATCAACTTGGATCCATTAGGAGGCATCCTATAAAAAAGGAATGTTTCAATGCATCATCCGATAGAATATCTGTTAATATATATAGTTTAGATCAAAAAGAAAGTCAATATCTATCCCTAGGTTCTCTATTAGTCGATATTATTATTGATTTGAAAGTAACAAATAGTGGTGAAGATGAATTGTCTCTAAACCTAGATGATTTCCGCCTAATTGACCAATTTGGGTGGGAATATCCGGTGAATGAATATGAATCGTCTCTAGGATTATTGCTTCCAGGTGAATCTAGGAGATTTAACTTGGTAATTCCACATGTGTCGATATTATCTGATCCTGTAACTTTAAAATATAAAACGCTAAATATCGACATAACCTAATACTTATAGGGACCATATCGAGATCAACTATCAAGAAAGGAGGACTGCTCTTGAATAAAATTATATATAATGGGATCTGCGTCATTGTACTAACCATCATCTGCATTATGCCTTCTCATGAAGAAGAATTCTCTGCTCTTTATTGGCTAGAGAAAGCAGATTCATACTATAAAGAAGGTTCTTTTGATATTGCTCTCCTATCAATAAATAAATCGTTGGAGATGGAGCCGTCGAACATAGCTGCATGGAGAATAAAAGGTGATTCTTATTATGCATTGAATAACTACGAAGCTGCCCTAGATAGTTATAACAGGATCATCCAGCTAAATCCTTCTGATACTGTGGCATATAACGCAAAAGCTAACTCTTTATTAAAATTAGGGAATTATAAAGAAGCGATTGCCTGCTCTAATAAATCACTTGAAATCAATCCGTTAGATGCTGAGGCGTGGTTGGGACAAGGAGATGCATTCTATTCAATGGGCAAGTATACTCTAGCCCTAGGCAGCTACAATAAATCAATAGAAATCAACCCATCTTTAGAGAAAGCATGGTCCGCAAAAGCAAAAATATTCAATATACTAGGCAATCACGAAGAAGCACTTTCCGCCAGCGAGAGGGCAATATCACTAAATGAGGATGATGCAGAGGCATGGCTGAATAAAGCAATTGCCCTCAACAAAATGAACAGATATGAGGAGGCATTATCCAGCAGTAGCAGATCTATAGAGATCGATCCTAATAATGCACTCGCCTGGACGAATAAAGGAATTGCACTCTATGGGCTTGGGAAATATGAAGACTCTCTGCTGAGTTACAACGAAGGAATTAAGATAAATTCAAGTGATCCCGTCTCCTGGGCCGGGAAAGGTGCGACTCTAACAGAACTGGGCATGTACGAAGAAGCACTCAACAGCTTTAACACCTCTCTTGATCTTGATAAATCCAATTCAGATGTATGGACCAAAAAGGCGCAGGTCTTGAGCAACCTTGGCATGTATGATGAAGCCATAAAAGCAGCATCTAAAGCAATTGATCTCGATCCATTTAATGCGAAGGCATGGAGCATTAAGGGAAATGCGCAATACAACCTCGGAAAAGAAGCAGATGCCCTGAAGAGCTTCGAGAAGACTTTAGAGATCAACCCCCTGGATAGCGCTGCATGGTATTCCAAAGGTCTGGTTCAGGTGGAACTCAAAGATTACGAGAATGCCCTAGATTCTTTCAATAAATCAACAAAGATTGATCCCCAGAACATAGCCTCTTGGATCAATCGCGGTAATGTTCTCTTGAAATTGAACAGATCTGAGGATGCACTTGCTAGTTACGAAAAAGCATTAGTATTGAATCCATCAAGTTCTGCGGCTTGGTATGGCAAAGCTGTAACTCTTAATCAAACAGGAAAATATGAGGATGCATTAATGAGCTACAACAAAGCCATTGAATTAAATCCATCCAACGCGGCAGCATGGTATGGGAAAGGGCTTGTACTGAAATTCTTGAATAGTACGATCGAGTCGGACAAAGCCATCTTCAAAGCAGAAGAGCTTGGATACAATTCCACGAAAATGGAGGGTCTATGAAAACTCGGCTTTTTCTTCTTATACTATTCCTCTTGGCATCAATATATCTTAACCCGATTTTAGCAGACTTAGCTGTAGATCAGGGGCCTTCATGGTCATTTGGAAAAGAAGAACAAACGAAATGCCCAGATATAAACAGTGACAGATACTATTGCAAAACAATTAAATGGCTTGTCCTTGGTGACGAGTCATATAAAAGTGGGAATTTTAATGAAGCCTTGGAACGCTATTCAAATGCACTAACACAGACACAGACAGGATCTGATCAACCCTATCCATATGTCATAAAAAACCATATGGGAGATGTGTTATTCAAGCAGGGGAAGTTTGAAGAAGCGTTGAAGATGTATGAAGAGGTCCTGGAGGAGAGAGAAACGAAGTTGAAATCCTACTTTGAGTCCTATTATCTTCCTCCCTTTAAAGACAATGAAAATCTTAAAGATCAGGGAGCAGCACTAATCGAATTGGGACGATATGAGGACGCACTAACTATCTTTAACAAAATTATAGAAGAATATTCTCAGGATAGTGTTGCTCTACACGGCAAAGGTCTCGCCCTATATAAACTCGGACGATACTCCGAGGCTCTTGCCGCCTATAATATCTCATCACAGATTAATTCCTCAGATGCCTTAATGTGGAAAGATAAAGGAGATGTTTTCTTTAATTTAAATTTATATGAGGCAGCTTATGATTGTTATGAAAAAGCTCTCCAGATATCCCCATCTTACGCCGATGCATGGTTTGGAAAAGGCGATGCTCTGTCACAGCTAAAAAGATACGATGAAGCTCTAGCATGTTTCGACAAATGCATACAACTTGATCCATCAAATGTCGCTGCATGGAATAACAAAGGTGCGACTTTAGTAGTTATGGGGAGATATGAGGATGCATTGTCATGTTATGATGAGGCGATCAAGAGAGCTCCAAATTATGCTATGCCGTGGTCAAACAAAGCAGAAGCCCTCCTGTATCTCGGGATGTATGAGAACGCGCTTAATTGTAGCAAGCAATCTCTGGAACTCAACTCTAATAGCTCCTTTGGCTGGTTAATAAATGGTAAGGCATTAGCGGCTAAAGGAAAGTACTTGGATGCCATCGAGAGTTACAATAAGTCACTAGCGATTGACTCATCTAATGTGGATACTTGGGTTAGCAAAGGCAATGCTCTAAAAATGCTTGGAAGAATTGATGAAGCATTAGAGAATTATAAAAAAGCCACTGAGATCAATTCATCATCAATCGAAGCATGGAGAGAGATGGGCATTGTTCTCGTCACGTTGGGAAAGAACCAAGAAGCTATAGAATGTCTTGATAAGGTGATCGCTCTTAATTCTTCGGATATTATTGCATGGGAGAGTAAAGCAACTGCTCAAAGCAATTCGGGGCAATACGAAAATGCAATACAGAGCTACGAACAACTCATAGGATGGAATTCATCTAATATTCTTGCATGGAAGGGCAAAGCGAATGCCCAGAGTAATTTAGGACAATATGAGAATGCATTAGCAAGTTATGAAAAAGCTCTTGATCTTGATCCATCAGATCCTGTGGCGTTGAAAGGAATGGCTGAAATGCAAAATAAGCTCGGAAGATTCAGTGATGCCCTGGAAAACTTCGAAAAAGCATCTGCATTAGATTCTGCTGACGCAAACATCTGGAAGGGGATGGCTTATGCTCAATTGAACTTAGGCAAATACAAGGATGCACTTGATAGCTACAATAAATCCATTGAAATCAATCCGTATGATGCTGCTACTTGGAACGGTAAGGGCATGACATTATATTCCCTTGGCAAGTATGAAGATGCGCTGGATTGTTACAATAAGTCCGTAGCCGCTGACGCATCAAATGGGGAAGTATGGAACAATAGAGGCGTCCTCCTTTTGGCAATGGGCAACTATGAAATGGCACTTGAAAGTTACGACAGATCGCTAAAGATGAATCCCGAAGACAAGACGGCATTGAATGGAAAAGCAAATGCCTTAATGAGTCTCGGAAGATATGAAGAAGCTCTAGAGTATATCTCAAGCGTTTTGAATAACGATCCAGAGGATGCTGCCACATGGAATAGCAAAGGCATAATCCTGGAAAAGCTAGGTAGAAAAAGCGAAGCCATTGCCGCATTTGCTGAAGCGAAAAAATTAGGATATATCAGTTGATGGGGTGGATATATGAGATATTCGTATCTGCCCGTCATAATTTTTTTGCTTGTCGCTTTTGCAGATGCTGCCCAACTTGAAGGACCTGATGTTAAGCTGCAAGAGCACCAAGCAAATGTTTCTGCTATTCGGCAAACTGTGCAAAATGAGCAAGTTCCTGCCCAAAAATTTGCTGATAATACGCTTCAATCTCAAAACAATTTGTCTTCGACTTTGGATGTTGAAGTTACCAGCGACGTTTATTCGGAGAAGGACCGGCATGTGCTCTATTGTCCCAGGGGCAACTATATGGTTGTAAGAAACAGGATCTATCTTACAGGGGTGGATCTGGATAAAGTGCAGAAGGTAGAATACCTATTGCATCCAACTTTCTCAAATCCCGTTGCTGTATCCGAAGATCCCACCAATGATTTCGAGGTTTGGATTTGGGCCTGGGGAGGATTTCCCATAACAGCAACAATTACCACTAAGACAGGTCAAATCTTCGAGAAGAACTATGATTTCTCCTTCAAGACTAAGTTTGAAGAGGCTCAGAGCAAGAGAATACCTCAAATGATGGAATGTAATGACGTTCAATAGCAGCGCGCAGATACATTTGGGCTTGAGATACGGCTAGGCTTGTTTTCGCCGACTCAATTTTGACCCCCTTTATAAGGAAACGCCGATTCGTTTTTGACCCCCCTAAAAAGGAAAGCCTACTCTCTCCAAACTGAACTCGATAGGAGGCGCCTGAACCGACAGGTCAGGTCGTTACGACATGCTGGGTTTCCCACAAAGAAGCGGTTCGAAGACCTGGTGGTCGATAGCCTTCCGAAAGGTATCGTGTCTCGTTTCGTACGGCGGCAGGGCTCGTCAATGAGCTAGAAACGAGAGCTAGCTATCTATTTATATCAAGCAGTTCTCCTGATCAGCGATACGAGACTATGAGTACGATCATTACGTCGAACCTGGGATTTGACGGCAGCGATTCTAGACAGGATGCTTGCTTTAAACAGGGGTCAAAATCGGATCGGCGCAAGGGGGCAAATTTGGACCGGCGAAAACAAGGTGAGTCTTTCGCCGCCTCCAGCACCTTTTGCAGTCGAAACCTCTTCGTCTGGGACTCGTCTGCCGTCATCTTCGCAAGGTCCTAGGCCAAAACATTTTTCGTTAGATCTGCCTAATCAGAAATCAGAAAAGATTATCTGAGGAGTTAAAAACTATGAAATCAACCCCGGTCATCAAATGTCTACTGGCGGTGCTGATAGTTTCTGTCTCTTTGGGAATATCATCTGCCAGCGTCCAGGAGTTCGAATCCAGTATTGGGACAATTAAAATTGATATTCCATATGCTGTTGAGCTTGGAGATATGTCGGGTAATGATTCATTGCAATTGGTCGAGCCAGGGACAACGAAGCCTATAATCAGTATTAATCTATGGGATTCTGCTATGTATAAACAGCTATATCCGACATTTCAGGAGTTCGCGGAGAGTTTCGTCGGCACAGGTCATGAGTTCGAGGAGATGACCACCGATGAAGGCAAGCCCATGCTATTCAGCGTCATTCAAGAGGGAACGGACAGAGAGGGAGATCCGATTTACGTATTCCGCGGGTATATCGACGATTCAGAGCAAAACGGGAAGTATGTAGTAATTCATGCGCCCAGCAGGGCAGTTTATCAAGGAAAAGTCATAGCCACATACACCAAGGAACAGTTTGCCGCAATCTGCAAATCCTTTGCGGTTGAATAAGTTCACAGAGAGGATATTTGAATGGAGAATATCACGAAGACAGGTTTAGTCTTAGCCGCCCTGCTTCTGCTGCTGCCCTGCATCGCATCAGCAGCAGTTGATGTGTCACTGGCGGTCTAAAAATGCTCAATAGTGGCGGTATAAAATTGACCAGCTGCCAATCCCTGAGATCAAAACTCAGGGGTTGTGTGGATGCTGGACATGGAAGTTTCGCCTACACCCCAAAAGCGTTTATCCAGCTGACCACTACAACAAATATCCTCCCTTCATCACTCCTTACCCAATTCCGTCTTCCAGTAGGCATTATACCAGAACCTGTGGCCATCTTTTTTCTGTCTCCGATCACTGGTAACCCAGCCCCACCTGGCCAGAGCCCTGAGGGAGTTCGAAAGCCGCCTCTCTGCGCGAATCCAGTCGACATAGGAATTCATCTCCAGGCCCAGCTCCTGGGCGATCTCCTTCAGGGACAGGGCATCGTCTTTGCTGTCGGGGAGGACGGCTAAAATGGCCTCGTGGTTCATGGCATACTTCTCCATCTGCC
>ERZ795052.6545-NODE-6545-length-10636-cov-26.072866_pt1 | contig 10636 bp, 8 predicted proteins | sample MGYA00375136_ERZ795052 | MGnify/ENA primary metagenome ERZ795052 (study PRJEB30181, sample SAMN05720156) | activated sludge metagenome | isolation source: Anaerobic digester | place: Japan | collected 2015-05-26 ... | reverse complement strand
TAGGCACGCCGCCAGCGTTCGTCCTGAGCCAGGATCAAACTCTCCGTTGTATTATTACAACAAATAAAATTTTTGGGTTTTTTACCCTACACCTGTCTCAAATCTCACACTTTCTCTATTGTCAAAAAGCTTCTTACTTTAAGAACCACTCCAGTTCGGAATGGTCTTAAAAATCAATTCTCAATTAGCAGGGTGAATATAAAACATATTAAAATATCTGGCAAGTAAAATTTAATATTTTAATCAAAATTTTTTACTGATTCTTCCCAAAAAACAGGACTACGTTAAGCGCAACAATCCCAATGCCAAATAATCGGTTACTAAGTAGCTTGATAGAAAACTACAGGCTTTCCAAAGCAATTATTTGAATCGGCGATTAGTATTCCAATAAATTTATAGTAGATTTTCACGAGTAAGGCTTTTTTTCTGACCGGTGATGCGGGCAATTTCGTCGCGCAGTTCGGCGGCTTTTTCAAATTCCAGGTTTTCAGCGGCGGCGAGCATCTCACAACGGAGTAGTTCGACAATCTCAGACGTTTCCATTTTATCGCGATAGCGGTCGCCAATCGGCTGTTCGGTTTGAATTGGAGTCGGTTTAACGTCAGCTACGGCGGTGGTCTGCATAACTTCTTCGACAGATTTATAAATTGTACGAGGCTGAATATTATGAGCGATGTTATAAGCCTGCTGAACCTGGCGGCGGCGGCCGACTTCTTCGATGACTTTACGCATTGATTCGGTAATTTCATCAGCATAGAAAATAACCCGACCGTTAATATTGCGCGCCGCCCGACCCGAAACTTGCATCAGGGATTTTTCGGAACGCAGAAATCCCTCCTTGTCAGCGTCCAGAATAGCGACTAACGATACTTCTGGCAAATCGAGACCTTCCCGCAGGAGATTAATGCCGACCAGCACATCGAAATTGCCCAGCCGCAAGTCGCGTAAGATACCGACGCGGTCGAGGGCTTTAATCTCGGAATGCAAGTAGCGAACTCTAAGTCCCATACCGCGCAAATACTCGGATAAATCTTCTGCCATTCTCTTGGTCAAAGTAGTGACCAGCACGCGTTCTTTGCGAGCCGTGACAGCTGCAATTTCGTCAATCAGGTCGTCAATCTGGTGTTTGGTGGGTTTAACGATAATTTCCGGATCGAGTAAACCTGTCGGCCGAATAATTTGCTCCACAACCACGCCGTTGCATTTTTCCAGTTCGTAATCGGCGGGCGTCGCCGAGACAAAAACCGCCTGATTGATCATTTTCTCAAATTCGTGAAATTTGAGTGGACGGTTATCCAGCGCCGATGGCAGACGAAAGCCATATTCGACCAGCACTTCCTTCCGGGCTCGGTCGCCGTTATACATAGCGCGCAATTGAGGTATAGTGACATGCGATTCATCAATTATCAGTAAAAAATCCTTCGGGAAAAAGTCCAGCAGGGTATAAGGTTGCTGACCGGGTTTACGACCGGAGAAATGCCGCGAGTAGTTTTCGATCCCACTGCAGTAACCGACTTCCTGAATCATTTCGAGGTCGAAGCGAGTGCGCTGACCCAAGCGCTGGGCTTCCAATAATTTACCGGCAGAACGTAATTCTTCCAGACGTGCCTCCAGTTCTTCCTCGATCGATACAATAGCACGCTGGATAGTTTCTTCGGAAGAAATAAAGTGCTTAGCCGGAAAAATTACAACCGCTTCCTGCTCGTTTAGGACTTCGCCGGTCAGCGGATCAATGCTATAAATATGTTCAATTTCATCGCCAAAAAGTTCGATGCGGTAGGCGTAATCTTCATAAGCCGGGTGAATCTCGACGATGTCGCCGCGCGCCCGAAATTTACCGCGTTCCAGCACTAAATCATTGCGCGCATAATAAATATCTACCAGCTTGCCAAAAAGCTGGCGAATGCCTATTCGGTCGCCTTTTTTAAGAGTAACGATAAAACGAGTGTACTCTTCCGGTGAGCCAATACCGTAAATACAGGAAACGCTGGCAACCACGATTACGTCGCGGCGACTGATTAGCGAGCTCGTGGTTTTGAGGCGCAGTTTATCAATTTCATCATTGATCGAGGAATCTTTTTCGATGTAAGTATCCGTGACCGGCAGGTAAGCCTCCGGCTGGTAATAATCGTAGAACGAGATGAAATATTCGACTGCATTTTCCGGGAAAAAGGCCCTGAACTCTCCATATAACTGCGCGGCTAAGGTTTTATTATGGGAAATAACCAAAGTGGGCTTCTGCACATTCTGAATAACCTGCGCCATAGTGAAAGTCTTGCCACTTCCGGTTACCCCGAGTAGGGTTTGAAACTTATCGCCTCGTAATATCCCCTCGGTCAGTTCCCGAATAGCCTGCGGCTGATCACCGGTCGGAGTGAAATTAGTTGTGAGTTTAAATGTGTTCATAGCATCTCAATTTAGAATAGGGAAGAACAAGAGTCAATTAATTTTCAGTAGAAATCTATAATCATTTTAACCCATAAATTTCTGGAGCAATATACCCACCGATTAGTTTGAAATTTTATATAAAAATGAAAGTAAGATTTAGTTCTTCGGTTTATTGCTCTGATTTTTCTCGAATATTTTCATACTCAACGAAAGCTGACAAGAGAGTCCTGTCAGGCGCGAATATTCCGTTGGAAATCCATACTCAGTCGTAGCCGGGTAGCGTTCCGGATTGTACGAATCCCAATCGAAAATATGTTCGATTGGCTGTCCTTTATCAAAATCGTGGAAATAGCCGATTTCTAAGCCGACCTTTTTTGAAAATGATAATCCGCCGAGAAATCCCACTCTCAAGCTGTTTCCACCAGTAATACCGCGTGGAATATACATTAGCCGAAATCCACTGTATAAGGCATTTCCGGGTTTTTTCGGAAAGGTTCGCACCGAATAATAGGTCATATCGAAATTGGAATTGGGGTTCACTGAGAAACTTAAATTCAGGATATCGGAAATGTTTTCGTGTTGGAAAAGGATATAGGAGTAATCAATGCCGGTACCATAAACCGGCAAGCCAACTCGGAAACCGACATCGCTCCGTTCGGAAACCCCGCACCGATAGACAAAAACAGGTGCAATATTTTCAACAGAGAAAGTCAATCCGGTATAAGTTTCGCCCGGTTTGAGCGGCACTGGGCTAATCGTAGGATGAGAAGCACAGGCACTTATACATAGTCCGATCGCTAAAAGTAGAAAGTGCTTTTTCATTTTTACCACCCTAAGATTAACTAAATTCAGGCATTTTGGAAAGAAATATTTGTTATTAGCCATATTAAGATAACATCGCTGTCTTCTAATGAATTTTTTTGTTCTTATCAAATTCAGGGTTAATAAATTAAAGCGTTGATTTTTTAGGTGAAGATAATGCCAACTAGAACTGACCTTGAAGAACACTTTAACCGTTTTCGCCGCAATATTATCGGAATTGACCGGCAGCATGATTTTCCAGGTGGTCGCCGACCGATTCTATATGCCGATTGGGCCGCCAGTGGAAGACTTTACCGACCAATCGAAGAGTATATCGTTAATACCCTGGGACCGTACGTAGCCAATACTCATACTGAAGCCACTTTGACTGGTACAATCATGACCGATGCTTACCATCAAGCGCATAAAATTATCAAACAACATGTGAATGCCGGACCGGACGATGTTTTATTATTTGCCGGGTTCGGGATGACGGCTGTAATCAATAAATTTCAGCGTCTGCTAGGACTACGTGTACCAGATAAATTCAAGGAAAAAATATCTATACCGCCTCAGGAAAAAGCGCTGGTACTTCTAACGCATATGGAGCATCATTCCAATCAAACGACCTGGGAAGAATGTTGCTGTGACACATCGTTAATTTGTAAAAAATCGGACGGGTTGCCGAATCTTGAGCATTTACGCAACGTTCTGGAGCTAAATCGTGATCGGAAATTAATTATCGGCTCGTTCACTGCCTGTTCGAATGTCACTGGCTTAATCACACCTGTTTATGAGTTAGCCGAGATTATGCATCAATTCGGACGCTTGTGTTTCATTGATTATTCCGCTTCCGCGCCGTATGTCGAAATCAATCTGCATCCGCCCAAACCGGAACAGAAATTAGATGCGATTTTCTTCTCACCTCATAAATTTCTGGGCGGACCGGGTTCCTCAGGAGTAATCGTTTTCGATAAAAAGCTTTATGATAATCGCGTTCCGGATCAACCGGGCGGCGGCACGGTACTCTGGACTAATCCCTGGGGTGAGCATCGTTTTTTTCAGGATATTGAAGTGCGCGAAGATGGTGGAACACCTGGGTTTTTACAGGCAATTCGCGCCGCACTGGCAATTTTACTAAAAGAGGAAATGGGGATTGACAATATTCTGGCACAGGAACATCACTTGACCGAAATCTTGCTGAATGAACTGGCTGAAATCCCGGATATAAACATCCTTGAATCTCAAAACCATAACCGTATTGGTTTTGTTTCGTTTTATAGTCGCAAAGTTCATCATAATCTAATTGTACGTCTGCTTAACGATCGCTTCGGTATCCAGACGCGGGGCGGTTGTCTATGTGCGGGAACTTATGGCCACATCTTGCTGCATATTGACAACAAAAAGTCAAAAGACATTATGAGTCAGATTGACCAGGGTAACTTGAGCTTAAAGCCCGGCTGGGTGCGCATTTCGTTGCATCCAACTATGACCGAGACCGAAGTGCATTATATTGCCAGTGCAGTCCGGGAAATTATGAAAAATTATATCGAATGGGGAAAAGATTATCACCTCAATCCCGAAACCGGCGACTTTGAATTACCCAAACAACCGAAAGCCAGTATTGACATAAAGGCGACCTTCAAAACCACTTAAAGAATTTTTTACCGGTTTAAATTTTAAACGCTTATATTTATTCTGGTTTTGGTAAATAGATTTCGATATCATCGTGAAATTATCTCAAAAGAAAAATAACAAAATTTATCCGAAGAATTAGCCTCGCAGAAAGGAGTCATTTATGGATAAAAAGGTCAAACTGTATGCTCTCAGCACCTGCATTTATTGCCAGAATACCAAAGCGTTCCTCAAAAATCTGGGAATCGAGTTCGATGTCACTGATGTAGATTTGCTGGACAAAGAACAAAAACTGGCAGTCGTAAGAGAAATTCATAAATTAACGCCGACAGTTGCCTTTCCGGTAATTGTCATCGGGGACAAAGTCATTGTCGGCTATCGTCCAGAAGAAATTAAAAAGGCGCTCGGATTATGAATACGGAACAATTATTTGAATCACTTCGCAAATTTCAGGAGCCCAAAGGCTATTTTTTCAATAAAGATCGTCAGCACGTTGACCGATTGCTGAATTCTTTGCTAATCAACAAAGAACGTTATGGCTATATGGCTTGTCCGTGTCGTCTGGCGGTCGGTAATCGTGAATCGGATCGCGACATCATTTGCCCGTGCGTTTACCGTGAACAGGACGTGAAGGAATACGGACGTTGTTACTGCGGTTTATATGTTTCAGCCGATTGGAATGCGGGTAAAATTCCTGACCAATATGTACCGGAACGGCGGCCAATCGAAAAGATTCTGGGCCTAAAATAATTATTTACTGGTAAATGCCCCTGAATTTTCTGGAACGTTTTCCGCAATTTTATGATTGGCTTAAGGAGCACGCCTCACTGTTGAAATATGCCGGAGTGATTTCTATAATTACCTTTTTTGGTACAATTCTTTTAATGGTGGTACTGATTCTGATGATTCCTGCCGATTATTTTTCCAATCCAAAACGCCGTAAAAGTTATCTGATTACCAGGCGACCGCTGTTGGGCATAATTTTACTGACAATTAAAAACTTGATCGGGCTTATTTTCCTGATAGTTGGCTTTTTACTCCTCTTTATGCCGGGACAAGGTATCCTGACGATCTTGATTGGCGTTGTTTTGATGAATTTCCCCGGTAAATACAGGATCGAAAGAAAGCTGGTTAAGAGACCGGGCATTCTGCAAGGCATTAATAAAATCCGGGGAAAATTTAATCGCCCACTTCTCAGTTTTGAATAGATAACTTTTTTGGATGTTCCAGATTTTTGTTTATCTTTAATATAAGTTGCAGTTGGGAGGTAGCTATGTTGAAACAATTCAAATCAATTCTAATCTGGGGAATGCTAATTGTTGGATTTATGGCTTGTACAGATAATGGCGGTGAACCGCAAACTGCCGCCACACTTTCGTTTTTACAAACCGATTATGGCGGATGCAACCGATACAGAGAAGGTGACATTTTGCCTAAAGCTACATTTTCAGAAGATACGCTAAACTGGGAAATTTGCGACGATACGCTGAAGATTTTCACTGGCATTCGCTATATCTGCTGTGCGCCATTCGTTGTCGAAAGTGAGCAGTTCGGCGACAGTCTCAAGATTATGATCAGAGATGTCTGTGGTATTTCCGACGAACCCTGCTATTGCAAATGTATCTGTTACTATACATTTCAAACAATTTTTACCGATTATTCCGGTGACCGCTATCACCTGACAGTATGGCTGTATAATCCTCGTCAGGGGCAGGATTCTTTGCTCTGGCAGGTGGAAATCCCCTAAAAAGCGAGTTTTCAAGTCCAGGCTAATTTTTACATTTAAATAAACAATAAAATCGTTTCATTATTCAGCAAAAAGACTTATTATTCTGGAGTAAGGAATTACTAATTTGTTAATTACTTGTACTATCTATATTATCTAAAAACAGGAAAATAAAAAATGAAAACCAACCGAATTTTTAAGAAATCTATATTAATTATTCTGCTATTCGGAAATTCCCTTTTCCCTAATATTTTCACCAGCACTCAATATGTAAATGAAGCCTGGCAAGCCTGGAATCGGAATGACCAGAAACTCGTCGAACAGAAATTTCAGGAAGCCATCCAAACCGATCCGACCAACACGCGCGCTTACATCGGGTTGGCTTACCTTTATGAAATGCAATATAAATATCTTAAGGCTTGGCAAACCTATACCAATGTCGTTAACACCGAAGCCGATTTTGAACCTTATATTTTTGCCGCTATGATGGCGCCACGATTAACCAACGCCGAAGAATATGAATCAGCCGGTATCCAGATATTGTTCGATAATTTAGCGCGCACCGCCCGCCATTCCACTATGAAGGTCAACGCTAATGAAAAATTAGGGCGCTACTATAACGAACACGCTAATTTGAAAAAGGCGCTATTGCATTTCAATAAAATTGATGCAATTACCGATTGGATGCTGATTGGTCCCTTCGATAATATTTCAGCTTCCGGCTATGATAAAGTCTATCCGCCGGAGACCGAATTCGATACGGCGGCAGTTTATCACGGACAAAATGATATTGCTATCAAGTGGTTTCGGATTCCGGAAATGCGCTATGATAAATGGGTTGATCTGCGACGGTATTTTGCGGATAATGACGCCGTTTTTTACGGTAATACTTTTATTTTTTCACCACAAAAGAAAACTATACACTTGCTGGTCGGGACTTCCGGTTCGGTAAAAGTTTTTCTGAATGATGAACTAATGATCGAATGTTTCGATGAAAATAACAACGGTTTCGATACTTATAGCGTCGAAACTGAGCTGCAAGCGGGCTGGAATCGTCTGCTGATCAAGTGTGGGTTTTCGGAAATCGCGCAGTGCAACTTTGCGGCACGGCTGACCGATCCGGCCGGCAAATCCCTGACCGACCTGCAAATTTCCGCCTTACCGCATTCATATAAAACAAACCCTGGCGCGGGGAAAAAACCGATCCCGAATTTCGCTGAGACCTATTTTCTGGCGAAAATTGAAGAAAATCCCGACCATCTCGAAAATTATCTTCTATTGGCAGAATGTTATGCTTTAAACGATAAAGCAGTCGAGTCGGAATTGATTTTGCGTGAAGCTCTGCGGCGCGCTCCCGATAATGCTATGATTTATTTGCATTTGATCGAGGCTTATTTGCGGGGAGAAAAATACGATGAAGCCAAATCCGCTTATGAGAAAATTTATCAACTCGATCCTAATATTCCGGGCGTTTTGGAGTATCGAATCTCTGATCTCCTCGAAAAGAAAAATTATGATGAAGCCAAAAATTTGCTCGACCGACTGGTACAATTGATACCGGATTCGCCCAATTTACAATTGCAATTGATTGACTATTATTCCAAACGCGGTTTGACCGATAAGGTTATCGAAGCCACCAACATCGCCTATAGTAAGTTTCCAGAAAATTGGAACATTGTCGAAACCAAAGCCAACCTCGAAGCTTACGTCAAACAAAATTACAAAGCCGCAATTCCTATTTTACGTAAGTATGTGAAAAACCACACCGAGCAAGCGGCTTTTCTGAGGTTGGCTGATTATTACCAGAAAGCTGCTGACCTTAAAGGTTGGGAAAAAACCTATCGGCAGGCGATTGAATATTACCCAGCTTCACCGGGTCTTTTCTATCAAATGGCGCAAAATTTCTATAATAGGCATAATTATCCCACCGCTTTGGATTGTATCGAGAAGGCTTTGCAAATCTGCCCACAATGTGCCGGTTACTGGGGCACTCGCGCCGAAATCCAACGTTCTGCCGGTCAAACCGCTGCGGCTATTCAGTCCTACCAGCGAGCGTTGGAATTAAGTCCGACTTACTATGATGCGCGCGATAAATTAAGACAATTGCAGGGACGCGAATCAATTTTCAACAATTTCGATACGGTGGACATTGATAGCCTTTTTCGCAATCGTCCTTCGTCGGAGCAGTACCGCGGTGAAAAGGCGGTTATTCTATACAACGCCTGCCAGCGTGTCGTTTATGGTGGTGCAACTGAAATGAGGCAGGAAATGCTGGTGACAGTTTTTAATCTGGAAGGAATTGATGCTTTTAAAGAATACCAGATTTCTTATAACGGTTATAATGAAGAGCTGATTGTCGAAAAAGCGCAAACTTTAAAAAAGGATGGTTCCAAAATCGATGCCGATGTTAGCTGGGGCCACATTGTGTTCAAATCGCTCGAACCCGGCGATGCCGTTTATCTTAAATGGAAAATTCGCAATTATTACTCCGGCAAACTATCTCCGCATTTCTGGGACGATTTCAATTTCAATTCACTTTTTCCTATGCGAGAGGTTCATTATGCCTTATTGATTCCGCAAAATGTGAAATTTCAGTATAAAGGTCAATTTATGCCGGATGAACCCTCGGTTATCAGAGAAACGCCGGATGGAATTCTCTATTTATGGCGCCTAAACGACGTTCCCGCCATAAAAGAGGAATACAATATGCCCCCGCTAGCGGACATAGGCAAAATTCTGCATATTTCAAGCGTCCCGGACTGGGATTATATCGTCAACTGGTATATAGATTTAGCGGAAACCAGAACTCGGTCAAGCTATGAGATTGACGAATTTCTCAAAACTCTTTTACCTGAAAATGAACCGCTAACCGAACAGGAGAAAATCACCCGCATTTATAATTATATCACTGAAAATATTCGCTATAGCAGTGTATCATTCCGGCAGTCCGGCTTGATTCCTCAAAAAGCCCGAGATGTATTCGTAACCCGCATCGGTGATTGTAAGGATAAAGCCGCTCTGGGAATCGCTATGTTGCGCTCAGCGGGATTCACAGCTAATTTCGTGCTGGTCAATACTCGCTATGAAGGCTTGAATAAGGACATATTGCCCTCGATCGCCTTTAATCATGCCATCGTCAGTGTTGCCACTCCAGAGGGAATGCGCTATCTCGATTTGACGGCCCAGAACTTTCCGGTTGGTTCGGTGCCGCTGGCAGATCAGGGAGCTTTTGCGCTCGAAATCAAGAAGGGTTGCCAACCGTTTTATCTGGAGCGCCACTTTTTTATGAGCAGTGTTCGGCAGAGACGCACTAAAGTAGAAGTTCAAAGCGATAACAGCATTCAGGTAGAGCTTCATACCACTCGCAAGGGCGCTCAGACGGCCGAGATTCGTGCGGTTTACCGATTCAAGAGCCAATCCGATCGCAATAAGGAATTAATCGAATCATTGGCTCAAGATTATCCAAATGTGGAATTGATCAGCTTTAATTTATTTGACCTCGACTCGATTAAACCGGTTCTGGATTACGAATACGCTTTTAAGGTTCCAGATTATTTAACCGAAGCCGGAAGATTTCTTATTTTGCGCATTCCCTGGGCGGATCGGCTTTTACCGATTAAGGCGCTATCGTATGATAAAAGAAATTACCCGTTTACTTACTGGCCTTATGCCGATACGATTAGCGAGGAAATCAGTATCAGCTTCCCGACTGGATATCAACCGCTGGAGTTTAATCCGTACTACGAATACTCCTGCCTAATTGCCGATTATCGGCTGGAGTTGAATTATAAGGATGGAATTTTAAAAGGAAATCGTCAAATGATAAATAAGGAATCCGAAGTTACGCCGGAAATTTATCCTGCATTCAAAGAATTTTATAACAAAGTTGTCAAAGCCGACGGCAATCAGATTCTGATAAAACGTTTAGATTAGGCTAATCTGGCTTCATGCTTCTTTTTTGTCGTTATTGTCTTTACAATAATTAGGATATAATTTTTTCATACAGTCGGGGCAAATGCCGTGCGTGAATTCCACTTCGGCATGTTCTTTAATATAGGACTCGACATTATTCCAATAACCCTGGTC
>ERZ795052.6544-NODE-6544-length-10637-cov-6.278208_pt1 | contig 10637 bp, 8 predicted proteins | sample MGYA00375136_ERZ795052 | MGnify/ENA primary metagenome ERZ795052 (study PRJEB30181, sample SAMN05720156) | activated sludge metagenome | isolation source: Anaerobic digester | place: Japan | collected 2015-05-26 ... | reverse complement strand
TCCGTCCGCCGCCGATGGTCGCGAGACCGGCATGGTCCCCCTGGCCCAGATTCGCCCGCGCCACAAAGCGTTCGCCCGGAATCACCGGCAGCGGCTCGGCCAGACGCAACTGGACCATCTGCCGCTGCCCGCCGCTCATCGTCGGGGTTTCCAGCATCGCCACCTGGGCCGGCACGGAGGCCGTCCCGACGTGAAGCTGAATCCGGACCAGGTCCGGAACCCGGGTCTTGAGGTCCGGCAGCAATTGCAGCTCCGCCTCGGCCATCGCCACGGGGGAGAGCGTTTCCGGCGGGCAAAGCAGCATGCCCCGCCGGACGTGGCGGGGGTCCAATTCGGGGATATTGAGCGCCACACATTCGCCGGCCCGGCCTTCGACGGCGTCTTCGCCGTAAACCTGCATGCGCCGGACCCGGCCGGTCACCTCGCCGGGCAGCAACGCCAGCGATTCTCCCGCGCGCACGATTCCGCCGGTGGGAATGCCGGTGAGGATCGTCCCCGGCCCGCGCAGCGAGAACACGTCCTCGACCCAGAGCCGGAACACCCCGCTCACGGGCCGTTCCTGACAGCCGTTCACGACCTGGTTCAGGGCGTCAAAAAAACCTTCAAAGCCCTCGCCGGTGAGGTTTGACATCGGACAGATGGGCGCCTCCCGCAGGAACGTCCCGGCCAGCAACTGCCGCAGTTCGGCGGCGACCTCGTCGCGCCGCGCCGGCTCGACCAGGTCAATCTTGCTCAAGGCCACCAGACCATGGCGGAGTCCCATCAAGGTGAGGATTTGGAGGTGTTCCCGGGTTTGGGGCATGATGCCGTCGTCGGCCGCGACCACGAGGATGACCACGTCCACGCCATGCGCCCCGGCCACCATGTTGCGAATGAAGTCCACATGGCCCGGCACGTCCACCACGCCGACAATGCGCTGGTCCGCCAGCCGGCAGGGGGCAAAGCCCAGGTCTATGGTCAAGCCCCGCTCCTTTTCCTCGGTCAAGGTGTCGGTGTCGCACCCCGTCAGGAGTTTCACCAAGGCGGTCTTCCCGTGGTCCACGTGACCGGCGGTGCCGAGCATGATGTGTCTTCGGGCGGAGGTCATGGGGACAAAGCCAGGGGGGCGCGCGGCCGGCGAGCGCTCATGAGATGGCCCGGCGGACGGCCTGGACAATGGCCGGCACCTGCTCGTCGGCGACGGTTCTCATGTCGAGTTTGACCTGGTCGGATTCAATCCGGCTGAACACGCAGGCTTCGTCCAGGCGCAAGCGCCGGGCCAGCTCGCCGGCCCCCACGTCGCGGGCCTGCAGCCCGACCGTCACACTCGGGATGGCTTCCGTGGGCAGCGAGCCGCTCCCAAGATAGGCCACGCTGTCGGCGATTTCGACTCTGGCTGCGGACCCCAGCGCCGCGAGCCCCGCCTGCAAGGCCACCGCCCGGGCGCGAACCGTTTCCAACGGCTGGCAAATCATGCGGTAAAGCGGATGCTCGCGGCGCAGCCGCTCCGGATGCCGGAACAGGTGCAAGGTGCGCTCGAGCACCATCAGACAGGTTTTGTCCACGCGCATCGCCCGCATCAGCGGGTGCTTTCTCAGTTGTTGAATCAAGGGGCGGCGGCCGACAAGGATGCCCGCCTGGCTGCCGCCGATCAATTTGTCGCCGCTGAACAACACGATGTCCGCGCCGGCCGCGATGGATTCCCGGACGATGGGCTCCTGCGGCAGGCCAAACTGGCGCAAGTCCACCAGCGCGCCGGCCCCAAGGTCGTCAATGAGCAGCAAGTTGTGACGGCGGGCGAGGGCGGCCAGCTCGGCCAACGAGGGGGTCCCGGCAAAGCCGACGATGCGGTAATTGCTGGGATGCACCCGCATGAGGGCGGCGGTCTGCGCGGTGATGGCGCGTTGGTAATCGGCGAGGTGCGTCCGGTTGGTGGCGCCGACTTCGACCAGCCGCGCCTGGCTCTGGGCCATGACCTCGGGGAGGCGGAAGGAGCCGCCAATTTCAATCAACTGCCCGCGCGAAACAATGACCTCCCGCTGCGCCGCCAGCCCGGCCAGCACCAGCAGGGTCGCCGCCGCGTTGTTGTTCACCACCGTGGCCGCTTCCGCCCCGGTCAGTTCCGCCAGAAGGTCCTCCACCAGCTCGTCGCGTTCGACCCGTTCGCCCGATTCCGGGTGGACCGCCAGCGTGCAATAGCCCTTGAGGGCGGGCACAATCGAGTCCACCACGCTCTCGGGGAACACGGCCCGCCCCAAGCCGGTGTGAAGGAGGATGCCGGTGGCGTTGATGGCGGCCCGAATCCGGGGCCGGGTTTGATCCGCCAGGAGGGCTCCGGCCCGCCGCTCGACGGCCTCGGCGGTGATGGCGGCAGGGTCGGCCAGGCTGCCGTCAAGGATGCGGTCGCGCAGTTCGGCCGCGGCCTGCCGCAGCACGTGGGTGACCAGGGTGTGAGGATGGGTCTCGAGCCACTGCTGGATGGCCGCCCGCTTGAGCAGATCGGTCAGCGACGGAATCCGCTGGAGCAACGGTTGTTTGGTGTCCGCAGGCACAGCGCGTTCAATGTGGCCTGCCCGTGCCGCCAAGGCAATCCCGGTCTTGACGCCGGGCCCCGGCGCCGTGGGGGGCGGGCCAAACCCTCAGTTCAACGAGGGGTCCTCGGGCATTTCCGCCAGGAGACGGTAGCGCCAGCCCTTTTGCCGGAGGATGCGCTGCCACAGCCGGTCGGGGTCGTTATCGAAGACCAGGTCCAGGGTTGCCGGGTGCAGCAACCAGGCGTCGCGCCGGATTTCGTCCTCGAGCTGGCCGGCGCTCCAGCCGGCGTAACCGGCAAACAGCTTGATTTTGCGCGTGGGCGAAAAGGACTCGCCCAGCTCGATCAAATCGTCCAGCGAGTGCCCCAGGGACAGGTTGGGCATCACATTGGCATCGGGCAGAAAGGCGTCGGTGTGAAGGTAACTCAAGGCCGTCGGTTGGACCGGCCCGCCCACATAGAGCGGCGAGTTTTTCAGCGACTCCGGCAAATCGCCCACGATGACGTCTCCGGCATTGCTGCCCGTGCCCCGGTTCAGCACCAGGCCGAAGGCCCCCTCGGCATCGTGCTGGCAAATCAAAACCACGGTCCGCTGAAAAAACGAGCCGCGCAGTTGTCCGCCATCCAGCAGCAACTGGCCTTTCAAGTAGTTTTGCGTCTCCGCCATGTTCGCATCCTGCCGGGGGCTGCGTCGCGAATCGCTTGCCCCGAGCCCAATCTGGATTAAATTTTTGGCATGTCAAAGATTTGTATGGCGGTGCTGCTGGCCCTGATGGTCATCACTGCGGGCTGCAAGTCCTCGTCGGGCAGCCGCGAGTTCATCCCCGGCAAGGGCTGGGTCACCAACGATTAACGCGGCCCGCGCCGTCGCCCGCAGCGGACTGCCCGGAAGTTCGATCACCCCAAGCCGGGCGCTGCGGCGCCCCGAACCTCAGGGCTTCGAAAAGAGGATTGTCAGCCGCAGGCTCCGTCCTAAACTCGCGGGTGTTGCTTATGCGAACCCCGCTCACCCGCCGCGCTTTTCTGGGAACCACCGCCACCGCCGTCGCAGCCGCTCCCGCCCTCCTGCGCCCCGCCCAGGGCGCGGAAGTCATCCCCGGTTTTGACCAGACCCGAACCGACTACGACCGAACGAAGACCTGGCAGCCGTTCAGCGACCGCAAAATCCGCGTCGGCATGGTCGGTTACGGCTACTGCAAGTTCTCCGCCGCGTTCGGATTCCAGGATCATCCCAACGTCGAGGTGGTGGCGGTGAGCGACCTCTTTCCCGACCGCTGCGCCGCGCTGGCCCGGCAGGTCAAGTGCGGCAAGACCTACCCGTCGCTGGAGGAGATGGTCAAGGACGACTCGATCGAAGCCATTTTTGTGGCGACCGACGCGCCGTCGCATGCGCGGCATTGCATCGAAGTCTTGAATCACGGCAAGCACGTCTGCACCGCCGTGCCGGCTTTTCGGGGCGACATCGAAGACGCGGAACGGCTGCTCGAGTGCGTGAAGAAGAACCGCGGCCTGGTGTACGCGATGTTCGAGACGTCGGTCTTTCACGACGACCTTTACGCGATGGAAAAGCTGTATGCGGCGGACGTGTTTGGCCGCCTCGTCTATTCCGAGGGGGAGTATTGCCATCCCCATTCCCTGGGCTCGCCCCCGCTGCCCTCGTATAAAGACTGGCGCAAGAACGGCTGTCCCATGTGGTACCCGACGCACGCCACCGCCTATTACGTGGGGGTCACCCACCGCAGTTTCGTCGAGGTGAGCTGCCTGGGCACGGCGCCCTTTGACGCCAGCCTGCGCCAGCCCAATGCCATTGGCAACGTCTTCAAATCCGAGGTGGCGCTGTTCCGCACCAGCGAAGGCGGCCTGTGCCGCATCATCATTTGCGGCTCGCAGGGCGAGTACCTGGAAGCGGGCCGCATCCGGGGCGAATATGCCGGGTATGACTGGCACAACGGCCGCGCGGACGGTTTTGTGGGCGACGCCACCGGAAAGCAGCGGCTGAAGGACGCGCTGGCCAAAGGCGTCCAGACCCGCAAATACGCCCTGCCGCCGGGGGTGGCGCCCGGCGGGCATGGCGGGTCCCATGGCTACCTGACGGATGATTTCATTGACGCCATCCTTCGAAAACGCAAGCCGGCCGTGGATGTGATTGACGCGCTCAACATGACCGTTCCCGGTTACTACGCCCATCTGTCCGCCATGAAGGACGGCGAGACGCTGAAAATCCCGCAATACTCGCTGTAATCCGCCGCGTCGCCCAAATCCCGGTTGCGCTTTGCGGCGCGAACGGTACTTTGCCGGGCATGGTTTTGGATTTCACCAAAATGAACGGCGCGGGCAACGATTTCATCCTGCTGGACAATCGGCAGCGGCAGGTGCGGCTCACGCCCGCGCAGGTCGCCCGTTTGTGCGACCGCCACCGCGGCATTGGCGCCGACGGTCTGATTCTGTTGGTCCCCGCTCCCGCGGGCGAGGCCGATTGGGCGTGGGAGTTTTACAACAGCGACGGCAGCACCGGCGAGATGTGCGGCAACGGCGCCCGCTGTTTCGCGCGCTTCGTCCAGAAACTGACCGGCGTGCGGGACGGTTTTTCCTTCCTCACCGGCGCCGGCGTCATCCACGCCACCTTTCAGGGCGAGCGCGTCACCGTCAATCTCACCTCGCCGCGGGACCTGCGGCTGAATCAGCAAGTCACCCTGTCCACCGGCCCGCTGACCCTCCACTTTGTGAACACCGGCGTGCCGCACGCGGTGTTGTACGTGCCCGATACGGAAAAAGTGAGCGTGCGGGAGCTCGGGGCGGAAATCCGGCGCCATCCGCACTTCGGGCCGAAGGGCACGAATGCCAATTTCGTGCAGGTCCTCGGGCCCGACCAGATTCGGGTCCGCACCTTCGAGCGCGGCGTCGAGGATGAGACGCTCGCCTGCGGAACCGGCGTGTCGGCTTCCGCCTTGATCTCGTGCCGGGTTCACGGTTTCCGCTCGCCGGTGAAGGTGCAGGTGCGGAGCGGCGACCTCCTCGAGGTCAGTTTCCGTGACGAGGGCGGCGGGTTTTCGGACGTGCGCCTGACCGGCCCGGCGGATTTTTCCTTTACCGGCCGGGTGGAAATTGGCCCTTGAAACGGCACTGGCCGGGAGCGACGGGCCGCTCGAAACCTCGGCGCTCCGCTCCCGCGCCCGGCCATCGGATTGCCGGCGTCAAGAAGGACCGCCGCCGAGGCGTTGCTCCCGGAACTCAAGAGTCGGGGGACCGCCCGAGCCTGCCACCATGCCGGGTGCGGTGCGCAGGCCAGGGGGTTTCGGTGAGAATCTTGTCGAGCTTGAGGGTCAAATCGGGAAGATCGCGTTCGATTACCTCCCATAGTTCGTCGCCGCCTCTCCAATCACGACGATTTCATAGAGCACCGCGTCCAGACGCATGGGGACCTGAGCAAGGCTCTCCCGAGTCGCGTCACGCGCGTAGAGGGTAATCTTCCGCGCCGCACAAGCGTGTCCTCGAGCGCCTGGCGGTCACGGTTCGGCATAAACGGGCTGGGCTTGCGCCAGGATTTCCGCGGCACGTTGTTGATGGACAGCCTTCTCGAGCGCCCGCCGGTTTAGAAGGTCCACGCTCCGCCCCAGCAGCGATTCTAACTCCAGCCTCATGCGGGAACGGTCGAGCAGACTCCAATGGACATCGGGAGCGTAAGTGGCGACAAGGTCCACGTCACTGTTTGAATCGAAATCGTCGCGCAGGGCCGAGCCGAATATTTCAAGGCGGGTGATGCGCCAGCGCCGGCAGAACTCAGCGACATGCGGCATGGGCAGGACCTCCCCGAGGTTGGAGAATCGGCCACTCATCATCACACGAGTAGTTTAACACAGACCGGCGAAGCCGGGCGAGCGGGAAATCGGCTGCACTGCTCCGCCGCGGTGGGTGAAAGGGGAGGCCGGCCCGGCGGCCGCAACGGAGTGGAGCCCCCTTCGAATCATCCCCTTCCGGTCGTCAGAGTTTACCAGGTCCGCAGCCGATAGAAGCGGGCGGGGACGGCCGCGGCGGGATCGGATAGCAAGCGTAACGCGCCATTCCCCGGGGCGGCGGAGAGGCTCATCCAGTCGGGGTCCGACAGGTGATCCTTGAATTCCAAACTGTAATGATGACGCAGCAGCGTCTGGATGACAGCGGAAAACCGGCCATCCTGCCATGCCGGGCGCAACAGCCGCGGCACGGGGACCGCGTCCGCCACCAGCACCACGGTATGCTGCTTGCCGCCGGCCACAGCGATCACATTAGTCAGGCCCGCCGGCAGGGCGCACTGCCCGTTCCACGCCGCCCCCCAAGCCACCACGCCGCCCGCTTCAGTCAGCGCCAGGCTATGCTGGCCGCCGGCGGCAACCGCCACCGCCGTGGTCAACGCTGCAGGCGCCACCCCCTGCCCGTGGGAATTGGCGCCCCAAGCCACCACGGTGCCGTCAGCGCGCACGGCCAGGCTGTGCGCGTCCCCCGCCGCAATCCCCACCACGTCGGTCAGTCCCCAGGGCGCCAGGCTCTGGCCGGCAAAACTGCCGGTCTCGTCCAGGTTGTCGCCCCAAGCCGCCACTGTGCCGTTGGTCCGGAGGGCCAGGCAATGTCTGCCTCCCGCCGCGATGGCCGTGACGCCGCTCAGGCCGGGCGGCACACTGCTCTGCCCGCAACTGTTGTCTCCCCACGCCACGACGGTGCCGTCAGCCCGCAGCGCGAGGCTGTGCCAGTCGCCGGCCGCCACCGCGACCACGTCCCGCAACCCGGGTGGAACGGCGCATTGTCCGGAGTCGTTCGCGCCCCACGCCACCACCTGCCCGCCCGCCCGGATGGCCAGGCTGTGGTAGCCGCCGGCGGCAATGGCCACCGCGTCGCGCAAATCAGCCGGGGACTGGCATTGCCCGTCTCCATTGCAGCCCCAGCCAACGACGCGGCCGTCCGGATGCAGTCCGAGATTGTGCCAGCCTCCCGCCGCCACAGCGATGAGGTTGGTGGCCTCGGCGCTGACCCACGCCTGCTCGAATTGGTTGTCGCCCCAGGCGCCGACGGCCGCCAGCGACAACTGCGCGTTGGCGCTGGTAATCGCTCCCGCCGCGTTGCTGACCGTCACGGCATAAATTCCGGCATTGCTGGATTGGACTGAAGGCAGAGTCAACACCGAGTTCGTGGCGCCCGGAATCGCCGCGCCCTCGAACAACCACTGGTATCTCAACGGCGGGCTGCCCGAAGCCAGCACGGAAAACTGCGCGCTCAACCCCGGCATCAAGGCCAGTCCTCGAGGCTGCGCCAGAATTGTGGGAGGCACCAGCGCCGGGGTGGTCGCTTGGACCGGGCCGGCATCCGGGGACGCGCCCGCGGCGTTGACCGCCCGCACCACGTACCAATAGGTCCGGGCCGGCGTCAGGCCGGCGTCCGTGTACTGCGTCCGGTTGGCCGGCAGCGCGGCCACTTCGGCATACGGTCCCCCGGCCGCTTCGGCCCGGGCGACCACCAGACCGGTTTCGTTCGTGGCATTGTCGCGCCAGCTCAGGGCGATTTCGGTGGGACTCAGGGGGGTTGCCGTGAGCTCAGTGGGCGGCGCGGGCGCCGAAGTGGGCGCCGCAAATACCAGTTTGATGCCGTCCGCGATGGCCACCGCGCCCGGTTCGGCCACGCTGTCCAGGACGCGGATGTTCCCCGAGGCGCCCGCGGCGAAATTGAACCGCCCCAGCAGGCTCCAGCGTCCCGCATTGGTGCGCTGGTTCGCCAGCACGAGCGTGGTTCCACCGCTGTGCGTGATGAGAAACGGCGCTTGCGCCGACGCCGCCGCCAGCGTGGGATGCCATTCATACACATCATAGTCCCCCGCCTGAAGGATGGTCGGGGTGAACTGGACGAAGGCGTCCCCGCTGCCCCGCGCCTTGGTCAGGTAATTGGTGCCGAAGGAATTGGTGTCGGTGCCGCTGCCCTCGCCGTAAAAACGGCCATTGTAGAAGGTGCGGGTCGGGTTCCAGTTGCCGCTGACGCTGGCCCGGGCGTCGTCCAGGACCAGGTTGTTCACCGTTCCGGGAAAATCGCCGATGGTGACGGCCTTGATGTTGGCCCATTGCTGGGCCCCGTGCAGGTCCGCCCGCCAGAAACTGGCGCCACGATATCCGCCGGCGGTTTGGGCATGGGGATCGGCCACCAGGTAATCCACAAATTCCATGACGAATTCGGGCGGGATTTCAGACACGCCCTGGTTGGGCGGGTTCGGGCCACACACGTGGTTGACCGGCGCCAGGGGTTTGATCGCGTTGGTCCAGTAAATGGTCTGGCCGTTGATCACGCTGCTGGTCCCCCGGAGCGACTCGTGCCAGTTGTGCCAGTTCACATCCGTCCAATCTATTCCGCCGCTGGGCCGGCTTTTGACCCCCGTCCACCCGGCCGGATAGATTTGCGGCATGACCGCGTCGCACCAATATCCAAACTCTTTGTACGGAAAGGAGGTGTGATAGCTGATGATGGGGAAGGGCGCGTGAGCCAGAAACTTGTTCGGCCAGTTTGACCGCACGGCCGAACACAACTGCCAGGCCTTCGCCGGGCCTTCGTCGCCGATCCAGGGCTTGTCCTTTTCCCACTCCGCTTCGGCGTCGAACACAAAACCGTCGGCTCCCTGCTGAAACACGTAATCGGCGATGGCGATTTCCCCGACAATATTCGAGCCGTAGGAACGATTGTAGCCAAAGACCAGCAGATGGTGGGCGTGGGCAATGTTGACAATGTTGCTGTTGAACTGGGGGAATTGGTAACTCCCGTTGAACAATTGATCGCTGGTGGCGGCCTTGATGATGAGGTAGCGGATGCCGTGCGCCCGGTAATGCAGCATGAGGCTCGCCTCGTTGGTCACCGCCGGCACGTTCCCACCCAGCTTGTTGGTGGCCATGCTCAGGTAGTAAATCCAGTCCCCCTTCCCAAGATTCCATGGGTCAATGCCCCCGTCACGGACCTGGCCGGTCACCCCGATGCCGGTTCCGAATCCAAGCAGCATCACCACCCATCTTAAAATGCGTGCGAGCGCAGACATAGGAATGGTCTCCATCATATCGCGTTTCCGCCCCCTGTAAAGCAACAGCGGAAGTCACGCCTCGCCTCCGCCTTTCGTCGCCGCCCCGCCCCGCCGCCCCGCCCCGGGACCGTCCACCCCTTCGGGCCGCGCGGACTCCGTCCTGTCCTTCGGCCCCGATTCCGCCGCCGAAACGCCTTGGGCCGGGCTCGCCCCCGCCGCCGCCACCACCACCACCACCACCTCCAGCCACCCAATGGCCGGGCTGGCCAACAGCGGCAGCGCCAGCTCGAACACCGCCGCCGGCAGCCCGCTGACCAACGCCAGGTCCTCCGCCGTCAACGGCTCCCCCCGCCGCATCAACCAGCCCCCCTCCCCCTGGCTGGCGACCTGCAAAATCACCCCCCAGGCCGCCAGCGCCTCGCACGCCCGCGGATGCGCCGCCAGCCGCCGATAACTCAGGTCGTCAAGCTGCCGGGGCCACCGCACCCACCCGCGCTCGTTGAGCTTGCCCGTCTGGTGGGTTTCATACTTCTCGTCCCAGTTGGCCACGCAGTAAACCGGAACTTCCACCGGGGCGACTGCCCCGCCGTTTGAGGTGATGTTGCTCTCATTCATAGCTTTTTACCCTATATAGTTGGACAAACCGTGTCCGAGCTCGGACAACTCCGGTCCAACTTTGAACTTCTTTTTTCGGGGGGGACGGAGGGCCGGCCCGCAGAACACGAAGAATCCGTGGAAGGTTCCTGGTGACCTGTGCGTCCTTGGCGTGAGGCCGACCGTCGGGAGGCGAAGCTCCCGCAAAGAGCGCCACGGTGCAACGGCGAGCGGCAGCCATCAGCCTCAGTCGCGGGTTTACCAGTGCCTTGGGGGTGGTTCATGGTGAAGCCAACTGCAGAGGCTCGAAGGGACGCAGAGCTCAGCGCGCTCCAGCTCGGGGCGGGCGACGTCCCGTCGCCGTGGCCTCCCCTCGCAACCCAGAACTTTTTCCGGGACCAGACGTCCCAGCCCCGATCCCGAGACCCTCAATTACTTCGGGGGAGGCGACATCCCGTCTCCACACCTCCCACGCCCTCGAAACCAACACCCCCTGGGACGAGACGT
>ERZ795052.6539-NODE-6539-length-10644-cov-3.387855_pt1 | contig 10644 bp, 11 predicted proteins | sample MGYA00375136_ERZ795052 | MGnify/ENA primary metagenome ERZ795052 (study PRJEB30181, sample SAMN05720156) | activated sludge metagenome | isolation source: Anaerobic digester | place: Japan | collected 2015-05-26 ... | reverse complement strand
AGAAATGGTTAAAATGATTGGTGTAGATGGTATTACCTGAGATACATTGAGACAACAAGATTTGAAAACGAAAGAAGATTTAGAAATTAATATTACAGCTACTAATCAAGAATCAGAGTTGAAAGAAGCGGAGATAAAAACTAAGACACAAGCATTAGCATTGATTACCAATAACCCAGCATATGCTGCTAAACTTTCTCCAGATTGAGTTATTACTGAGACATTAAAAATGGGTGGTTATGATGATGATCAAATTATGTTAGCCTTAGATGTAAATAACACAGCATCGGGAGACCAGTTAAATAAAGCTGACGAAGTGATAGAAGATGTTTTAGAAGGTAAAAAACCAAAAATGAATTTTAGTGCTGATACAGGATTTATACAAAAGATTATAGATTATGCAGTAAATACAGTTAATTTAGATGCCAAGAAAATGCAAATACTCTACGAATATGCTATGGCTCACATGGATATAGTTTCTAAAAATACTGTTAGAAAAGCTATGTTAAAATCTAAAACACCAGTACAAAATGGTTTATCAACCAATAATGTTCCAGGATTAACTACACTAAACATACCTAATCCAACACCAAATAATGTTCAACAAAGGTCACAAGAATTAGTTAATCAAAATCAAATATAATGAAAGATATAAATTTTGATCAATTAAAAAAAGATCACGACAACTTTAAAGAAGTTATAAATGGATATGAAGATTCGTATAAAAAACTGCAATTGTTTAAAGATCTAAGAGAACACGAAGGTATGAAAATCTTAATCAAAAACTTTAAAGATGAGATTGATTACTTAAACAAAGTATTGTGTAACAATCGTAATCTAACAGACGACCAGAGAAAAGAAATATTTATTAAAAAAGATCAAGCTAAATTTATTGTAGAATTGTTTGAAGGTATAGAGAATGAAGAAAAAAATATTGAGCAAGGTATTGACAACTTACAAGCCGGGAAGTAATTCCTTTCTTGTGGGTTGCAAATAGCAACTTTGTTGGTGACAAAACAACTAAAACTATTGTCTTTGCTACTAGTCATAGCTATAAAAAAACTATAAAACTTCATCATGGAAATACCAGAAGAAGAAAAGGCTCAACTAGAAGCTGAAACCCAAGAAATATTAGCAGATATTGAAAGGGATCATCAGCAAGAAGTTGAGGACACCCAACCAGTAATGGAAAAGGTGGAAGAAGCTCCTATAACGGAGAAAGTGGAGACTGATAAGCAGGAAGAAGCTCCACTAGTAGAAGAAAAACCTGCAGAAATTAAAACTGAGGTTTCTCGCCAAGTCCCATTAGCGAAGTATCAAGAAAAGAAATCGGAATGGAAAGAAGAAAAAACTAGACTAATGGAAGAAAACCAACGGTTAAAAGCTGAACTAGAGAAAAGAAACTCACAACCAGCTGCAGAAGACATTAGATTGTCTGAAATAGCCCAAAAGTGAGAATTAGATGAAGAACTAGTAAAAGATTTGAACCAAGTTTTCACCAAAAATTCTATCCCAGATGATGTTTTACAAGAAATCAATGAACTCAGAGAAGAAAAAATGATTTCTAAACAAAAAGAGGCTATAGAGAATCAATACATTGAAGAACTTTCTAATTTAGAAAATACATTCCAAGATGTCGATTTCTCATTAGTGGATAAAGCCAAATTGAAAGAATTAGCTTTCAGCCCGGCTTACTCCAAAACTCCATTAGATGTTATTTTCAAAGCGTTTAAAGATGATCTTATAAAACCTACACCTAAAAAGAGAGTTGAATCTTCTAAACCAGACAAGAATTGAACTGATACGAAAGATATTACTCAATATACTGATGATGATATCGCTAAAATGTCAGATGAAGAATTTGACAAATATATGGATGCTAAAGGGCAAGGTGGTTTACTCAGCCATTAAATATTAAATCATGGCAGTAACAGCTAGTTTCCCTGAATATTGATCACGTGGTTTGCAAAGATACCTTTACAAACATGCGGTCTATCCAGCCATCGTTTCATGAGAAGCTCATAAGGCTCTAAAAGACGGTGATACATTTAACAAACCTTATGGATCAGATTTAGCAGTGTCTGATTATACTCGTGGTGAGGCATTTAGTGTTCAAACTATTTCCACAACCAATGAGTACTTAACTGTTGATAAACAAAAAGTAGTACCATTCTACATTGACAAATTTGATGAACTTCAAGATCATTATTCAATGAGAAATTATTTCATCAAACGAGCCGGTGAAAGATTGGCAAATACTATTGATGGTGATGTCTTAGCAGAAGTTGCTAATGCAACCTATGATTTAGACTATAAAGACATTGATAGTGCAAAAACAGATAATTATGCTTGTCCATTAAATACAACTAATATTCCTTTGATCTTTACAGTTGCTAACAGAAAATTAAACGAAGCAAATGTTCCTATGAGTGAACGATGTGCAGTTGTTGATCCAAGATTCTTTGAATACTTAACTCAATACTTAGCAGGTCGTGAAACACAATTAGGTGATAGAACAAACGAGAATGGTTACATGGGTAAGTTTATGGGTATTGAACTTTATATGTCCAATGCTTTATACTGAACTGGTAAATTAGGTATGGCTACAAATCCAACTAATGGAGACACAATTTCTATTAATGGTGTAACATTTACTTGAAAAACTACATTAGGTACAGCTGCGGGTAATATCAAGATTTGTTCTGATGCGGCTCATTCAGTAGCTAATTTAGTTGCTTCTATCAATGCTCCTGGTACTTCGGTAGCAGCAAGTACTGATGCTGGTTTTGTTGCTTTTAGTGCAGCTGATCAAGCTAAATTAAAGAATATTACAGCTACTGCTGGTACTAACTGTATTACATTTGCTTCTAAAGGATGAGGTTATATTCCAGTTGCTGAGACATTTACAGATACGACTGATAAATGAGATGATAATCTTTGTATGGTTCACTACTTATTCGGTAGAAAGGGTGCTATTAATTTAGCTATCCAAGCTCAACCAACGACAGAAGTGAAAGATGTTCCTGATAAACTCGGTAAAACTATTGTATCCTACACATTATATGGTATTAAAACCTTCACAGAAGGTGCTAATGAAATCATTGATGTTAAGATTAATACAAAAGACTGAGTATAGGTAAATAATAGGCCGGACTAACCTCCGGCCTATATTCCTTAACTAAATTAAAATTTAACTAATGAATACTTTTAACTCAATACAAATTATTGGAGATGACAAAACCGTAGGTTCTGGTAATGACCAAATATTAGAATACGATGCTCGGGGTTATATTACAAGACTTAGAGGTCCATCTATTCCTACTACAACAGCTACTGGTTATGCCAAAGACTGTATTTTTATTAAAACAGATAGTTCTGGTACTAAAATTTATTTTAATACTGGTGATGAATCATCGTGTTTATTTAGTCCACTAGATCTAGATAGTATAAAGATAACTACAGTAAATTTATCAGCTGATAATATTAAAGGCTTATATACAACTCCTATTACATTAGTTCCAGCTATTACTGGCTATACAATAGTTGTAGATGAAATAGCACTTAAAATGACAACTACAGCTACCCAATTTGCTGATGGTGGTAATTTAGAGTTCAGATATACAGATGCATCTGGTGATAAAGTTACGGCAGATATAGCGGATAGTGTAGTAACGGCTGCTGCAGGGACTTCTTATACAATAGTTAAAGGTATAGAAGCATCTGTAACCGGTGTTGTTTCTTCACCGATTATTATAACTAATGCTACAAAAGCTTTCGCTACTGGTACAGGTACAGGTGTTGTAACAATAAGATGACATTATATTTAATATATTGTCCAAGCCCGGTTATATCTGGGCTTGAGCAACATATTAAACATTAAATATGCAAATACAACCACAATCACAATTTACAATATTCAGACAAATAGGAGATCATACAGATCCAAATAGAGATTCGTATTATGTAGTTGCTACAATACGATTAGCTGCTACTTCGGAAGTCTTAGATACAGTAACTTTAATAAATCAATCTAATGGAGAATATAAAAAAGATTGGTCAGTAATACCAAACACACACCCAGATGGTACATGAATCAATATTATTACTTCAGTCTATACAGATGCCGCACTAACTACTAAATCAAACAAATATTCTGACACAGCTGATTCTTATCTGGTGAGACCATTTGAAAGTCATGCTGGTGGTGGAGTAGATGTAGATTATAGTAGAATAAAGAAAATGATAAAAGAGGCATTACCAGCACCAGTAGAAATACCAAAATTGGATTTAGAACCATTAAATGATACAATAAAATCTATTAAAATAGATATTAGTAAGATTAATGTGCCAGTAGTAGATCAAACAGTTTTAGAAACTAAACTAGATATCATCACGATGTGACTGGAAACCTTAAATAATAAATTAGATGATTTAACAGAAACTATTAAATATCAATAATATGGATGACGATATAACACAATTAATTTCAGCGGCAGATATATCTGGTTTGGCGACATCGGATAAACAAGACGACCAAACAGATATTTTAACTACAATAAATGCCTCAATAGATAATATTGAAATAGCAGTAACCAACCCGGCTAATGGTTATGAATTCTATGCCTACGAAGATACTGGGACTTATGTTTATATTATGAGTCAAAATGCTAATGATGCCTGAATATGCAAAAGAATGACATCTGCTTCGGGCTATATGGAGTATGCCAAAGGTTCCAGTGATACAGCTACTAATTGAACTAACCGTGCTACTTTGGATTATAATGATTATGCCCATACTTTTTAATAATTAAACTTAAACTTATGATTAAAAAAATAGATAAGGATACATTTGAGATTATAACAGAAACAAAAGAAACTGTTAGTTTATCAGAATTAGAAGCCGAGCTAAAAAGAAAACAAGAATATAACGAGAGTATAAAAGATATTCATCAAGAACTTTTGAAGGTACCAGAAAAATTAAGACAATATATCTATTTGCCATTATTTTAAGATACATCAAAAGAAGAAGAGTTATTAAATAAATTAAAAGATATAAATGGCTAAAGTTATTACATTTACAAAACCAACAGATGCTATTACTGACTTATCTGGAAGTTTATCAGCAGGAGGAACTTTAGCTCCTAATACTACTTATTATTATGTAGTTTTGGTATTAGGGAATGGAGCGACAGCAATTCATCATAATTATGGTACATTAAGTGGTATTAGTAATGAATTTTCTATTACAACAGATAGTACTAATAGAACTGTTAATTTAACTTGGTCAGCCATTACTGGGGCTTCAAGATATTTGGTGTTTAGAAGAACAACAAGTGGAACACATTATTTGGCATCTCGGTTGTCTTCATTAGATGTTTCTACAAACAGTGCTATTGATGACGGAAGTAGTGCAATATCTGAATTCTCTGTTTTACCATTAGTTCCTACTACTGCACTTTTACCTATGGGGATTACACCAAGAATACACGGAGTTGGGCATTTAGAATATTATGGGGGAACAGAAGCTGACCCAATTACCCCACAAGATATTTATAATGCCGCTGTTGCTGATGGTTGGACTGATTATTGTAAATGAGATGGTAATACTTTATTAGTTTTGGGTAATTTTAGACCACACGGAAGCCAAATAGCACATTTGTTTTTTAGAAATATAACTTTTATTTGTTGCGGTTATTTTTATAGCTATGGTGCCACAGGTTCAAGAATTAGATATGGAGAATTAAATAGTGTGGGGCAAGCAGTAAGTGGAGTAAAGTTTCTATTTGGTCTTTTTGGTAGTGATAGAGAATTTTGAATAGGAAGTAATACTGAATTATATAATTGTGTAGTGGATAGTTGTAATTCACCAAATCCGTTATATTTAGCTAATGTAATTGGTTATGATATTTATAATAATTTTAATGGTGGTAAAGGTAAAGATATTATGTTTAGAAATTATACCAGTTTTTTCGTCAGAAATGATTTACCAGTTTCAGGATTAAAATTACAGGGATATTTTGGCACTGTATATAATGATTGTAAATTATTTTCTAATATAGAATGTTCTTATCAACGCTTACAGTATAGTGTTAATTCCCGAATTGATACCTTCACCTTTTTGAATAATTCATATCAAATATATGAAAATCACGCAGGATGTACTGATAATTTTATTGATTGTTTATTTCCTAATACTACTGATAGTGATAAATTGCCAGTTATTTATTGAAACAACCAAACTTCAACTGTTCAACTATGAAATAGTATATTATTAAAAGTATTAGATGAGGCTGGTAATCCTATCTCTAATGCTACAATTGTTATAAAAGATAAAAATGGAAATACAATTACAGATTTTGCTGGAAAATCAACTTATACTACTGATAATGCTGGAATGTTGTTTTCTGAAAAGATTTCAATTACTGGCGCTACTTCAACAACTATTACTGATAGTTCAAAAAGCTGAACAACAGACCAATGGTTAGGATATAATATTTTTATAGCATCTGGGAATGGAATAAACCAGAAAGCAAAAGTATTATCTAATACAGCAACAACAATTACTATAACAGAACCATTTTTGGTAACACCCAGCATTGGAGATTATGCGGGGATAATTACAGAAATTAAAACAGCTATTATGACGTATGGAGGTTCTGAATATGTCTCCAATAAAAATATCTTAAATCCATTTACAATTACAATATCAAAAACAGGTTATGAAACCTATTATCAAAAACAAAATATTACATCAAAAATAAATCAAACAATTACCTTAAAGAAAGCTGTGCCAATTGTATTATCAGATAAAGGACAAGTATTTTTGAAAAAGAATAAAGAAAATCAAGGAAGTGGTAGGTCGTTAGTATTTCATTTATAATAAACTTAATAAACTTATATAATGACAGATGGTGAACTAAATACAAAATTTGAAAATTTAGAAAATTGTCAAGACGAACTTAAAACTAAATCTAATGATATGGTTAATTGGAAAACTTTTATATGAATAATTGGAACATTAGTAACAATTGGTATTGCTATTATTGGTTGGCGTATTAATGTCACAAATGTTTTAGCTAATAAATTAGATGCTAATAATGCTCAGTTTGCTATTATACAAACACAATTGAGTGAAATTAAAATTCAACAAGCCGAAATAATGAAAGATATCCAATGGATGAAGCAACGTTAATAAAAATTATAATAAAATAAATATGACAGGATCAGAAATAAAAACAATGGTAGAAACATTAATAGACGATACTTTAGATGATACAATTGCTTATCAACTTATAAATAATAAAATAAATGAAATAGAGTCAGAACGACCTTGAAGATATTTAATTACAACAAATACTTCTTTAACCGCACTATCATCTGATACGTATAATACAGCCAAAGCACTCCCCACAGATTGTGCTGAAATTATTTCATTATTTGTAGGTGATAAACAATATTTACCTTTGGGTTTAGAACAAAAAGAAGATTATAAGAATATTGCTGGTTATTATTTTATTAACGGATCAAACTTTTATTTAAGCGGTAAAGTAAATGAAACTAAAACAATTACAATAACTTATAGAAAATATTCAGCAGAAATTACATCTGCTACTTCTCCTGCATTTCCAGTTCGTTTTCATAAAATGATTCCTTTCTTTGTTGCGTCTCAGTATTATATCATGGATGCTGGTGAAAAAAATATGTCTTGGCATAATGAATTATATACTATTGGTGAAACATTACTTAGACAAATGAGATTATGAGATGCAGAAATAGCAGCAAAAGAAGTCAGCACAAATAACAAAATAAACACCAATTATGGTGTTAATAATAATATTAAATAATGAATACGTATGCTATAAAAGATTTCAAATATGGCACTATTAATACAATAGAACCTCAGTCTATACCAGATGGTGCCATGTCTGATTCTAAAAATTGATTGACAAAAGGTGATAAGATGGAACTTCGTAGAGGTTATGAGACTTTTGGAACAGAAGATACTACAACTTATCCAGCTTATATTCATACGGGATATAAAGCAGATAATACAGAAGTTATTTTCAAAAAGGTTGGAGCTAAACTCTATTATTACAATACTACAACAGAAGATTGAGCAGAAATAGGATCAAATTTATTTACTGCTGCTGGTGTTAATGATATACCTAGTTTTGCTAATTATACTACTAATGCTGGCAATATGGTTTTTATAAGTTCAACTAATAGTGGTTTATTCAAGATTATGACTGCTAATCCTGGATCTTATACCAGTTTATATGCAGATGGTACAAACTACAAGGGAAATATGAAGATACAAGATAATAGAATGTGGCTGTGGAATACGAAAGAAGACAAAACAGGTATTTATATTTCTCACATAGATGAAGCAACATATACCACAGTAGAGAATGAAGATATAGGAAACACAGATGGTACCACAAAAACATTTACTGCTACATTAGCCTTTAAGGCTGCTGGAGCTACTAGAACTTGTTTTGGTATATATGTAACCTGTGCTGGATCAACAGAGGTGTTTGAAGACAATTATAACGGTGTGTTAGTGGGATCAGAAGGTGGTACTGGGACTATTAATTATACATCTGGTGCTATATCAGTTACTTATCATGCTGCGCCTACAACTGGTAATGATATTTTAGTTGATTATCAATGAGAAAATTCTAATGTAAATGGTATAACAGATTTTACTTATAGTAGTCCAAGAGTTCCGGGTGAAGGCAATATTATTAGACAAGATGCTGGTGGTGGCGATATACAGAATATTATAACATATCACGATGTAGAATATGTATTTCATAAAACTAAAACCTGAAAGATTAGTTTTGGAGATACTGATACAACCGTGTATAATAAAGTATGAAGAGAAAATGTAGGTATAAATAATATTTTCAGTGCTTGTATCACAGGTGATGATATTTACTATATTGATTTAACTAATGGTGATGTACCAAAATTTAGATTAGCCACAATGGATGTAATAGCGGAAGAAGTTATACCTCAAACAGTTAGTGAAAATATTGATTTATCAGATTATTTATTTGATAAAGCCGCCATCTTTGAATACGGAGATTATATTCTATTCTCAGCCAGATATTACAAATCAGATGCTAATGATATTGTTTTTGCTTACAATAAAGTTTGAAAATCAATAGATAAATTAGATTGAACTATCTCTCAATTTGGTATTTATAATCATTATCTTATTGGTGGATCAATTACTAATGGAGATGTATTCCGACTATTTCATAATTATGTAGATAATTTAGAATATGCTTTAAATAATTATATGGTTGGTAATTATTCAGAAATTGGAGCAGAAAGATTAAAGAAAATAAAGAAAATAGTGTTAGAGGGAGAAATGTCAAGAGATCAATCATTTGATTTCTATATAGCATTAGATAATGGTGCTTGACAATTAGCAGCAACAATAGATGGAGATGGGGCATATGTAGATACAACATCAGGTAGAACAGTACTCGGAGATTATGTAATTGGAGATGAAATGATTGGTGGTGGTGATACAGAAACAATTTACCACTATAAATATGGATTCAAAATTAAAACTATTAAATTTCACAAAATTATTTATAAAATAGTATCGCACGGAATAGGATATCTTAGTGTCTCAATGATAGAATATTGAGATATACGATCGAAAAATTATAAACTACCTAAAAAATATCGTTAATTAACTATTAAACTATAAATATGAACTTACCAAAAATAGAAGCGAAATTTGAAACTACCTTAGCGGCTAAATTAGCATCAGACGGAACTTCATTTACATTAACAGGTCACACAGATAAAAACGGAGCAGAACTCTCAGGCTTATATTCTTTTCTCATAGATGGAGAAAATAGTTCGGCTGAATATATTACTGGTACTGTATCCAATGGAACAGTTACTATAACTGGTAGAGGATTAGACTACAGAGATGGAGTTACAGAAAGAGAAGCATTAAAGTTTGAACATACTCGTGGTGCTTCTGTCAAGATTACTGATTTTCCAGTACTTGGTCAAATAAGAAATAAATTAGCTGGTACAGAAACCATAGAAGCAATTATGAAATATGCAGATGATTTAACACCTACAACAGATCAACAAATACCAACTAAAAAGTATGTAGATGATTTAGATGCTGCTAATGTAAAAAAGACAGGTAACCAAACTATTGCTGGTGTTAAAACATTTAGTTCAAGTCCTATTGTTCCAACTCCGACAACAGATATGCAAGCAGCAACTAAAAAATATATAGACGATATTGCTATTGCTGGTGGAACCTATGCTTCTGCGACATCGCCTGGTATCAGTAAATTGAGTATAGCACCAGACAGTCCTTCGAATCCAATTGCTTTAGGTTCAAATGAAGTGGCTGAAACTGGTGCATCAAAAGTATTAAGATTAAAATCAGATGGAAAATTACATTCAGACGTTTTACCAAATGACATTAGCTCAGCAGGATGGTTTGCTGCTAAAGCACAATCAACCCCAGATTTAACTTTAGCAGTTGCAGCTGGTGTTTGTTATATTAATGGAACTAGGGTAATCTATGCAGGTGGCAATAGCCCAAGTTTTACAGCACCAGTAACACACCCAAGAATAGATTTGTTAACAATAAATAGTGCG
>ERZ795052.6538-NODE-6538-length-10644-cov-5.856171_pt1 | contig 10644 bp, 6 predicted proteins | sample MGYA00375136_ERZ795052 | MGnify/ENA primary metagenome ERZ795052 (study PRJEB30181, sample SAMN05720156) | activated sludge metagenome | isolation source: Anaerobic digester | place: Japan | collected 2015-05-26 ... | reverse complement strand
CAGCCCCGAGGTGGTTGAGTCTTTGGATAGGGGCTGGGACGTCTCGTCCCAGAAAGTTTGGCATACGAGGGCGTGGGAAGTGGGGAGACGGGACGTCTCCAACCCCGAAGTAATTGGTGCTGCGGGTAGGGGCTGGGACGTCTCGTCCCAGAAAGTTTGGCTTGCGAGGGCGTGGGAGGCTGGAGACGGGACGTCTCCAGCCCCGAGGTGGTTGAGTCTTTGGATAGGGGCTGGGACGTCTCGTCCCAGAAAAAGTTTTGGGTTGCGAGGGGAGGCTACGGCGACGAGACGTCGCCTCCCCCGAAGTAAGTGAGGGTCGGGATGGGGGCTGGGACGTCTCGTCCCAGAAAGTTTGGCTTACGAGGGCGTGGGAGGCTGGAGACGAGACACCGCCGCCCCGAGCTGGAGCGCGCTGGTCCTCCATCCGGACGCGTGGTTTAGGGCAGGATGACTTCGATTCGTGGATGCCCCGACACTTTCAACGCCAGCCAGCCGCCAGCGGCCTCGTATTCATGCGGCGCCTGCAAGGACGTGGTCCGGCCATTGATGCGGATTTCCGGCCGGGCGCTCAGTCCGGTGATCAAGACGAAATACGACTCCGCCAGCCAACCCCGGACGGCGAACGCGCCGCCCTGCGCGGTTTCCTTGACCGGTTGCAACAAGCCTGGGGCGTGGACATTGATTCCGGCCTGGCGCAGCCGCAGAAAATCGTACAGCGGGATTTGCGTGTAAAGCTGCGCCGCGTTGGCTCCCACGGTGCCGGGATTGATCGCTGGGCCTTCGCTGCGCTGGGGATGCAGGAGGAAGAAATCCGGCAGCAGGCCCACCCGGTCTTTGTCGTCCTGCTTCCAAGTGTGCTGCAAGCCGGCGACCGTGATGCCATCGGCCAGTTGGCGCCATAGTCCGCCCTGCTCCTGCACTTTGGCCAGCCGGTACAGCGCGTCGGCATAAACCAATCCGCACCACTGCACCGGCTGTCCGAACCAGACCGGCGCTTTCCAATTGGTGGCGCCCAGGACGGCGATGGTGCTGTAAATCCCCACGGGTCTGCCGGTCGGATTAACCAGATAGACAAAAGGCACTCCCGTCCACGCCCAATAAACGGCCTCGTCCAGGAACTGGCGTTCGCCGGTGAGTTCGTACCCCAGGACGAAAGCATTGACCAGGTGCGCCGAGGCCAGGATGTCCGGGGTGTGCAGCGGGATTTCCCAGGTTTGCGCGCCGCGCGGCACGCCGTTGCGGTAGCGCTCCTGCGCGCGCAGCGCCGCAAGGGCTTGGTCAATGAGCTCGCGGTCACCGCAGAAGGCCGCCGCCCGCAGCGCGTCGGCCAGCACGGGCGCGGTCAGGCCGTTGGCATGGTTCTCCCAGTGGGTTCTGCCGTAATCCGGCCGCCCGCCCGCGGCGTGGTAGCGCAGGATTTTTTCCGCGCCCAACCGTTGCAATGAACTTTGCGCGATGCCGCGCGCGGCCGCCACACTTTCCCGGATGCCGCCAAAGAGCAGCGGGGCGGCGGGCGTGCGCACGTGGCTGACGGTCGAATGATAGTATTGGGCCGGGTTGATGGGGGCGATGGCCTCGGCGGCCGCCCGCGTCAGTTCATCCGACCAGGGGGGCGTGGCCCGCGCGGCCAGCCAGGTTTCATACACCGCCGCATCCGCCGCGTGCTGCGCATTGAAACCCGGCCACACGGCGTGGCGGTATTTGTTGCCCTCGCGCACCTTGGACCGCAACCAGCCTTGGGCCGCCAGTTCGACATAAGCGGACAGGCTCAGGTAATCCTTCGCCACCGGCGGCAGGCCGTTCAATTGCACATATTTTTGCACCGCCGGGATGATCGTGTCCGCCACCCCGCCGAGGATGCGCGCCCGCAGGCGCACCGGCTGCCCGGCCTTCAACGTCCGGGTGAATTGCGGCGCCAGACTGCCCTCGATCCGGTTGTGGCCGTCGGACTCGGGCCAAATCACCCCCAAGGCATGACCCTGGCTGCCAAACAAACGGTCGGGCGAGTCAAACACTGCGCTGAAGGACAAATGATCCTCATAGCTCAGCCCCACATAGTGTCCGTCATGCTGAATCGCCATGAGCGGAAAAGTGATCTTGTGGTTGGAAGGCACCTGGCGTCGCGATTCCGGGCCGATGATATCCGCTTCGGAGCTGCTCGGCTCGTTTTCCAGGTATTCCAGCCCGGCGAAGAGCCCCTGATTTTTATTGGTGCCAAACGAGCCTTCCCCCGCCGCCAGCAGAAACATCGGCGCGAACAGCATTTCGGCGTCCCGATTCGATTCCAGGGTGGATTCCACCTCGAGGACGCCCTGGGCGCCGGGTCTGAACCTCTGGCGATAAGTCCAGTTTGCGCCGGTGGCATCCTGCCAGACCGATTCAACCTGATACTCCCCTCCGCGGGCGCTGGCTTTGGGCGGGGGAATGTCAAGCCATACCGGTTCGCCGTCGCGCAAGAATCCGATTCCAAGCTGCGGATGCGAAAATGCCATGGAACGGCCATTTACGCGCAACTCGCCGCCCCAGGCATTCGCCGGGTTCTCCCACCACTCGAGCGCCCCGGACTTGACCACCACGCGAGTGCCGGGCCGGGGTGTCCGCCAGAAGAACGGCGGCGGCGCAAACTCGGGGCGCGCCTCGAACCGCAGCCAGGCAATGATGACGTGGCCGTCCTCGCCCGGCGGGTCCAGCCGCACGCGGTGACGCGGTCCCAACGGCGGCAGCGCAATCCGCACCTCCGTCCACTCCTCCTTGCCGGTACTGAAGGGGCGCGAGGCCTCCTCGCTGGGCAGGCGGTCGAAATAGAACACCTGTCCGAACCCTCCCTGCGAGGATTTCAGGCGCATGACCAGCCAGAGCGGCTGGCGGGCGGGAAAATCGAGCGCCGGACTGGAGAAGTAGGGGTCTTCGCCCGTGATGGCCACCCGCAATCCTTCGGCAGTCGTTTGCAGCGGACCCACGCTGTGCAACCCGGTCCAGCCCTGGGCCGCCTCAGGTTTGGTGAAATCGAACTCGTGGATGACTTTGGGGGCGGCCCACACCTGGCCCGCCAGCCAAAGGCTGGTCAATACCTGTAGCAACCATCGCGACGACATGCGTTTCATTAACCACGAATCGGCGGTCAAGGCGAGCAAGAACGAACCCTGGCGAGGCCAAGGATGACAAACGAGGGATGAAGGATGAGGGATGAGGGATGAAGTGAGGGGGCGGGCGGCCTTGCCCCGGCGGGCGTCCGGACTTAGTCTGGGGCTGATGTATTACCGAAGGTTTGGACGGACGGGGCTGTTGCTGCCGGTGATCTCCTGCGGGGGCATGCGCTACCAGCACAAATGGCAGGACGCGCCGTGGGAGGAAATTCCGGCGGACAACCAGGCGAACCTCGAGGCATGCATTCACCGCGCGCTCGAGCTGGGCATTCATCACATTGAGACCGCGCGCGGCTACGGCACCTCGGAAATGCAGTTGGGCCGGATTCTGCCCACGCTGCCGCGGGACCGGATCGTCGTCCAGACGAAGGTGGCGCCGAAGGCCACGGCGGCCGAATTTTTTGAGGCGTTTGAAACGTCGCTGCGCCACCTGCGGCTGGAGTACGTGGACCTCCTGGCCCTGCACGGCATCAACAACCGCCAGCTTTTGGAGTGGGCGCTGAAGCCGGAGGGCTGCCTGGCCGCCGCCCGGCGGCTCCAGAAGGAGGGCCGCGCGCGGTTTCTGGGCTTCTCCACCCATGCCACGCCGGACCTGATTCTTGAGGCGGTGGAGACGGGCGAATTCGATTACGTCAACCTGCACTGGTATTTTGTGAATGAGCTCAACTGGCCGGCGGTCGAGGCGGCCCGGCGGCTGGACATGGGCGTGTTTATCATCAGCCCGAACGACAAAGGGGGCAAACTTTACGAGCCGCCCCCGAAGCTGGTGGAGCTGTGCGCGCCGCTGACGCCGATGCAGTTCAACGATCTGTTCTGCCTTTCCCGGCCCGAGGTGCACACGCTGAGCTGCGGCGTCCGGCAGCCGTCCGACTTTGATGAGCACGTGGCGGCGCTGCAATACTACGAGCGTCTGGATGAAGTGGTGCCGCCGGTCGAGCGGCGGCTGCGGGCGGAAATGGAGCGGGCGCTGGGAGCGGATTGGTGCGCGCGGTGGTTTGAAGGGCTGCCGCAGTATGTGGACGTTCCGGGGGAAGTGAACGTGGTGGAGATTCTGCGTTTGTGGACCTATGGGACGTCCCTGGGCCTGGAGGGATGGGCGAAGATGCGCTACAACTTGCTGGGGCAGGCGGACCACTGGTTCCCGGGGGAAAACGCGGCCCAAGTCACGCCGCGCAGCCTCCAGGACTGCCTGAGGCAAAGCCCCTTTGCGGACCGGATTCCCGGCATTTTGCAGGAAGCGCACCGGCGCTTCTTTGAGAAGCCGGTTCAGCGGCTCAGCCAGAGCTGACCGGCGCCCGCGGCGCGGCCGGCTATTTCTTGCTGTCGGTCGAAGGGCTGGACTTGGCGTCGGAAGCCGGCGCGGTCGCGTTGAGCTCCTTGAGGACGTCCTGGGTGAGGTCGTGCTCGTTGCTGCTGTAAAGGACGAACGGCGTCCGGTTGACCGTCTCGGCCGCGACGTCAATCACGAGGGAGTAGGCGGCGGATTTGGCCCGGGCGTTGACGATGGTGCGAATCTCCGAGAGGATGTTATCCCGCAGCCGCTTGGTTTGTTCCTCGATGGTCACGGCGGCCTGGCGTTGGTACTGCTGCATGACTTCCTCCTGATCTCGCAGGTACTTGAGTTTGTCCTCGGCGGCGCGTTTGCGTTTTTCCCGCTCCTCAGCCGAAACGGCCGGGTCGTTGGCCTCGGCCATCAGCTTGTCGTACTCCTCCCGGGCGGTTTTGCGGTCCTGGACCATGTTGTTGTATTCCTTTTCGATGTCGGCCCGGCGCTCTTTGATGATGGTCTGGGCCTGCTTGGTCTTCCAGTAGTTGTCGAAGACCTTGCCCAGGTCAATGGTGGCGATGCGGCTCTGCCCGTAAGCGGAGACGCCCAGGAAGCCGGCGAGGATCAAACCGGCCATGATTCTGCTCAACAAATATTTCATAAACAGGCCAATAGGAAACCAGATTCGGGACGCCGCGCCAATCCAAAACTGGGGGACCAGGCGCGGTCAAAACCCGGCGTTTGGTTAGACCGCCGGCGGGGAAATCGGTTCGAAATCAGAATTCGCGGGTGTAGCCCACGCCGAACTGGAAGCGGCCGGAGCCGCTGCTGTATTCGTCGTGGTGGATGGGCACGCCATAGTCGAGGCGCAGGGGACCGATGGGCAGGTTGAGGCGCAGGCCGATGCCCCAGTTGTCGCTGAAGTTGCTGGCGCTGAAGTCGTAGGCATCCGCATTGACCGCCCCGATGTCGTAAAAGACGGCGAAGCGCAACCGTTCGATGATCGGGATGCTGTATTCGGCGGTGCCGAACCAATAGGTGTTGCCGCCCACCGGCTCGGAAAAAAACAGCTCGCGGGGGCTGATGCTCCGGTAGCGGAAGCCGCGGAGGCTGTAAAGGCCGCCCAGGTAAAACCGCTCGTAGAAGGGAACGGCTTCGTCGGAATCGAACGACTCGGCCACGCCGGTGCGGCCGACCACTTCGAGCACGTGGCCCCGGGCGAAGCCCCGGAAGTACCAGGCGGTTTTGAGTTCGAGTTTGTAGAAGTCCTTGTCTCCGCCAAACGGTCCGCCGACAATCTCGCCGCTCAACTCGGTGCGCTGGCCTTTGTCCGGGAGCTGGACGCTGTTGCGGGTGTCGTAGGCGAGGGAGGCGCCGACGCGCGACAGGAGGCTGTGTCCGCGCTCGGCATAAATCGAAGGCGGCGTGTTAAAGGCGAAGTAGCCGTCCTCGAGCAGGATGCCGACGTCTTCGAGGGTGTAGCTGACGCTGCCGATGAGGAAATCGCTGCCCAGGGCGCGGGTGAGGCTGACGCGGCCGCCGCCGCGCGTGACGTTGTAGAGGTCGTTGAGGCTTTCGTAACGGAGGTCGCGATAAAAGAGGTCCACGCCCAGGGCCAGCTTGCGTCCCAAAAACCAAGGTTCGATGAAGGAGGCCAGGTAGTCCTGCCGCTGGGTGCCGATTTGCATGCGCAGGCGGAACTTCTGGCCGCCGCCGGTGAAGGTGGGCGGATGAAACAGGTCGAAATTGCCCTGGCTGATTTCGGCGAAGCCGACGATTGAGTCCACCGAGCTGAACCCGGCGCCCATGGTGAGGTTGCCGGTGTTTTTCTCGTCCACGCCGATGACCAGATCGCGGCGGTTGGGGATGACGGTCGGCTCGGGGCGGGCGTCCACTTTTTCGAAGTACTGCAGCCCCTCGAGGCGCTGGCGGCTGCGCTTGACGCGGACCATGTCGAAGACTTCACCGGGCGAGACGGCCAGCTCGCGGCGGATGACGCGGTCTTTGGTCTTGGTGTTGCCGCGGATTTCGATTTTTTCGATATAGGCCTGCTGCCCCTCCTGAATCCGGAATTCCAGGTCCATGGTCCCGGTTTCGGTGTTGGGGATTTTGACGATGTTCAGGTTGCGGCCCGCGCCGACATCAATGTAGCCCTTGGAACCGTAGAAATCCTCGACCGCCTCGGCATCCTGGGCCAGGCCTTTGGGGCTGAAGACATCGCCGACGTCCATCGGCAGGCCGTTGGGGCCGAGCTTGCCCTTGCCCCGTTTCATGGCATGCACCTGGTGCAGCCCGTTGGTGATGTCGGCGTGGCTGAAGATTTTGTTGCCTTCAAACTTCACCGACCCGACATGGTATTGGCGGCCCTCTTCGATGACGAAGCGGACCACCATGGCGCGGGGTGAAAGCTGCTCGGTCTGGACGTCCTTGAGCTCGAAATCAATGTAGCCCTTGTTGCGGTAGAATTCGGCGAGTTTTTCGCGGTCATCCTGCAACTGGTCGTCCTTGAGGTAGCCGCTGCCGGTGATCCAGGAGAACATCCAGTGTTTGCGCGTCTTGACCACCTTGCGCAACTGTTTCTCGGGCACGGCTTTCGCCCCGACGAACTGGACTTCGACGATTTTCAGCTTCGGACTTTCGGTGATCTCGAACGTGGCGGTCCCCCGCCCCGCGGCTTCGTCAATGCTGACCACGTATTTGACCTCGGTGCGCTGGTAGCCGGCTTTCTGGTAGAGTTTCTGGATTTCCTGGGTGTCAGTGAACAGCTTCCTCTCATCCAGCGGCTCCTCGACCTTCGAGGAGATTTTTTTGAGCAGCTTGGCATCGCGGTATTTCTTGTTGCCCTCGAACTTGATCTCCACCAGCCGGGGCTTGCCCTGGACGATGTAAGTGAGGGTGATGCCGTCCGGCGAGGAACTTTCGGCCACCTGGATGTTGTAGAACAGGCCGGTGCTGTAGAGGTTGCGCACGTCGTCATCCACGGCGGTGCGAAGAAAAGGGTCGCCCGGCTTGACGCGGATGTTGGAGCGGATGAGCTCTTCGCTGACGGACTGGGGCCCGACGAATTTGATTTCGATGCGGGCGACCTTGGGGGGCGCCGGCTGGGCTGCGAGGGGCAGCCCCGCCAGGGCCAGCCACACCGCGCACGCGCAGAGCAGAAGTCGTGTCATGAGGATCGGTCAGTTGGGCATGTCTTCGTCGCTGACTTTGGCGGCGCTTTCAAACCGGGTGTAGGGCTTGAGGAACGTCAGATGCACATCGCCGGTCGGCCCGTTGCGCTGTTTGGCAATGAGGAGGTTGACGGGCACGGCGTCCTCCTCGGCGGCCGAGGCTCCGGCTTCGTCGTCATCCGCATTCGGCTTGTACAAGAGGCCGATGAGGTCGGCGTCCTGCTCGATGGCGCCGGATTCGCGGAGGTCGGACATGCGCGGTTTGCGGTTTTTTTCGCGTTCGAGTTCGCGGTTCAACTGGCTGAGGACAATCACCGGCACATTCAACTCCTTGGCCAAGGCTTTGATGCCGTTGGAGATATCGGCGATTTCCTGTTGCCGGTTTTCCGCACGGCGCGAAGTAGAATGCAGGAGTTGGAGGTAGTCAATGACGAAAAGTTTGATGTCGTGTTGCTGGTACAGGCGGCGGGCCTTGGCGCGGAGCTGGAGGATGGACAGGCCGCCCGAATCGTCAATAAACAGCGGGGCGCTGGCCAGGATCCCGGCCGCCCCCGTCAGCTTGGGGAAATCGCGTTCGGCGAGGAACCCCTCGCGGACATTGCGGAGGTTGACGCGCGAGCGCGAGCAGAGCATGCGCAGGACCAGCGACTCGGAGGTCATTTCGAGGCTGAACACGCCCACCGGCAGCTTCAAATCCACGGCCACGTGCTCGGCGATGTTCATGGCCAGGGAGGTTTTGCCCATCGAGGGCCGGGCCGCGATGACCACCATTTCGCCGCCGTGCAAACCGCTGGTCATTTTGTCGAGGTCGGGGAAGCCGGTGGCAATGCCGGTGAGCATGCCTTGGCGCTGGTGATAATCTTCGATGGTGTTGATTGCCTTCTTGACCAGGTCCTTGATGGTGTTGACGTGCTCCTGTACCCGGGATTCGCTGATGCGCAGGACATCCCGCTCGACTTCATCCAGGAGCGTATCCACCTCCCCCTCGTAATCATACACCCGGCCCACCACCCCGGTGCAGACGCTGATCATTTTCCGCAGCAGATGCTTCTCGCGGACGATGTCCAGGTAGTAAGTCAGGTTGGCCGCGGAGGGCACCTTGTCCGGCAGCGAAGCCAGGTAGGGGAGGCCGCCGACCTGCTCCAACAATTGCCGGTCCTTGAGCCGCTGCTGGAGGGTGATGAGGTCAATCGCCTCGCGCGCGTCGTACATCTCGGCCAGCGTCGCGAAGATGGACTGGTGGCGCAGGTCGTAAAAAACCTCGGCGCCGGCCTTGAGTTTCTCGAGGCATTCCCCCATGGAGTCGTTCGGCGACAGGAGAATGCAGCCAAGCACCCCCTGCTCCGCCTCGGGGGAATGGGGCGGCAAACGATCCACCGAGCCGCCTGCGGGAGCGGACGGCGGTTGCGAACGGCGGGGGCTCCGCTTCAAATCCGGAGCCGCAACGGCACTGTCACCAAGGGCATCAATCATCTTATCACCAAACGAAATTCCGGGCTGACTCACAACCCGGAGTTATTCAACCTTAGTCCCAGGTTCTTCACAAGTCCGGAAGGGAGGGCCGGATTACCCCTCCCCGGCGGCAACCGGGGTGAGGCCCGGGAGGAGGCGAGGCGCTGGCTCGCGTCCCCCATCTCGACGGCCTTGCAGAAAACGACGCGGTCAGTCTTAATGTCGCCATGCAGAGAATTGAATCCCCGGCCCTGCAGTGGGCGGATCGAACAGGCCGCCGCAGCCACGGACAACCCCCGGGTTGTTCCGAGGCGTGAATCCAGACCGAACGCCGCGCCTTTCGCCGCCTCGAACAAGAATGGGTTCCTGAACCTCCCTCCCCGGCCGGCAGATGACCTCGAAAGCCAACCCATGATGACGCCCCTTCGAATCGCCACCTTTTTCCTCGCGTGCATGATTTTTGTCAGCGGGTGCGCGACGCCCCGCCCGCGCAAGGCCGCGACGCCCATGCGCCTGATCCAGGCCACCGCCGACCTGGCCCAAGCCGGCGCCTCGCGCCTGCCCCCCAACTACATTTGGGCCACGCTCAAGGACCGGGAACAGGACCCGGCGATTGCGGCCGCCTTCAATCGGGCGCTGGCGCAGCGCAACCGCAAATCCCGGCTCGCGCTGTTGCGGGCTTTGGAACTGAAATACATCCATGACCCGAACACCTCCGGGCTGGACATCCTGGGCCCGGAATTGAGCCGGCATTTTCGCGCGTTCAAGTGGCACGAGGACGATTTTCCGGGCGGGCCGGAAGGGCCCAATGAACAGTTTGCCGATGTGATGGTTGACGCGCTGGACCTGGTGCGGCCGGAACGGCGGGCCAACCGCTCGCGCGAGGCGGTGGTTCTCCGCGAAGAGGCCACGCCCGCGGTGTGGGAGTATGTCACCAATCAGTGGGTGACCGTGCCGGGTCAGGAGCGCTGGAAACTCAACCGGCACGCGCGGGACGCGTTTGTCCGCATGCGCGCGCAGGCCGCCCGCGAGGGAGTTGACCTGGTCATCCTGTCGGGACACCGGCATCCTGAAACCGCCCGGGCCAACGCGGCGCGAGCTGGCAACCCGAATGCCGTGGCCAGCTTTTCGGCGCATTCGCTCGGACTGGCAATTGACTTCGAGCTGAGTCACCGCGACCAGATCAAGTTCGACCGGCTCTCCACGCGTCCCATGTCCGAACTGGTGCGGATGCGCGAATCGCCCGTGCACAAATGGCTGCTGCTGCGCGGGGAGGCATTCGGGTGGTATCCCTACCAAAATGAGCCGTGGCATTGGGAATTCAACCCGCCGGGTTTTCGGGAGGTTTTCTGGGCCGATTTCCCCGGCGGCGCGCCGGAGCGGGGAATTATTCTTGATGAACCTTGAACGGCCTTGGCGGGCCCGGGATGCGGGCGGCGATGCTGACACGGTTATGCGAAACCGTCAGCCCGCCACGCCGGACGCCGGCCAGAGCCAGAGGATCGCCAGGCCCCCCGCCAGCGCCAGGCCGAAGTAAAGAGCCAGGCGCAAGCCCAGCCGGTATCCCCCCAGGAAACCCGCCACGAGGCCCTTGAAAACCAGGTTGGAA
>ERZ795052.6534-NODE-6534-length-10647-cov-4.347149_pt1 | contig 10647 bp, 23 predicted proteins | sample MGYA00375136_ERZ795052 | MGnify/ENA primary metagenome ERZ795052 (study PRJEB30181, sample SAMN05720156) | activated sludge metagenome | isolation source: Anaerobic digester | place: Japan | collected 2015-05-26 ... | reverse complement strand
CTTCGAAGGGTTTCAGCCCGCATTCCAGGTAAGCGGCTTCGTAAATGGCCAGGGGGGTAGAGCGGATTTTAGCGGCGGTTTCCCGGGTGCGCCGGGCGATGATGGCCTTTTGGTATGGATCGACGCGTTTAGCCAGTTCAGCTTCAAAAATGGCTGTCAGGTGTTCTTCGCTGAATCGCCCGAACTCGTGCACATAAACCGGGTTTAAAAAGCGTTGTTCAAAATCTTGTATCAGGTCGATGACCGGGTTGCTGAACAACCACAACAAGGTACCCAAAAACGCGATAATGAGCAGGTTGCGCCATCCCCAGATGAACAGGAACTTGTAGCTTTTTCGAAGAAATTGAAACAAAAAACCGAACGCCAGTCCGGCCAGACGCAGGGTTTGCAGCAGCACATAGACCAGCAAGATACAAACGATCCACCGCAACCAGGTATCCCCGTTCAGCAGGTATTGGATAAAATCCAGCATCGCTTTTCCTTCCGGCCGGGAGCAGCCGGCCAGAAGGAAGCAGATGAGTAGTGGGAGAATTCGATGCACTTACAGCCCAATGATTTTTTTCAGCAGCCCCTCGTCCACGTTGCCACCGGCAAAATCGTCGAACGCTTTTTCGGTTACCTGAATAATGTGGTCGCGAATGAACGGCGCCCCTTGGCTTTCAATTTCCCCTGGACGATACGCCGCATTGTTCGCTGCCCCCTGATTTTTAGTCGTATGGTCTTCGCGGCTTTCCGTCTGTCGGAGCGATACCAACAGCGTCCGCATGTCGGAGAGTATTGTTTCCATGTTTCTCGAAAGGTTCTCCAATCGCTGCCAAATGGCGTACAATTCCGGGTTAATGCCGGCAAGGTATTGGTTGAGCATGGTTGACGACCCCTTGATGTACTGCCAGGCGTTCGCCGGTATGGCGTCACCTTTCAAGTCGTCCGCACATTTCATCTTATACGCCGTTTCGGCTCTCGCTTTTTCGTTTCCGACGTAGATTAGCCAACCGTGCGCATCATCGTACCAGGCAAGCAGTAGCGCCATGTCGGTCAGCGCCGGGCAAGACTTGATAATGTCTTCCACGTGCTGGCAGTCGGTTTGCCATTTTTGGATTAGTGATTTCTGTTGTTCGGTGGTCATTTGTTTGCAATTTCTAATAATATATCCCCGTGGCATGGAGCGCCCAACGGGCAAAAGCAGGCAATGTTTTTATCCCGCAATTCGGAAAGGTCATGCTGGGCAAATCTGGCCGCATGGTATGCAATGTCACGAATTAAAGAAATATCAATACCGTATTCACCAGGCGGCAAAATGCCCGTAACAACGGCACGAAAAAACAAAACCGCCTTTTCGGCGTCGCCCTCGCAAATGTAAACCCACGGGCTATTTGGCCGCCGGTGCCCGGCATGTATGTAGATGCTGCCTGAGATAACCCGGAACGGGTTGCCCCACTTGCCCGGCCGGGTTACGCATACCGTATTTTCGGGCTTGCGCCAACCTTTTTCTCGCTTTCGTTGTATGCGTTGTGGTTTCATATTTTCAGGATGAAATTAAAAAAACGCTTCTACATCTTCTTTGCCGTCGCCAAACGGGTGCGCTATTGCCATTGCAAGCATTTTCGGGATTGAATCTATAACGGTAAGTTCTGATTCGTCCCACCATGCGTTATGCTCTCCGCCTGGGTTAAGGTCGCCTATAAAGTCAATACTCGCCTCCTTCCCGTTGTTGTTGGTTTCGGTTATAAATGCGATGCCGCCTTTTGGCGTTCTTACGATGTCTAATGCTTTCATATTTGCTTTTTTTGTGCCGCCACCGCGGAAAACCGGCCTTCTAACAATGCCTTGCGGCGGCAAAGAAATGCAAGTTTGGCCGCGTCGCGCTGGTCCTGGTTGGTTGGCTTTGGTGGCAGTAAAACGCCTTCCTGCTTCGCTACACCTAAGAACACACTAACGTCTGTAATCTTCGCGCCCTTTTCTTTCGGGCTTACCTGAAACACCTGCCGCGCCCCGTAACGGAGAACGGCCGAACGATAGGCAAGTTCGGAAACGGCCTGATTACACCCGGCGTTACGCGACTTGCGCGCTACCTCCGATTTGCTGCCTGCCATGTCGAAGGTCTTGTTTTGAAGGTTTGAATTTTCTACACAAACAAAACAACGGGCCGGCGCATCCGGGGAGCGCAAAAAGTCGTGCCATGAAAGCAGATCAAACTCCATAAATCGCATGGTTTTGTCTTCCATGTCCAGGATAGCGACCCAAAACCCGCCTGCGCGGAATGCCGGGTCCACGCCGATATATATTGGCGATTCTCTTACCATTCCCTTTCCGTTTTAAACAGTGGAGAATGCGTATGCACAATTTCCCCGGATGGTGTATAGGCTACATTGCCTGAACGCCAAACAAATTCAGGCATTCTTTCGGAAAGGTGGCGCAACATACGCGCCTCATCGCCTTTAAAGCAATTCATGTAAAAGGTTTCGCTTTCCTGTTTTTCAGGATGCGTTTTATTAAAATTCTCTCTTACCATTTCGATATTACGTTTAGCACGCTTTTAAAGGCTTGCGCATACGCCATTACGGCTACCGCCAGGATAACGGCGGCAATGATGCGCGTTTTGTCGTTGTTTACGGCGGCGTTAAAAATGCGTTTCATATTCAGAAAAGTTCGGTTTGGTTGTTGTCCGCCTTTTCCGCTTTTCCGACTTTTCCTAATTTGAATGTCCCCGGCTTGACACGGACCAAAAACCCGGCATCCACCATCCTCGAAAGCACATCACCGACGTACTTTTCCGCGTGACTGTAATAGTCCTGCCCGATCAGGCGAACGGCGTCTTTTTTCGTGATCGTCCCGCCGAGGTTCTTGCACTCCCGCAAGATGGCGGCTTGTTTCGGCGATGGTTTCATTATTCTGCGTTTTTCGGCAATCGCCATAAAACGGGCGTTACCTGTTCAACTAATCCTGCCTTTTTCATCCGGTGCAATTCGCGGCGGGTTATGCCCATGTAGCGTTTGCCTGGCAAAATGATTTCTCCCGGCTTGCTGAATAAGGCATTGCACAGGTAACGAATCGTAACAACCATGTTGCCGGTGTCGGCATAATGGTCACGGAGTATCTTAATTATCGCATCTTGCATTGCACAAAAGTAAATATAATTGTACAACTATGCAAACGGATGGGCATAAAAAAACCGGCGAACTTTTCCGCCGGCGTGGCCCCGTCTCAAAGGGCCTGTATAGTCTCATGAAAAGAGTTGCTTTAGAAAAGCGCCCGCGCCTTGCGACGCGGGCACGATAAACCCCAAATAAACCAATTAATCTCTTAACGGTACAAATATAAGTCGCCGGCGTTGGCTTGTTCGCGCAGGGCATTCCGCTCGCTCTCACACATGATCAGGTCGTTTTTCGATTTGCGCAGGTCGGCGGCTTTGTGTTCCAGGTCGGCCTCGGTCTGGCTGAGTTTCATGCGCAACTCGGTAATCTCGGCTGTTTGCGCGTTTACTTTAGCCGTCAGCTCGGCTACCTGGTCGCGGAGGGCGCTCACTTTAAAATAATTGTAGGCGAGGAGTACCCCCAGCACGAAGGGGACGATGCAGAGCAGAAAACCGACGAGGTAATCGCTCATGGTAGACGCGGAATGCAATAAGATATAAGAAAAAAGCATGGTTGAGTTCGTTTTGAATGGTTAACGGTTGGTGGTGAGCACGACACGGCGGTTTTGGTGGCGCCCGTCTTCGGTGCTGTTGTCCGCTACCGGTTCGGACTTTCCTTTTGATTCTACTTTGATGCGATTAGCGGCGATGCCGTTATCCGTCAGAATTTTAGCGATGGCTTTGGCGCGGCCCATGCCGAGGGCGATGTTTTTCGCATCATCGCCGACATTGTCGGTATGCCCCACCACGGAGAAGGTGGCCGTGGTGCCTTTGTGCTTGTCTACCAGTTTTTTCAGGTAGGCGTCGACCGCCGGGTCTTTGTCCTTTTCCGTGGAGTTGAACGGAAACAGGAACGTAACCGCGTTGTCCGACTCGATGATGGCGCCTTCTTCTTTTTTCAGGACCATTTTGAGCCAGGAAAAATCGGCCGATTCGCGGGCTGGGCCGCCTTCGGCGAGTGAGTCTGTCACGGCTTTAGCCGCGAGGTGCAGGCGGCTGTCCGGCATTTCCGGCATCATCATGGCGCGCAGCGCTTCGGCGCGTGCCATACCCAGTTTTTCGCCGTTGGTTTCGCCGGCGCGGTACCAGCCCGTAATCAGCAGGGTGTCGCCCTGACCGCCTCTGGCGAGCAGTTCTTTTTTCCAGGCCGCAAAATTGGCGTCGGGTTCAGGTTTGTCGGCGTTCCATTTGAACAAAGGGACACCGGAAGTCTGCACTGTTTGGGTGGCGGGTTCTCCGTTGCAACAATCGCATTGGCGGCAATGCCAATAATTGACGCACCAGACCGTGTAACCCACAAACAGTACGGCAATAAGCCATAGTGGAAGTCTCATGTGAAAGATGGTTTAATATTTTGTCATGGTGATGTATCGGCAAAATTATTTAGGAGAAAACAAATAGTTGCCAATTTTATGAAAACTTATTTTTGAAAACTCCATTTGCGCAAACGGCCGTTGTTCTCCGCGGTCAATAAAACGCCGCTTTCCACCCGCGTGCGCAGCAGCAGGGCGTCGCGCAATTCGCCGCCGGCCCACAAACCATGCTGCCGGTTGGGCACCCATTTCCAGCCGCCGTGCCCGTCGGCGGCGAGTAAAATGCCGGAAGAGGCGTCATACGGGCCGGTTTCAGGCATATTGTTTTCATCATTACCCAACAGCAGCAGGTCGGGTTTCCCATCGCGGGTAAAATCATGCACCACTATTCGTTTTGTGCAGGATACCTGGGCGTCCAGCGGTAGAATATGCGCGGTAAACGTACCGTTTTTGTTTTCAAACCAGGCGCTTTCCAGCATTTCCACCTTTAATTGCTCTTTAATACGGCGTTTAATTCGCCTGGTTCAACATCGAAACCCGAACGTTTTACGCCTATCGTTTTGGCTTCGATAAAGGCCCTGTACTCATCAAGTGTTTTTATCATACTCGTTTAGTTTTTATTTACCCACAAATGTACACCTATTATTTATTTGTACAAATATTTTTACACAAAAAAAACCGCACCAGGTGAAATCCAGATGCGGCCGTAATTGCGGTAATATTGCACCAAATAAAACTAAACGTCCTTTTTCTTGCGCCCCCGTCCGGGCGCTATCGCGGCGGCTTCCGCTTGCAGCACTTCCAACACTGCCTGCCAATTACCGGCCAACCCGGCAAGGATAACCGCCCGCATGGCCAACCGAATCGGGAAAATCCGCAACCCGTTTGCACGGCGGATTTTGTTCGACGTTTCCACCATGTTCCTGACCTCATCAGGAACAACAACTACACACGACTTCTCTATCTGTTCCCGCTCCGTTATCGCTGCTTTCTTTCTCATCTACTTTTTTTTCTTGCAAATGTACGTTTATTTTATTTTGACGTACAAATATTTTTTACGCTGTAATTTTTGACATTTTAGCCCTCTCTGCGTCTCGCTCTTTTTGTTCGACGTGGATGGCCCGGTCAATAAGTAATGCCAGTTCCCGTCGCACCTCCGGCGTTAAGGTTGTCCGTTCGTGGATGTGGTTTTTTGCGTGTGCGCTTGTATATCGCTTTGCTGGCGGCAATGCCTGAAACTCTTTTTCTGTCAGCCGGGCACAGAGCAGCGCCTTTGCGATGGCTTCGCGGACAATAATGGCGTTGCGGCCGTTAATGCTGTTTGTTATTAGGAACCGTTCGATTTTGTCGTTCATCGTTTTTTTTATTTTTGAATCTTTACATATTTTGCCGGCAGGTCAAAAACACCATCTTCGCACCAAAGGGAATATTTGTATAAAATTCCTTTAGTTAGGGTTATTTTGTCGCCCGCCTTAACCGAGGTTCCTGGTATGTCTTTTTTTGCTGTTGCTTCGGAAAACCACATATTTTAATATTTTATAACTGTCGTTTGCCGGAAACCGGCGATATGCGCGCCGCGTCGGCAAACTTGGAGTTATGCGATAAATACAAAATCGCTTTCGTCAATGTCAACATCATGGCTGCTGTCACCGTCAGCGACATAGGCAATAAGTTCGCCGCCCTCGGCATCTGAACCCGTTGCCGTTTCTTCGCCTGGCTCTAATTCGGCGATATTGACAATGCTGCCTTTTGGAAAGGCAAGAAAGCCCTTCGTTGTTATTTTTGCCTTACCTAATTCTTTCATTTTGTTGAATTGAAAAATTAAAAAATCCCATAACTCCGCTTTCCCGCCAATCACTCCGAGATGTCGCAAAGCGGGAAAGCATCAGTTATCAAAACGGAATATCCTCATCGTTTTTTGGCCGCGCCCCTACCGGAATAGTGTAATCCGTGTACGCTGGCCGTTCAATGGTTTGGCCCTGGTCGTGGCTTTCTTCCAAGTCGTGCCAACCTTTTATGCCGTTTTCGTCGAAGCCGGCTAATACAATGCCTGTTTTTCGCATCCGCTGTTTTGCGAAAATTATTTCCCCTAATCCTTTCAGCGATTCGCCTTTTTCATTTTCAAGTATGCCGTACATTTCTGGACGGTATAAAAATGTTACTACATCCGCGTCGGTTTCAATCGAGCCGCTTTCTTTCAGGTCGGATAGTTGCGGGCGCTTTGACCCGCCTCGAATTTCAACGGCCCGGTTTAGTTGCGATAACACTACTACCGGAATATCCAACGTATTTGCCAGTACTTTCAACTTGCCCATTATTTCTCCTATCTCAAGGCTTCTATTGCCGGCTTTCGCGGTAACTTTCTGGATAAAGTCAATAACCAAAAAGTCGATCTTTTCCCGGTAATGTTCCCCGTAACAGGTGGCGATAATTTCATTTATGCCGCGCTCCTTGTCCAATACCAAAATAGGCAGGTTGTCCACGAACGCCTTTGCGTCAACTATTTTTTGCCGCTCTTGGTCTGTTAATATACTCCAATCATCGTCGTGCGTATATCCGGAAAGCATACCAATAATTCGTGTCCGCAATTGGCGGTAATTCATGTCCAGGGTAACAAAAACGCCGCGTGCGCCTTCCTGCACCCATTTCAGCACATCGCAAAGAATGTAGTATGTTTTGCCTGTTCCTTGAACGCCTGCTAAAACGTATAGCGTTCCAGGCTCATATCCAACCATCATCCGGCTATTGCGGACGCATGCCAATGAAGGCTTGCACTTGTAATCAATTTCATACCCTGCCATTTTCAGTTCAAACCATCGTTCGAACCATTCGTCTTTGGTGCCGCTTTGCTCGACATATGCCCGTCGCTCATTCCGAAAAGCGTCCTGCTGTTCGCGGATTTGTTCGGCGTCAAGCCCTTGCGCAATGCCACTTCCGACAAACAAAGAGCATCGGTGTTCAACCCATTGCCGGTACACCGTCTCGAACATTTCCAGCGCTAACGCGGTATCCGTTTCGATGTGGGCGTTCATTGTCGCATAAATGCCGTTAATGGTCAATCCGCCAGCCGTGGCTGTTTCTCCAATGCCGGCCGCATGGCAGACAGAATGCACGGAGTAAGATCGAGACGGGCCATAATGTTGCGCCCAAACAGCCGCCGCGGCTTTCTTGTATGCCGTGTCTTCCCACCAAACCGGGTGCATCCTGCCGGCAAGGGCAGCGAAGTTATGCGGCTCCCGAAGGATGGCGGCAAACAGGATTTCGGCGCAGTTGCGGTACTGCGTCTCGATCTCGAACGCCTGGCCGGCGAAAAGGTACGGGTCGGGCGATGCGATGTTGCGCCGTGTTCGGTATGGTGCTTGCGGCTCAGACATTGCCGAAAAATTGCAGTTGTGAAATATGGACAACGGCGCAATTTAAGTAGCCGGTTGCCGATCTGCGGCGGGCCACTTGTTCGGCCTGTTCGGCGTCGCGGTATATTACCGCCTGGCCTATGTCGTCGGATAATATGGTTATTATTCCGGGCCTTGCGGTCATTATGGTAGACTTGCAAATGATAATGTACATCGTTTAGTTTTTTTGTATTTTGTTCATTATCCATGTGCGGCCATTGCATTTCCACTGATTGCCTTTTTTTATGCACAACCTATCTTTTTTCGGATAATATGCGACCTCTACACCATCAGAAAATTTAATCAGATATAGGCTTTGGTCTGGCCTTGATTCAACAACACTTACCAAATGGCTGTCCTTTATTTTCGGTAAAAAAAACTCATCAAAGGTTTCGATTCGTTCCTCCCTTATGGCCTTGTGGTGTATATTCCAAAACCGGAAGTCGTTTTCTTCCTCATCGGCCTGAATTTTTAATAGTTCAGATTTTTTCATTTCAATTCATTTTTTGCCGCCAAAAACGCGGCGTTAACGCGGTCTTTCGTGGCCTCATCAACCGGCGTCCAAAACCCCCGCATCCACTCAACAGCGCCTTTCACGCCTTTTTCGGCAAACAACTCCGACCAAAGCCGGGTTAGGTGTTCGTCGAAGTTGTCGCGGGCGTCGCGGTATGCGGCGACCAATTCCGGTTTTTCGGCTTCTTCCATGTCGGTGTAAAAAATGAAGTCCAGTTTGTTCCCACAATATTCCCGCCATTCTTCCAAGGTTATTTCCTTATTGTGGAAGTCGATGCACTTTTGCTTCGCCTGCTGTGCTCCGACTTCAACAATCCACCTAAGGATGATCTTAACCATTTCCCACCGCACCGCCGCGTTTCCGGCGTCGATGCTTTTCTGCCATTCGGCGGTGAACATGTCCGCGTAGGCCCGGCAGAATGCGAGTATTTTCTTCCCGTCGCGGGCGAAGTTGATACTGCCGTCTGTTGTGTTGGTTGTTGCCTGGTGTTCGATCATTAGCCGGATAACTTGCAGGTGTTCGGCGGAAACAATAGGCCCATACAGCACCGCGTCGCGTTCGCACCTGGTTAAGGCGCTTATATCCGTTACCGTCCCAAAGTGGCGGAACAGTTCGGATATTTTCGCGGTGGTGTGGTGGATGGAGGTCATATTAGCAGCGGGATATTACAATTTGGCCAAAGGCATTGTCAATATCGCTTACCTCGCTTTGCCAATTTTCAGTATGATCCCAATTGCGGCATATTTTCTGAAAATTATCCGGGCATTGGTTTATGATTTTTTCGGCGTATTTTTTCCGGTATCCCGACAGTTCATGCGTAAACACATTATTGTTACCGGTTGCGGCCTCGATCAATGGGCCAAAAGCCTGGGTAGGTGGCATACTTGTGTACAGTCTGCCAGTGTAAAAACTCAAAATTGTGGATGGTTTAAATGTCATTGCGTTTATTTTTACCTGTTTTCTAATATTGTTTTTGCCCGGCGGCCTAAAATACACTTCCTACTTCCGCCGTATTCCTTGCCCCATTTTTCCGCAACGCGGATTAGGATGTTTTCGACCTCATCAAAGCGGATGTACTCGACATCCTGCTCCCAAACCCTTTCTTCTGCCCATGTTACCTCTGCCAAATCCTCGAACTTGTCGCCCGGCTCTACGCCGTTCAGGTTTAGGAAAATGCGGGTTGGTGCGGGTATTTTCATATTTTGCGTTTTATAACTGCTGTCTGCCGGCCAAAGGCGCTATGCGCGCCGACGGCGGCAGGCTTGGAGTTATGCGGGAATTGAACGGCGAAGGTTGGCAACCATAAGGAACGCCTCTTGGCTTTTCAAATTAATTTGCTTCAATGCCTCCTGCATAAGCGCCCATTGGTCGGCATCCATGTCTTTGTGGGCTATTTCTCGGGTATAGGTGTGCGCAACCTGATGAGAAATCACACGTAGTTCTTCAATTATATTGATAAGTTCTTGCTCCATTTTTTTGAATTGAAAGGTGAAAAAAATACCGAATAACTCCGCTTTCCCGCCCATGCTCCGTACACCTCACACAGCGGGAAAGCCCCAGTTAGCCGCAATTAAATAAGTACAGCCTGAATGCCTTTGCTCATCCTGTTCTTTGCGGCTGCATAGTAGTCGGGGTCAATCTCAAAACCAACGTAATCAAATCCCATACTTTCACACGCTATTAAACTGGACGCGCTGCCAACGTGTGTATCCAAAATCAGTTGTCCGGGCTTGGCGTAGTTTTCGAGCAGCCAGCGGTAAAGGGCTACTGGCTTTTGGCAAATATGCACCCTTTTTTCGTGCGTGTTTCTGACGTGTTTGGCGATTTTTGCGTTTGAATCAAAAGAAGTCCACGCCATTTCGCAATCTGCAAGAGTATCCATGTGCGCCTTTTTGTCCCAAATAATAAAGCACCTTGTCGGCGGCAAATGAAAGTAGTTTCCACCCCACACTATTTGGTTTTTTGAAACCCTAAAAAACTCTTTCCAGTAATTCGGCTCCGGCTTTTTGTCCCAATCTGCGTCTCCGTTTTTATACTTATTCGCCCACGTCCCGCCCTGCGTAAGTTTGTCGCCCAATCCATACGGCGGGTCAACAATCGCCAAGTCAAAGAACTTGTCAGGATACGACGGCAGCCCCGTTTCCAAATCCATGCAATCGCCTAAAATGAATTTTCCCATCGTTGTTGTTTTAAAAAAGCGGCTAACCCTGCTTGCCCGCACACCGACCGCTATACGCGGCGCGGCGTACAAGCCGCAGTTATCAAAAGCAAAAGTAGTATACTTAATTTAATTGT
>ERZ795052.6533-NODE-6533-length-10647-cov-5.400869_pt1 | contig 10647 bp, 7 predicted proteins | sample MGYA00375136_ERZ795052 | MGnify/ENA primary metagenome ERZ795052 (study PRJEB30181, sample SAMN05720156) | activated sludge metagenome | isolation source: Anaerobic digester | place: Japan | collected 2015-05-26 ... | reverse complement strand
ACCTTGGAGCTTCCGTTGAATGGATTGCCGAAGAAGAAAAAATAATAGTTAAGTATCCTAAAATGTAGGACAATTAAATAGAAATTTTAAGAAATTTATGAGGAGGGAGTTTAAATGAAAATAAAAGATAATAAGTTAAAGAAAATTAGTGCAGGTTTAATAATATCATTAATGTTAATCACGCTAATTTTTAATTCAGATGTTTCAACTTCCAGAATATATGCTTATGAAAATGATGGAGATTTTACTCCCTCCCCTGCTCCAGTTATAGGTGAAGTATTTACTGGAGTTTGGTGTGGCCATTGTCCTTATGCTTTAGGCGCATTAGAGATTATTCAACTTACACGATTTAGTAGAGATGAATTCTTTTATTTAGCATATCACTATAATGATACTATGGCTATTTCTGAAGGTAACGAAAGAGTTAATTTTTACAAAATAAGAGGGTTCCCTTCACTTGTCATTGGTGGTACAAGTAATCCAATTCATGATCGAGATGATGCAGAAATAGCTGCTATTGGTTATGGGAATGCTATTGAAGAAGTAATTAAAAAGAAGAATTACATTGCTCAAATAGCCCTAAGCGGATCTTTGGAAAATAATGAATTTACTGTTAAAGTTTTATCTAAAGAGGATTTTGGTAAGAGAAATATTAACATGATTGCAGTATTATATGAAGATTATGTAAACTTTGAAGGACCAAACGGAGAAAACTTTCATAGATATGTAGTTAGAAATATGCCATATGGTGGTAAAGGAAGAGGCCTTAAGTTAAAAAAGGATCAAATATATGAAGAGACAAGGAAATTTGTTATTTCTACGAAGGCAAAAGAATTATTAGGAATTGTAGTTTTTCTGCAGAATATGGATACATACGAAATTGTTGGCTCGGGAGTATACAGATTTGCGACAAAACCTGATGCAGTATTTTATTGGGGTGATAACCCTAAAACAGGTGCCATAGATACCACAACATGCAAAAATTATCTAACGTTAAAAGTTAATGATGCAAAAGATTTAAAAGAAGTATTTTTGCAAGTAAAGCTAAATAATGAGTATTTTGATATCATTGATGCAAAAATATGTCCAGAAATCGGAAAAGAAAACGCAAATTTAGTTATTGATCCAAGCCGTGGAGAAGTAAAATGTACTTTTAAAGAAGGAATAAATGGTAATAAACAACTTTTTTCAGTAGGTGTTAAGTTCAAAAAAGAATCCGATAAACTTAAATTTCAACTACGTAAATTTGTTGCAACTGATGTATCTGGAGGGCAAATACCTTTTGTAATATATGACATAAATTTTATCTGTTATCTTAAAGTTACTCAGAATAAGTATGATATTGACAATAATCTCTCTGTAAATAATGATGACTTAACTGTACTTGTAAATTGTTTCGGGACGTTTCGTAAAGACAAAGATTTCGATAGAAAATGTGATTTCAATAAAGATTCAAGAATTGACATTAATGATCTCGTAGAGTTAATAGCTAATTTAGAAAGCTAAAATTGAGCAAATTCGCTTATCTCTTTTATATTTGATTTTTTATAATTCTCATTAGTATGAAAAATTAAGCATCAAAAAGTATTATTACTATAGCAATAGCTAATTCTTGTTCGTGCGAGATACTGACAAAGCAATTTTTTAGTTCTCTACTTGATTTGTTTTTTAAAATCCTTATATATGGTTTATTATTTTTACGAGAAAGAATCTCAATCTGTTTGAAACCTAAATATGGTGGTGAGTATGCTTTTAGAAAAGCTTCTTTTGCTGCAAATTTACCAGCAATACTATGGATAAAATGACCTTTTTTAACAGATTCATTAATTTCATTTTTTGTAAAAATTCTATTAAGAAATTTGTCTTTGTAAAGCTCATAAAGCTTATTTACACGACTATTAGATACTATATCGATTCCTATACCCTTGATATTATGCATCTTTTTTATTTTTACTATAAATTTTCAAAAATTCAATTAAGGTGGTAAGCGTATGTTAATGGAGGATAAAATTTTATCATTAATTTTAAACAAACCTATGAATTACTGGGATCTCTTATATAAAACAAATATTCTCGTGAGAGATTTTATTGATGCTCTATACGAGCTTAAAAACAAAGGATATATAAATTATGAAAACAATATAATATATTTAACGAAACAAGGCAGAGATTATATAATAGAAAAAGGAATTAAACCGTTTATAAGTCATAAATGTATGCACTGCGGTGGAAGAACTATCAACCTTAGCACTGTTCCGCGCGACATTTTAGAAAGATATTTTAAGATTCAAACCAACCGGCCTCAAAGTATCTCAGCGGTTGATCAAGGTTTTGTAACACCTGAAGTGACTCTTGCAAGAAGTTTCTTTTTGCAAGAGAAAAGAGATATTGAAGATTCTTCGTTAATCTTCATTGGTGATGATGATTTAACAAGCATTGCTATAGCTCTCATAGGTAATTATAAACAAATTACAGTTCTTGATATTGATAAAAGGTTAATTGATTTTATTAATGAAACTGTAAGAGAAGAGAATTTAAAAAATTTCGAAGCTTATGTTTATAATATTAAAGATGAATTACCTGATAATTTCAAAGAAAAATATGATATATTCTTTACTGATCCACTTGAAACTGTACCCGGATTTACGTCTTTTGTAAATAGAGGTATTCAATCGTTAAAGGGTAAAGATTGTGTAGGCTATTTCAATTTGACATATTTAGAAGCATCTCTTAAAAAGTGGTATTTATTTGAGAAAAGCATAATAGAAGCAGGGTTTATAATTACAGATGTTCTTGAAAAATTTAATATTTACAATCTTCCGGTTATAGAAAAAGGAAAGGGTTATAAAGTTATTGACTCTGCTCCTTTTGAGGTAAGTGCACCTGATAGATTATGGTATAATTCATCTTTGTTTAGAATTTACTCAGTTGAAAAACCAAAATTAATAGATATTTATTATAACTCTCTAAAAGACGAAAAAGAATTATATTTGGATGAAGATGGTTATGTAGTCTCCATTTAATTTATTTATAAATCTATAAAACTAAAAGATTATTATTAACAAATGTTTTCTGTTTCAAACAATATTTGCAACCAGATTTTCTAAAATAAACCTTACAGTGACGGAGTTCTACTGTTTATCCCAACTTCACAAACTAACCAAGGTTTGCCTTGATAAAATCAGGGGATTATTTTTAGTTATATACTACAGAGCTTTTTGTCTCTTTTGTAGTCAAATGGTTTAATATTAAATACAATTAGGAGTAAATCCTTAATAGGATTAATCTCTGTCCAATCAATTAGGGAGCTGGAACAAATTTTGTTGAGGTACTTACTGAATTGATAGTAAGTATTTTTGTATTTGAGTTTCGCAATGAAAGTTGGTTTGATGAAGAAATTTATGAATTTTTAGGGAATTATAGTAATATTATTATCTGCTCAAGTGATTCACCTATGTGGCAACTAAATTTGGAAATTACGGGAAGCTTTGTATACATAAGAATGCATGGTGGAAAGATACTTAATATGGTTCAAATTATTCTGATAAAGAGATAAGTGTGGGCTAAAAGAATTAAAAAATGGCTTACGCAAGGACTTGATGTCTATTGTTATTTCAATAATGATTTCTCAGGTTATGCCATAAAAAACGCAAAGAGTTGCGAAATAAAATTAGAGATAAAGATTAAGTTGCCAATATAGAACTAACTGACAAGATGAACTAAATTGTTATCGCATATATAAATCCTGCTCTTGTGCTAAGATATAAAGTATTTTCATCTATTTGAAAATATTCATTAATTGCACTTTCTGGATAATAAACCCAGAGAAATTTTTTACTTATACTGTTAAAGGTCAGCAAAGACATCGAATTCAAACACAAAACTATATTACTATTAATGCATTTAATGTTTATAAGTTGCACTTTGTAACCAAATCCGAAAGAATGAATCAGCGTTTCACTCCAAAGTTCTTTACCATCTTCTATAGATAATGAAATTATATCGAGCATATAAGAGGAAATATTATTTGTAATGGAAGATAAGCATACATATAAATATTTACTATCTGAAGTTATTTTAATGCTTTTATTAAAACAAGGTATATTGGTCCTCCAAAGTTGGTTTCCATCATATATATTTATTGCTTTTACAGAGTTTTCTTCATAGTAAAACAAAACATTATTCCTAATTTCTAACTGTTCAAAATAATAGTCCGATGAAATTTCCCAGAGCTTTTGACCATTTTCTGGATTAATACAGCGGAGATAATATATAATTTCCATGAAATCCATGTAAGAAACATATAATAAGTCATTTATTTGCTGTACAAGCGGAAATTCAGGAGACGAGAAAATAAAAGTCTCCCACATCATTTCTCCTGTTTCTATATCATAGGATTTCACATAATCCTCTATGAAAAGATAAATATTTTTACATTTAACACAGTAAGATTCATATTTGAATTCGTTGTTTTCAGTAAATTTGATTTCTTTTATTAGTTTTCCGCTCAAATAGTCATAAACAAAAATACTTTTATAATCACCAATAAATATTCTGTCGGAATCAATCTGAAAAAGGTTTTCTACTTTAGTAGGAACTTTAACACTCCATAAAAATTCACCATTATCTTTTTTGTAACATTCCAGAAGTTTAGAATCTCTCATTATATATAATCTGTCTTTCCATATTTTTGGCGAGCAAAAGAGATTACCCTTTATTTCATTTACCCATTTTTCATCGCTCTTTTCGATCTTAATAGAATAGAGAATAAGGTCATCAAGAGATTTCTCACAAAATAAATAAATTTTATTTCTGTTTAAGAAGATTGGAGATTGGAAAGAAAAAGAATCAATCTTGCATTTCCAATTTATAATGTAAGTATCTATATCAAGCTCAATTAAATCTTCTCCGTCTCTATGATAGAGTTTATTTCCTACTAATGATGGTTTATATGAAGTTCTTTCAATATTAGTGGTAAAATATGGTGCTTCGTATAGCAATGAGATTTTTCCACCAGCATATTCAAGCGAATAAAGATTTCCATATACATCTGTAAAGTAAATTATATTTCCATTAGATACAGCAGGAGGCTCATCCCAATTTGAAAATTCAGCATTAATAACTTTTATTTTTTTAATACTTTCACCTGTATTGATGTTTAGTATCTCTATTTTCCCATATTCACAAAAAAGAAGTAATTGATTATTATAAATTAGAGGAGGCGTGCTAACCTTACAAGATGTTTTGTATTTCCATCTAATTTCTCCTGATTTTAAATCTATAGCATTAAGTGTTTCGTTAATTTCAACAAAAATCATATCTTCAATAATAACAGGTCTATGTGAAGTTTTCCCTCTAAACTTCCATATTTGTTTTCCGTCTTCCTTATTCAAGAGAACTATTTCACTTTCAGTACATAAGAGAATATAATCTTTATAAATTACAGGGATCATCCAAATGCTTTCTTTATCCTTATCAAAAGACCACTTAACATTCTTGGTTTTAAGATTTATACAAAGAAAAGAAGAGTCTGGAACGCTAATATATAGATAATTTCCAGATATTAAACATGGAGTTTCACTTTTTATGTCATTTAGTTCTATTTTTAGTTTACGAGTGATTAAATCAAATGTTGCTATAGAATCTTCAAAATTAGGTAAGTAAAGAAATCTATTCTTGTATATTGAATCCTCTGTTAGCTGGAGATCTCCAAAGCGAGCTGTTTTTCCTGCATCGTAAATTCCTGTTATTTTCGATTTTGTGAGAATTTCACTTTCAGGGAAAAATGTAAAAGAATATATTGAATTTATTGAATTGGAAACAAAAAGAATGGAAATTAAAACAACGAATCCAGTAAGTTTCCTAAACATTTTAATTAATCCTCTCTTAATGAAAAATATAAAGTGTATCTATGATGATTTTATCACATTTCAGATTTAATTATAAATTAGAATTGATAATTTTTTCTGGTATTTATTTTTATTTTAAATGAGTTAAAATTTAACCAGGAGATTGGATTCAAAAGGAGAGCATTATGAAGAGATGTTTAACTGCCTTTTTTATTCTATTTTTAGTTTCTTTCTGCATTGCAAATGTATCATCTGCTTCAAGACAATTATTAAAGAGTCCTCAAAAATATTATCTTCTATTTATTCAAGATGGGAAACTTTATAAATTAGATACCGAGATTGGGAAAGCTTATGAAATATATATAAGAGCTGAGTTAGACAATGGAAAAACTATTATGTGGTTATCATTTTATAATGATTACTTATATCAAGGCATTGAATCTAATGTAAAGGTAGAACAAGCGTGGTTATCACCAGATATGAAGAAGATTTTAATTCTTTGTAATGCTGAAAAATTCCTTATTGAAACAGAGAAAGATTCAAAATTATTTTTATCTATTAATTTATTGTCGGATAGAAATGTGATAAAAAGTGAAATAACATATTCTTGGATTAAAGAACGAGATTTAAATATTGTTTCAGGGAAGTGGTCTCCTGATAGCGAAAAGTTTGCATACGTTTGTGAGTATGAAGAATTGAATAGCACCGAAGAGAAAAATTATTACTTAAATATTATTCCATTTTTTGGGGGAAAAAGCTCAAAAATCGATATAACCTCTAACCAAAGCATTTGGTATCAATGGTCTAATGATAGCAGTTTGATTGCTTTTGACATAGACAATAAAGGAAATAAAGCTCTCTATGTAGCTGATTATGCATGCGAAAATATAAAAAAGATAAGCCCTGATGGGCTTAATGTAAAATCTTTTCTCTGGTCTCCTTATGAAGATAAGCTTTTATTTACTGGTAAAAATAGTAAGAATTATGTTGTATATATTGCCTTTAAAGATAATGATGAATTAGAAAAGATAAAAGAGATTGAATGCAAGGATTCAGATAATGCAATTCCTGATATTTGCTGGCTATCAGAAAATAAAATACTATTTGTAGGTTGTAGTGCAAAAAGTAGCAATTTAAGCTTCTATAAAATAGATATTGATAATAATGATTCATTGGAAATCGAAACTGAATTTAATGGTATATATTATCTAAAAAAACATCCAAATGATGAAATAGTATTGTTTCGCGGAGATAAAGGTTATGGCAAAAATATTGAGCGGAATATTTATATCCTTAATTTAAAGGATAACTCTATAACTAATTTAGAACCAAATGCAGATAGTGTAATTCAATTCTTGCTATCACCGACTGGAGAAAAACTTGCATTTACAGCAGAAAATACATATTTTTGTGTACCTAATGAAATAGTATTTTATTTAACTATGATGGATTTTCCTCCAATTAGAGGATATTTTAGTATTACAAGACCCATGCATTGTTTAAAATTGTGCAGTTGGTCACCAGATGAAAAAGCTCTTTTAACAAATCAATTTATACTTACAGAAGATCGCAATATCATTTATTTTGATGATATTTCAATAGTAGGCTGGTTTGAGACAAGTCCAGTTGAAGTAAATTTAAGCAATTCAATTCCTAATGTCGTTACTACAGTTTCGATGTTAGCAGCTACTCTTATTCTTTCTTTTATACTTTCAAGGAGAGTGAATTTAATAAAGAAAGGGTAAGTTTAAAAGATTAGTTTATTTATTCTTTATAAGGGTTGTAGCCAAGTAGCCATCTATTATAAATCAATTGACCTAAGTGGTAATATTCATGTCTGAGTGTAAATTCTATTGCCTCAGCAGGGATAATATCTCCTTTCCAATAATCTTTAATATCTTGAGGAAGGTTTTCAATAGGATTAAATAACTCTTCGTTAGTTTTGCTATTTAAGAAATCAATGGTTTCTTTCCTTGCATTATCGAGCTCATTAAGAATTGATTGCAAATCTTCACCTTTTACTTTAGCTTCAGCTTCATCCCACTGAATAAGTTTTCCCTTCATTAAAGTATTTATCCATACCTCGCATCCACATATTTCAACGAGTAAGTCTTTTGCTGACTTCATATCAGAGCGTGGATGCCAATCATACTCAGGAAGTTTGATTTTTGATGCAGTCTCAATTAACTCTTTTCTCACTTCATTTAATTCTCTAAGTAAAAACTCCTTAAAACTTGATTTCATTGATTTTTCTCCTTCCAAATTTAATTTTTCTTCTAATTAAACTTTAAGAGAACTAAATTGTCAATTTACATTTCGTAAACTATTTATGGTGCTTTAATTTTGATATTTAAATTTTTATCTTTAAAAGCTATGATTTTTAGATAATTGTTCTCTATGATAGCCTTTAGCTCTGGATCTGTATTTACTTTATATAGGATTTCATCAAAAATTTCTTTTGTTTTATCTAAATTATGCGAAAACATTATTAAGTTATGCCCTGCTTTAAGCGCTTTTATGCCTGCATCAGTTAGGTCTAATCCCTTAATAGACAGAGGCATATCTGAGATGTCGTCTGTTACGATAATACCTTTGAAGTTAAGTTGATCCTTTAAAATGTCAGTTACGATTGAGTGCGAGAAAGTAGCAGGATTTTCAGAGTCTAAATTATCATACATTGCGTGGCAAGTCATCACAAAATCAGCACAATTTTCAATTCCATCTTTAAATATATCTAATGATTTTTTAAGAGAGTTCTCGCTAATATTCGAGTGCAGGAATTTATTATGTGGATCATCTTCAAAAATTCCCATTCCAGGAAAATGTTTCAAAGTTGCTGAAATTTTATAGTCTTTAAGAATTTTAATAAAAGTTCTATTAAAAGAGACTAAATCTTCAACCGTTTTAACTGGTATTCGCCTTGCAACAAATGAATTATTGTCAAAAGGGAAATCTGCAAGAGGTGCTAATTCTACATTTATTCCCAAGCTTGAAAGAATACTTATATCTCTTTCAATTTTTTTCCATTGAGGTATTTCAAGGGAAAATATATTTTTAAGTAAGCCCACTCTTAGTGCTCCTTCTGGTTCCTCATCGAGCATTATAAAATATGGCATATTAGTATCTTCTTTTGAAATTTTTTGTAACTCTAATATAAGTTCTTTTAACTGTGAAAAAGATTCGAAGTTTCTACTATAAAGAACTATTCCAGCAGGTTTTATATGGTGCAAAATTTCTATTGTTTTCTCATCAATTTGAGTTGTTGGTATTCCTACTATAAAATTCTGTCCCAATTTTTCACTTAAACTTGTGATTGAATTTTGATTATTGCTCTCTTCACTATATTTTAATAAATTTAGAATCTTATGTGATTCTTCTTTTGTAAGCAGTGGCTTATCCAATAAAAAAAATATAAGTATGGACGATAATGTGGCAGAAATAATTAGGCAAATAGTAGTTAATTTCAAATGCATAGATATACCTAATGTTTTATGGGTAGCGTATAATTTCTATTGACAAATCATCGTGGATGCTAAACTCACAAATACTTATGTCAATTGTGTCCCGGAAAAAGGTATCATAATAGTGATATGAGTTATCTCCTAAGGACCAATTAATAATTTTTCTATTTGAATCAAGCAATCTGACATCTGTTTTTTCTCCAGTTTTGGCAGTTATGAAATAATCTCCACTTTTTAATTTTGGAGAGGGGTAAAATAATGGTATATCGAGTGATTCTCCTGGTCTTATCTTTTTACCATTTATTTTTTCTTTCATGTGACTCATTGGTATATCGAATAATACATCTCCTCTTGGACTAACTATTTGAAAATTCAAAATTCTGCGATCAATTAGTTGTGTTTCAATATATTCGATGGATTTTCCATCAATAATTATTTCGTCATCTCCTCGATTTTCAAAAGATATTACCAATGCTTTATTAATTTTGCTTTGTTTAAAGGTTATAAGCCCTTTCTCTTCTCTTGCAAACCAGGCTCGATATTCTGGAACTGGATGATAGTTTCCATAGTAAAATTTTTCATTTTCGGAATGTTGCCAATAAGTAGGCTTGGTAAATCTCTTATTTTTATTAATAAAAATCATATCTTCAATCTTCAAAGTAAAGAATCCTTCTTTATTAGTAGTTTTTATATATAGCTGCATCATTTTTGTTTTCTTGTTCACAAGAATTGGTTTTTTAAGCTTATACCAATATATGTCGCCATTCTTCTCTAAAAGTTCAAGTTCAGATTCCCCTACTATTTTATACGAATAACCTGGACCGCATGCATATGCAGAAGGTAGAATTAAATTCTTTAAATTTAAGTAATGATCTTCATAAGATTCTATTTCTTTAAACTCTATTTTTAGGTCTTTTATAAGGTCAGGATTATTAATTTTTAGTCCAACATAATAAAGTAAATATGTATCCTGGAATGATGTTTCTGTTCCTTCATACGAAAAAAAGTGGCTTGGCACACCAAAGATAGGAATATAATCTTTTTTGTTTTTGTTTATTAAAAATGCATTTTTCTCACTTTTAGTATAAAGACTCCAGCCATACCATTCTTCCGATTCATCCAAAGGTGTTGCATAATGTAAATTTATGCTGATGTTATAATCTGGTTTTAGCCTAATTACCTTTGAAAAATCAAATTCTTTTAGTCCATCTTCTTTGAGAACTAACTCTTCTTTACCGAAGGAGAAATTAGGAAATCTTGCATTTCTACTATTAAATTTATAAGCTTCTTTAACGCTTTTTTCGTCCAATGCTTTACTGTAAATTTGTAATCCATCA
>ERZ795052.6516-NODE-6516-length-10670-cov-4.090815_pt1 | contig 10670 bp, 6 predicted proteins | sample MGYA00375136_ERZ795052 | MGnify/ENA primary metagenome ERZ795052 (study PRJEB30181, sample SAMN05720156) | activated sludge metagenome | isolation source: Anaerobic digester | place: Japan | collected 2015-05-26 ... | reverse complement strand
CATTGCGGTTCCGATAGCACTGGGCCTGATCCTGCTGCTCCTCTACTTCGCCTTCGGATCGATCCGGCAAAGTGTTTTGGTCTTTAGCGCCATCCCCTTATCAGCGATCGGCGGCATTGTCGCCCTCTGGCTACGCGGGATGCCTTTCAGCATTTCGGCCGGGATCGGCTTTATCGCCCTCTTCGGTGTAGCCGTACTGAACGGAATCGTTTTGGTGACCGAGTTCAACCTCCTGAAAAAGTCCGGGGTAAATTCCATTAAAGAGAGAATCGTGAAAGGTACCCGGATCCGTTTGCGTCCTGTGTTGATGACCGCTGCCGTGGCTTCGCTGGGCTTTCTGCCGATGGCGCTCAGTAAGGGTGCCGGGGCCGAGGTGCAACGCCCGCTCGCCACTGTGGTGATCGGCGGACTGGTCAGCGCAACCTTACTGACGCTGCTGGTGCTGCCCGTTCTCTATCAATTCTCCGAAGAGCATCTCGAGAACCGACGTTTGCGCAAAGCACTACCGACGGTTCTGCTGCTCCTGTTCTGCCTGGGCGCAACAAATCTGACGGCTCAGCAGACGGAACCTGCTACACCCATAGGATTAAAGGCTGCCATCGATTCCGCGTTGAAAAATAACAGTGGAATACAAGCCCAGCGGAAGAACCTGGAAGCAGCCGATGAACTGAGTGGCAACGCGTATGAGCTTTCACCAACCGAATTCGGATACGAAAGTGGCAAGATCAATAGTCCGTACGAAGACCGGCGCTTTGGCGTTCAACAGCGGTTTTCTTCGCCGGTCTATTATGCCAATAAACGTCGCTACTTCCGGTACCAGGTATCGGTTGCGGAACAGGAGACCAACCTGTACGCGATGCGGTTACGCAAAGAGGTCCGTCAGGTTTTCACAGACTATCGAATGGCAGAAGCTACCCTGGCGCTGCTAAAGAGAACCGACAGCCTGTTCGCTAAAGCCGCGGCGCTGGAAGAATTGCGGCACCGTTCCGGTGACAATGATCCCTTGCAGGTGTTGAGTGTTCGATCACGCCGGGAAGAATTGCGCGGTGAAGTCCTGAAATCAGAACGCGAGCTTACCATCCTTGCAGCCAGGTTCCGCGAATTATTGGGAACGACTACCAACTTGTTGCCTTCCGATGCTGCCGGGTGGGAAGCTGATCTTGGACTACCTGACACCGACGCCCAAGCACACGGTACACACAGTTTACTCCAATTAGCCTCCTGGCGGGAACGGTCTGCCTGGGCCCGCTGGAAGCTCGAGCAGGCAAGCATGGGGCCCGACTTCACGCTGGGGGTCGTGAGCCAGTCCTTCTCGGGCTTTCAACGATTACCCGAAGGAGAGGTTCTGCTGGGAAAGAACGACCGTTATCAATCGGTTCAGATCGGCATAGGTATACCCTTGTTTTACTGGGGCGCACGTGCCCGTGTCAAAAGTGCTAAAGCCAATTGGGCGCAAGCCGGATTCCTGCAGGAAGCAGAACAGATCAGGCTCCGGCGTGAACGACTCGAGCGGCAGGAACGCCTACAGGCTGCCGGCGAGCAATATTCGATCTACCGCGATCAGACACTGCCGTTGATCTCCGAACTAGAGCGCAAAGCGGCGCTGCGGCTCAGCAGTGGCGATATCCGGTATTTTGAATGGCTGAGTATTGTGGAACAATGCCTGCGGACCCGTCACGCTGCATTAGAATCCTATCGCGCCTATCTGCACGCAATCATCGACTGGAACGAGTTATCTGAACAAAACTGAACAAGACCATGAGCACCAAATTGCACCTCCTATACATCGCCCTATTCCTTTCCGCCTGCGATCAACCTACTGAAGGAAGAAAAGAAAGTGCCCCCGAGTACTCCGCCGATCAGATCGTATCGCTGACAGCCGCGCAATTACGGCAGGCAAATATTCAGATCGCGCTACCTGACCGCCGCACCATGAGCCAGGAGATCACGTTGAACGGAATGATCGACGTGCCTCCTCAGAACCTGGTTTCACTCAGCTTTCCATATGGTGGATTTGTGCGGAAACTATCCCTCCTTCCGGGCATGCATGTTCAGAAAGGTGAGTCGATCGCTGTCCTGGAAGATGCCGCTTATGTCGGCTTGCAGCGTGATTTCCTCGTTGCCCGCTCCCGGCTGGAATACCTTCGCCTGGACAAGGAACGCCAGGAAAAATTGCGAACCGAGGATGCCGTGAGCGAGAAGACGTACCAACAGATCCGAAATGAATTTGACATGCAGCAGGCCGAGGTAGCAGCAGCTTCGGAAAAGCTGCGCCTGCTCGGATTGGATCCTGCCTCCTTCGATGCCAGCCAGGTGTCTCGTCAGGTCAGTCTGCATTCGCCGATCGACGGATACGTGGCTTCTGTCAACGTCAACACCGGTAAAGCCGTACAACCTACCGACGTACTCTTTGAACTTGTGGACCCCAAGGACCTGCATCTGACCCTGACAGTATTCGAAAAGGACATCGACCGCATCGAAGTCGGCCAGCGGGTCTGGGCGGTGCGAAACGACGCCCCGGCGGATACACTTCAAGCCGAAGTGATCCTGGTCAGTCACAACCTGGACGCGCAGCGCAAAGGGCTTGTGCATTGCCATTTGCTGGAGACCAAAGGCCGATTATTGCCCGGTATGTTCATGCGGGCCGGTATCCGGCTTGCGGGTAGAACGGCAACGGTTGTTCCCGAGGAAGCGGTCGTACGCTACGGGACGGAACAGTTCGTCTTCGAAGCCATCAATGATTCCACGTTCCGGATGCATGCGGTCAAGACCGGAGTTCGGGAGGATGGATGGATCGAACTGCTTACTGAAGAAGATGATCTGGCCGTCAAAAGGCTGGTTATCCGGAGTGCCTACGCCCTCTTGGGTAAGGCAAAGAATGTGATGGAAGAATGATCAAGGCCGCAGCTTGCGGCCGGACTCTGTATCTTCGCCAACCCATGACCGACTACACTTCCGTCATCAAGAACCGCAAAGCGGGATTCGAATACCACCTGTTGCAGCAGTTCACGGCCGGGATGGTATTGACCGGAACGGAAGTCAAATCCCTGCGTGCCGGAAAAGCAAGCATTGCAGAAGCGTTTTGCATCGTCCAGGACGACGAAGTGTGGGTAAAGAACATGCACATCGCCGAATTTGAGCGGGGCTCCTATTATAACCATGACCCCAGGCGGTTGCGAAAATTGCTCCTGAATCGTCAGGAGATACGAAAGATCACGGTCCGCCTGAAGGAGAAAGGCATTACCATCATTCCCGTGCAAGTCTACTTCTCAGAGAAAGGACTCGTGAAAATGGATATTGCGCTTGCCAAGGGTAAAAAGCTGTACGACAAACGGGAGGATTTGAAGAAGAAGGATATGGATAGGGAGCGGAAAGAGGGGTAATTGGGAAAAGGGTAACTAGTAACTGATAATTAGTAATTGGTGATTGGTGATTGGTGATTGGTGATTGGTGATTGGTGATTGATTTTAGGAATAAAAAAAAACGCCCCGGGATCCGGGGCGTTTTTTTTATGGGCAGGTTCTCTTAGAAGTAGAGGGAGAGAACGATAGCGCCGCTAGCGTTGTCTACGTCAACTGCGAAAGAGCTGGATTTGCCGGTCTTGCCAGTCTGGCTGGTGGTACCGGTACCATTCCAGAACTCAACGGTAGATTCGCCTTCGCCGGTCGAAGAAAGGCCGAGGCCCCAACCGTATTCAGCGCCGATGGACATTTTCGGAGCGAAGAAGTATTCAGCACCGATGAAGCCACGCAGGTTGAAACCGAAGGTAGAACCAGCTTTCCACTCGGTAGGACGGCTGGTAGCCGGAACTGCCTGGCCGGAAGACCAATCGGTCGAGGTCGGGCTGTTGTTCGTGGTGGAGAAAGCGTTGCCATAAGAGTAGGTCTCTTTGGAAGAGCCGAGCATGATACCAGCTTCAGCACCATAGAAACCACGCAGACGGCCTTTGCCACGGTATTTCTGAATACCACCGCCGAGGGTGATGTTCATACCGCTGGTCTTGAGTTCGTCCGTTACGGTTGCAGGAGGATTGGAAGTGCTGCCGTCCTGGTCGATGATGTTGTTGAAGGTGTTGGAACCGAAACCGAGGCGAACTTTAACACGGTAAGCGGTGTTCTCGTCCTTCATCATTTTGCCCACGATGGTCTGGGTCTGCTGGTAAGCTGCGTTCGCGCTGTTGTTACCGGAGTTGCTCATGAGGTTGCCGAAATATTGCAGCCACGGAGCAGCATCGAAGCCGATAGACCAGTCACCAGATTCCGGAAGAATCGGGGTGCCGCGCTTCGAATTCATGTCCTGAGCATTGACACCGGCTACAGCTGCAGCCAGCGCTACTGTAAGAAACAGTTTTTTCATTTTTTGGGGTTTTAGGTTAGATTGGTTTCCTGCGTGCAAATTTAAGCGGGTCGGAAAACATCAGTCAAGGTTTTCTTGGAGTTATCCACCAGCAAGTGTTCATTTGCTTGATACTTAAGCGCTTTACGAATGAAGATTTAGAAACTTTAACGTATTAAAACCATCCGATTGGCTGGTAATACTCTGTATGTCGTATGTGTGCACCGAAAAATTGTACGAAAATCAACTTTTATGTCCTTTTCCATCTGCCCCATCCGAGCGGTCAGGATATCAACAGCCTGTTAACATTCGATTACGTTAAAATTCAATCCATTGTACCGTTTTTAGCTAAATTTTGAGTTAATATTTGTTAATGATGCAGCATTATTTGCTAGCTTGACGGCTGTTTCCCTGAAACTACAGACTAACCAAAAACCACTTCTATGAGAAAAACGCTAACGCTTCTGGCGTTGCTGCTTGCATTCTGCTCTTTGCAGGTCAGCGCGCAAGACCGCACCATTTCCGGGAAGGTGTCCTCTTCGCAGGATAACCAGACTATCCCCGGCGTGAGTGTAGTCGTGGTAGGCACTACCATCGGAACGTCGACCGACATCGACGGGAATTACAAGCTGAATGTCCCGAAAACCGCCAAGACGTTGCGGTACTCAGGCATTGGCATGCGAACCAAGGAAGTTGCTCTCGGAGCTTCGAATGTCCTGGACGTGGTGCTGGATGCCGATGTGATGAAACTGGACGAGGTTGTTGTAACCGCGCTTGGCATCAAACAAGAAAAGAAGGCAGTCGGATATTCCGTGCAGGATGTCGGCGGCGATGCTCTCACCAAGGCCGGTTCGCGTGACGTAATCAATGGTATGTCCGCCAAGGTCTCGGGTATGACAGTCATCAACTCCACCGGTACCCCGGGCGGTTCGTCCTTCATCCGTTTGCGCGGATGGAACTCCATTTTGGGTTCCAATTCTCCCCTCTTCGTCGTTGACGGTGTTCCCATGGACAACTCGTACAACCTGTCCGGTAACCCCGACGATGGTACGAACAACGGTCTGGAGAGCGTCTCTAACTCCAACCGTGCCCTCGACATCAACCCGGATGACATTGAATCGGTCACTGTACTGAAAGGCCCGGCTGCATCCGCCCTCTACGGTGGTAGCGCGGCCAACGGCGCCATTATCATTACCACCAAAAAAGGAAAAGCGCCGGCCGGAAAGAAAGGCGTAAGCGTCACCTTCAATTCTTCCATCCAGTGGGATCAGGTCAACAAACTACCGGAGCTTCAGGATAAGTTCTCACAAGGGACTTCCTGGGAAACCGGTACTCCGAGCTGGTACGGTCCCGATTATGTTAGCCAGGCTGGCCTTGGCGGTTACCCGCGTCAGGTTTCCTGGGGTGCCATGATCGATACCCTGTATTGGGATGGCTCCGACTATAAGTGGGACAAAAACGGACGCATCGTCGGAGCATCCGACCCGAACGCGAAGAAAAAGGTAACCCCGTATGATCCCTATGACTTCTTCCGTACCGGTGTCACCTATGACAACTCGATCGCCATTTCAGGCGGTAACGATCTCGCCTCCTTCCGTGCTTCGGTCGGCCATCTGAAACAGACCGGTATCGTTCCCCTGAGCGACTGGGCGAGGACTTCCGTCAAATTCGCCGGTGAAGCGAAAGTGTCTCAAAAATTGTTGACCAGCGGAACCGTCACCTATACCAATTCCGGTGGTCGCCGCGTGCAACAGGGTTCGAACTTGTCCGGTATCATGCTGGGCCTTTTGCGCACCCCTCCCACCTTCGACAACTCGAACGGCGTTTCCGATCCGAGCAATCCGGAAGCTTACATGTTCCCGGACGGAACACAGCGTACTTATCGTGGCGGTGCCGGTTATGACAACCCGTACTGGACCATCAACAAGAACCCGTTCAACGATGATGTAAACCGTGTATTCGGTACGTTGACCAACGTCTACAATGTGACCGACTGGTTCGACATTACGCATCGCATCGGTACCGATTTCTATTCCGATCGTCGCAAGCAGGCCTTCGATATCAACTCCCGTCAAAATCCTGCAGGTCAGATCTTCGAAGACCAGAACTTCTACCGTCACGTGTACTCCGACCTTATGTTCAACTTCAAGTACAAGTTGAACGACAGTTGGAACGGAACTTTCCTGGTTGGTAACAACCTCTTCAGCCGCAGGACGCAACGTGTCTATACCCAGGGTGACGGACTTAACCTGCCCGACTTCTACAACATGTCGAATGCGCAGTCGGTACTCACCAAGGAATTCACCTATCGTTACCGTACAGCGTCTGTATTCGCGGACTGGAAGATTGATTTCAAAGACATGCTCTTTCTGAATGCTACCGGACGCTTTGAAAAGAGCTCGACTCTGCCGAAAGATGAGAACGTTTACTTCTACCCCTCTGCCAGTATCGGATTCGTCTTCACCGAGGCGCTCGGCATGAACAACAACAAAGTGCTTCCGTTCGGTAAGCTGCGCGCGAGCATCGCGACGGTCGGTAACGACGCTTCCGAGTATTCGCTCAACAACGTCTTCAACGGCGGATTCGCAGCCGATGGCTGGACAAACGGTGTCACCTTCCCCTTCAACGGTGTTGGTGGTTTCACGGTAGCCGATGTCGCAGGCAACCCGACCATCAAGCCTGAAAAAACCACGTCGAAAGAATTCGGTGTCGATCTGCGCTTCCTGGACAATCGCCTCGGCGTTGATTTCACGGTGTATCAGTCGAACTCCGTTGACCAGATCATTCCGGTCACCATTCCGGGCTCGTCCGGTTTCGCAGGTGCTATCCTGAACTCCGGTGAGTTGGAAAACAAGGGTATCGAACTCATGTTGAATGCCACCCCCGTGAAATCCAAGCATTTCACCTGGGACCTCACCCTGAACTGGAGCCGCAACCGGAGCAAGGTCATCTCGCTGTATGAAGGCGTAGAAAGCCTTTACATCGGCGGCTTTGAAGGTTCGGACGCCCGCGCGTTCGTCGGTCAGCCCTATGGCGTACTCTACGGAGGCGTTTGGGAGCGTGACGGCAGCGGCAACATCATCATCGAAGATGATCCTACCTCCTTCTATTATGGCTTCCCGCTCGCCAGTGCTGACCTGAAAGTCATCGGCGACCCGAACCCGGATTGGATCGGTTCTATTTCCAACACCTTCAGCTATAAGCGTTGGTCGCTCAACGTCCTGATTGAGCGTCGTCAGGGCGGTGATATCTGGAACGGTACGAAAGGCGCCCTTACCTTCTTCGGTATGAGCGAACTCACGGAAAACCGCGGTACCACCCAGGTTTTCGAAGGTGTGAAAGCATCTGACGGTACTCCGAACGATATCTCGGTAACCCTGGGTGAAGACTGGTACACGGACAACGGCGGTGGTTTCGGCGCAGTTACCGAACAGTTCATTGAAGACGGCTCATACACCCGCCTCCGTCAGGCATCCCTGACCTACAGCGTGGATCCTAAGCTGATCAAGGGTACTCCCTTCTCCAGCATCGATCTCTCCGTCATCGGTACCAACCTGCTGCTCATCACCGACTATGAAGGTGTTGATCCGGAGACCAGCCTCACCGGCGCCAACAACTCACAGGGCCTCGATTATTTCAACAACCCCGGCACGAAGAGCTATGGCGTTCGTCTGCGTGTGACTTTCTAACCTATCGAACCAGAGAAAAAACCAACCTATGAAAAAGAACATCCTTCAACATACCAAACTGTTGGTGGCCTTCCTGGCGGTCTTCTCCATGAGCAGTTGCGAGAAGACTTACTTCGAAGACATCAACAACGACCCGAACAACCCGACAGCCGTACCACCGAAGGTATTGTTGCCGACCATCCAGGCTTCCCTTGCTTACGCGCAAGGTGGCGATATGGCCCGTTACACCTCGCTGTTTACGCAGCAGATCACCGGTAACGCCCGCCAGTTCGCAGTTTACAATAACCTCAACTTCACGGAATCCGATTTCGACAACCTGTGGCGGTTGAATCTTTATGCAGGTCCGCTGATGGACAACTACACGCTCATCAAACTGTGTAAGGACAACAACTACATCCATTACGGCGCCGTAGCGAAGATCATGATGGCTTACAGCCTCATGCTCACGACCGACGTATTCGGTGACATTCCGTATTCACAGGCTTTCCAGGGTACCGCCAATATTTCGCCGGCTTATGATCGTCAGGAAGCTCTCTATTCGGAGGTCAGCCGACTGATCAATGAAGGCATCGCGGAAATCTCGGCAAGCGACGCCAGTGGCGTTGAAGTCCATGGCGAAGACCTCATGTTTGGCGGCGATTACGACTTGTGGACGCGTTTCGCACATTCGCTCGAAGCCCGTCACGCGATCCACCTGACCAAGCGAAACGGCAATGCTGCGGCCGCTACGGAAGCGCTGAGCCATTCCGCCGAGGGATTCACCTCCAACGACGATGACGCACAGCTTGTCTTCGGCGATGTGGAGACTTCCGCAAACCCCTGGTATCAATTCGACGGCCAGCGTGGCGATATCTCCTACGCGGGTTATCTGATCGACACCCTGATGCCGGCTTTGAATGATCCCCGCTCGTCTTTGTACTCCGATGGCAGTGGCGGTCCCGGGGCCTTCTATAACAGCATCAATTCACCGGTCATTTTCATGTCCTACGCTGAATTGAAGTTCATCGAAGCCGAGGCTTATCTCTACCTCAACGATGACGCGAGCGCGCAACTCGCGCTCACCGAAGCGGTTCTGGCCAACATGTCTAAACTGGGTGTAACCGATACCGGACTTGTCAATCCCTTCCTCCGGGATCATTGCACCCTGTCGGGTACGTCCGCCGACAAACTGAATACGATCATGTCGCAGAAGTACATCGCGCTTTATCAGTCGCCCGAAGCATGGACCGACTGGCGCCGTACAGGCATCCCGGCACTTTCCGTACCTACTGATGCAGCGATCAACGAGATTCCACGTCGATTCCTGTACCCGCAGTCAGAAGCGGAAAACAACTCCGCCAGCCTCAATGCCGCGATCTCGGCTCAAGGTGGTGCGGATCTGACCGACCGTGTTTGGTGGGACAATTGATCTTACTGGTTATCAACAAAAAAGGCTTCCCTACCGGAAGCCTTTTTTGTTGATTGAATATTCTTGTTGGCGCATTATTATGTAAAATAATGGCCCAAGGAAGCTCGCACTAATCGCCCCAGTTTTTATTCTCCAACATCGGAACGAAGCGAAAATCCCGCAGCGTCTGCTGTTCGATCGAGCCATCCTGAAGCTTTCGGATCCGTTGCATCTGCTGTACTTCGCCGGCACCAACCGGAATGACCAGTAGTCCTCCGGGCTTCAGTTGTTCTACCAACTCCTGGGGAACGAACGGGGCTCCACACGTAACCAGGATCTTGTCAAATGGTCCGTAAGCCGGCAGGCCTTTATAGCCATCGCCGTAGAACAGTTTAGGGCTGTAACCGAGCGACTGTAGGAATGGTCCTGTTTTATCGAACAACTCTTTCTGTCGCTCGATAGAAAAAACCTTGGCACCCAACTCCAGCAAAACACAGGTCTGATAGCCCGAACCGGTTCCGATCTCCAGCACTTTCTCCCCTTTCACTACGTCCAGAATGGCTGATTGATAGGCAACCGTGGAAGGCTGAGAGATGGTTTGGCCTGCTCCGATCCTGAAAGCCATATCAGAGTATGCCTGATTCAAAAAGGCTTTATCGAGGAAGAAATGCCGGGGAACTTTCAACATGGCTTCCCAGACACGTGTATTACCGATCTCTTTGGCCTGCAGGTCGGCAATCATTTTACGGCGCATGCCCTGATGCTTGAAACTGTCTTCCGGGCGCTGAATGGAGGATTTCATAAAGTCTGACAAAGAAACGATGAATGAACCTTCCATTTTGCCCACATTTGAACGAATTTCAACACTCTGGCGTTGATCCTCCCTTTCCCCACCCCTCTGAAATTCCTACCTTCGCGCCTCTCCTGAATTATGCATAAAAAGCTGGGCATCGGGCTAATTGGCGTAGGTCACCTGGGTAAGATCCACCTCCGGCTGATCCTGGAAAATCCCTACCTCCACCTGGTTGGGATCTACGACCACAACGACGAGCTCGCGCGCAAGATCGAAGCTGATTTCGGCGTCCGGCGTTATGAAAATGCCGATCAACTCATTCAGGATTCCGAAGCGCTGGACATTGTAACGCCTACCCTGTCCCACTTCGACTATGCATCAAGAGCCATACGGGCATCCCGTCACATCTTCATCGAGAAACCGCTGACCCATACGGTCAAAGAAGGCAAAAAACTCGTTGACCTGG
>ERZ795052.6490-NODE-6490-length-10714-cov-42.178816_pt1 | contig 10714 bp, 14 predicted proteins | sample MGYA00375136_ERZ795052 | MGnify/ENA primary metagenome ERZ795052 (study PRJEB30181, sample SAMN05720156) | activated sludge metagenome | isolation source: Anaerobic digester | place: Japan | collected 2015-05-26 ... | reverse complement strand
TACTCCAAAAAAGGGGCGGGATAACCGCCCCGCAGGTATTACAGAGCTTGTATTGCCCTGATCCAATGCACTTTACAGGTTTTAGCGCTATCCTCACCAGCGCGAACACAAATCGAAGGAGTCAGTACCTCCGTAGTAATTCCGCTGGTAAACTTTGCTACAAGTACACCATCAAGCCAAGCGTTGAGCGTACTTACTCCATCCCAATAAAATTCATAAACCTGTGCCGCAGTCTTTGAGATAGTACCAACTGCCGCGGTGTTTACTTCCGTACCAGTCGTATAAGTTTTGAAGTTTATAACTTTAACATTGTCAAGTTTTGAAAAGAATATACCACCAGCAGACACTGCGACAGCATGCGCCGAACTCGCAGCCATAAGCGTAGTGTCAGTCCCGCACATACCAACGAGTACGTCAATCTTGTCATCGTCGTCAACTTCAATCTTCGCCCCAAAGTAGAGCGGTTTACCAGCAGCAATACTAAACTTAGTCCCGTTTAGCTGTGCGTTAATTCCTGCAAAGTCTACGTTTTCAGTTGTGATAAGCCCAAAAATTCCGCGCAGTACACCTTTTTCAAAAGTACTTGTTTCGGTAGCCGTAGCCGTCCAGTCGTCCGCCGTAAACTCGCGCGTGACAAACTTTTCACATTCTCCAAAAGCGTCATACCACCTATGCGGATACCGTGAATCGTTCATAACTTTTATATTACCGGCATCAATAACATCCTGTAAACCAATGTAACCCATTATTTCCCCCTTTTGGACGCTTTGTCCATTTCTTCCGCTATTTTCTCAATCCATAATGATTGCAAATACCTAAGTATTTCCATTGTCTTCGCCGGTTGCTCCATTATCCCACCAGCGAATGGCAGGTGTAGGATACTCCCGCTCTTCCGATCTATCGCCGTGTAAAACAGCTTGAAAAACAAAGCCCACTTCTTTGCGTATGCTTCTATTTCTGTATCGAGCATACCACCGTTAAATAAAATTAGCGCTACTTGTCGGACTTCCCAGCGATCCGATTCTGAAAAGGGATGTCTTGCATCCACTTTGTCAAAATATCCGCAAATAGTGATCCTGATGCCGACAAGGCTTCCGCCACTTCCTGCGTTTTTGCATCGTCGTAATTATGCTCTATAATGCAAGCAGGAAATATTTTGCGTAACTTGTCAGCATCTTCTCGCGCTTCACCAGAAAAACCTTTTAGCTCTCCATCAGTAGGCTCGCGCAATACAATAAACCCTCCGTCCGGTAAATCAATTTTTGTTGTAAATATAAAGTTTTCTTTGTTAAGTTTCATAACTCCTCCTTAACTAATGTATTTTGTGCTTCTTGTATTATGCAATTCTACAGTAATAAGTTCATCTGTTCCTTTTTCAACAGCTTTAGCTTTAATTTGTGCTTTTATTGCATCAGCTCCGCCAACATTTGCATAATAGTCTGTAATCTGCACATTATTTAATGTAAATATAAGTTTATACGGTATATTCTTCACGGTGTCTGCTTCTTCCTCGCTTGTAAACGTCAATTCAAGTTTAGCAAGAGAGTCATCACTGTACGCTGTTTCAAAAGCTGTTACATCTGCATTATATAATGCCTCAAGCTCTACTTGAATATCGCGCGCCGCAGGATCTGGCTCGTAGTAATAATATCCTGATCCTGTAGTCTGGATATTCTTCACAAGATTATTATTGTAGTTAAGTTTTATTGACGTAATATCACCAACGGTGCCACTTTTATATGTAAGTGAACCCCACGCAAACCTAAAAGCCTTTAGAGCGGACGGAGTAAGCGTCGCTAGTGTTCCGCTTCCTGTTTCGCTTTTACCAAACAGCGATACATCAAGTTTTAAAAAATCTTCTGGCTGTGCTGAAAACGATACGGAATCAATTTTTACACCAGCGTAAACAAATATGTCTTTTATGCGGTCAATCTTAACAGTAAGAGACGGCAATCTAGCGCTGTCTGTTACTTTAAGTGCTGTATACGTATGTTTATACGCTGTCGTTGATGGAGCTATCAACGTTGGAGACGCTTCTACACCAAGCAAACAGCCAAGTATATAGCCTAGATCATCCGGTCTAGCCAAGAAGCTAAGGTTTCCCCCCGTGCTTTTCGCTAGCGTTGCGGATTTTGATGTTGATCTACCACCTGTAAGTACTCCCTCATCTTTTTTGTTAAGATTTTTCCGCAAACTTTCAGACACAAACTGTATTTCCTGCGTTGTCGTTGCAGCCGTACCGTATGTGCTCTCAACCCCAATTTGTAGTTTTGCACTATTACCTGTTATCATATTCACCCCTTTAGTTTCCTTGCACTTCTGCAAGTAATAATATATTAGCCTCAAAGCCTTTTGAGCCTTCAAACCCTTCTACTTCGTCAAAAAATTCTATATTTGCAATAAGCGATTTATCTACAGCACCGCCTAATGTATTATTTCCATAAATCATATTATGCAGCGCAGACGCATAATCGCGCAAATATTCCGACATTGTTGTACTGTTTTTGCCAAGCTGCTTTAGTAGTAAAAATATCTTCATCTCAAACTGCATTAGCTTCGAATCATTTGTTAATTCACTATATTGATACTGCATAGGTAGTAAAAATATGTTTACTTGTCCTGATGTATCACTGTCAGGAAATCCTTTGCTTACAATTATGTTGTATGCTAGAGCATTGTTTTTTTCTAAAGCATATGTTTTATAGTTATTCGAGAAAAAATTTTTAATGTTATCTTCAAACGCCTTATAGTCCATTTTGTTTTCTGTCAACCTCGTCAAATATTTTTTGCATCATAGCGTCAATTTCGGTTTTATGCCTACCTGTACTTATAGCATCAATCGCACGTTTTGCAAACCATACCGACTTTAATCCAGCTATGCTTTTTTTCTTTTTCCATTCTCCACCAATCATAAACGTTAAATATTTTTGCCTTCTCGGCGCTCTTTCCTTCGTTCCTTTTTCGTGCATTATTCCATAATACCCATATTTTGCAGTAAAAAGAACGTACGCATTGCCTCGCAAGCTCTTATATTTTATTGCTTTTTGTAGCTTTCCAGTTCTACGTTTCAATGCGCCTTTCAGATTTTGCTTTGTGTCTTTTTTCGCAAAAGCCGCTATCTTTCCAAGTATGCGTTTTTCAATACGCTTCAATGTCTGCTCATTGTATTTATCTGCATATTCCTTTATGCCAGTAAATTCTATTTTGTAGCTCATGGCGTCGGCTCCACATATACAACAACCGATTTTGGCGACCCTGTTATTGTGTAACCCGTCGGGTCTGATATAGCAATACTAACACTCTCTCCATCTGCAACAGTAATATCACTAATTGATAGATTCCTGATTGTCCCGCTTCCGCTTAATGTCCCTTTTGTCGCGCCTGTTACTTTTATATTATCAATTGTTAACGTTGCCGGGTTTTCGTCAAACTCCAATATAATCCCGCTCGTGCTTGTAGTCGCTGGTATACCGCCAACCTGTAGCGCGTCAGTAAATGTGATATCAGTAGCTACAGCCCCGATAGTTTTGCCTATCTCATACCGCCACGGTGCACGATATGGATTTAGTGCTTGCAAATGCTTGTTATAATTTGTATAACTAATATACTGATGACCCATACCATCTGGTAATTGCACACCAGACACACCTATGCGCTTGTTAGTTTCCATATACATCAATGACGCAATTTTCAAAATAACTATTTTAACAATATCCGGTGTAGGCTGTAAGTTCCAATAGCCTGTGATTGCAATTTCAGCATTTTGGTAATCGCGATATAGGTTATCTTTGTCTTTTATGTACCACAGCCCATGTGTCAAATAATTGGTAACAGTATCGCCATTTATTTTTATTGTTGTGATTTCGCATGGCTTCGGGAGCATGATTGCAAATGAAGTTTTATTTACCCATGTATATGTTTCTTCCGTCGCTGCCTCTCCAAGAGTATAGCCAAGATGCTTCTCAACTAGGCTTTGTGCGGATTTAATCATTTCCGTTTTTAACGCTTGGATTTCTGCCGTGTCATTATAGTCGTTTAAGTAAGCGTTAAACTCTGATAACAAAACTTCCATTATTCCCCCAAAGGTGCGGGAGCCGAAGCCCCCGCCATATTTTTACGACGATGACTTTATATTATAGAAAACTTCGGATGATACTTTTTCTTTACCATCGGCAAACATATATGCCTGGAAGTAGGTATTAGCATCACCCTTTACATTGATCGTGTCGATTGACAACTCGGCAGCAATCGCAACAGCGTAGTTGTCAGGATCAAACGCAACTGCCCAAACTTCGTTAGCAGTATCACCATCTGCAAGATTAGAAGTTACGTACAACGGTACGTCATATACGCGCATTGTCTGGAAAATCGAAGCCATAATCGGTGACGTCGAATTAGTCGAAAGAATCGAACTAAACGATGTCGGGTTAATAAGGATCATCGGGTTAACAAGCTTTGACTGTGCTTTAATTGCAAGGTCAATAAGTGCTTTAAGGTCTACAGCTCCACTTGTTGCAACAGTTTTGTTAGTGGTAACGTCAAGACCAACAAATGAATTAGTACCAGAGCCGGTTACAACTTCCTCATGAATCGTATTAAGCATAACTTTCTGGTATGCTCGGTCAATCTGCCGTCCAAGCTCAGTCATAGTCATCGCAGCCTTAGACACCTGCAACAAGGAAATATAACTTCTTGGCGTCAAGGATTTACCAGCATAAACAGCAGTACTATCGCCTGAAACAGAAGTAGAGCCTTCGGCGTAGTATCCGGCATTAGCAGGGATCGGCGAAAGTATGGGGATAGTCGTGGTAGCATTGGCAGCTATCATATAGTCAAGCTTAGATAGCCAGCTTGCTTTTTCAATACCTGCCATTACGACATCACGAACATAAGCAGACGCACCACCACCGTTAACTGTTACGGCGCGCTTTTCGGTAATTCCGCGAATAAGCATTTCACGCACTTCGCAAACCTCATCCTTTGTTTCCCTTGTTTCAGGCTTTTTCTCGGCACGCAATTCCTCTTGCATTTTGATGGCGCGGCTTTCTTTTTTGATAACTTCAAGCTGTGCCTCAAGCTCATTAAAGCGCTTCTCTTCCGCTTCGTTTAGTCCTCGATTTTCTTTTTGTGCCACTGCAGTGATAGCAGTCATTTCGTTTAAGATTTGTTCCTTGTTCATAATCACATCTCCTTTAATAGTTTAATTTTTGCCGCATATAAAGAAAGGTTATTTTTTATTTCCTGTGTGGGTTCACCCGGCACAGTATCAATAATTGTTTTAACGTTTCTTTTTTTGCGATCTTCTATATCGCTTTGTAAGCTTTTTATAAGCTCCTCTACAATTTCTAGTTTCTCATCATCCATGTTTTCAATCATTTTTCTCATTTCTGCAAATGATTGCGTCTCTGCATATGCAGGAAATGGGACGCCAAACGATACTTCGTACAATCTAACCTCGAGCAAGACCCGTGTATTGTTTTCGTAGTCCATATCTTCCTTTATTGCGCTAAACCCGAACGACATCGTTGTAACATTTCCGCTTTGTATTTGTTTCCACGCATCTTCTGCATAGGTTGTATCGTTAAGTTCAACTTGAGCATATAACCCGGATGGAGTGTCGGTAAATGTAAGCGTACCGTTTGCAGTATTTCCCAAAACCATCCTATCGCTATGGCTCCATAGTGCAAATATTTGTTTACTTTCCTGCAGTGATTTTGTGAATGCTCCCGGTGCAATTATTTCATAAAATCCCATGTCTTCACTGCGAGAATTGTACGGAATAAATCCTGATAAATATTTTTTCCCTTCCTCTTCCATCGCACGGATTTCAGTCTTGAATATATGCTGTTGTACTGCCCTACGTTTCATTTTCATTTCCCCTTATTATCAATATTTTCGCCGTCAAGCGCTGCTTGCTTTGTTTTAGCCCCTGCAGCCCATGCGTTTATAACGTCATCAGTTAGCACACCAAACCCAAGCATGATATGTGTGTTTCCTGTAACTTCACCCTGTGCTGGCGGCAATCCAAGTTCGCTTCTTGCTTCGTTAAGTGTTATTAACCCATTTTTGAAATTCTCGATTACAAGTTTATTTTTGGCTTCACTATCAGGCTTTAGGAGCTCCGAATAATCACACTGAAAGTACAACGTCTCCTGCTCTGTTTCATTAAGTAGTCCTGTTGTAAGATATTGCTCTATCCTATCGGTATACTGCGTTAGCGTATGCGAACGGAAAAACAAATTAAATTGTTCATAGCTATTATATTTATTTGACTCTTCTAAAAGCGAATAAGGCACTCCATAAATCTGACAAATAAGCCTGTCTAAATAAGATCTAGCTTTTATATGTTCGTCTGTAGCATTGCTTTTAATATCAAACGGTGTTACTTTTATATTATCAAATTCAATTACCGGCTTCCCGATATTTTCCTCCGTCATAGCGGCTGTGTACATATCTGCAAATGCTTTTATTTGCTCGTCTGTTAAATCTGTGTAATTACTTTCATTCAAAGACACTTTAAGTTTTGATAACACCATATTTTGATAATAGTTTTTTGTGTATAGATTAAGAATGTCGCTTGCTTGTATCGTGCTTTGTGCAAAATCTACTACTGCCTTCCCTTTTATACCGTCATAGCCGTAAGTTGAAGGTATATGAATAATGTCCTCTCGTGGTATTTCTATACCGTCGTAATAATATTTTTTTAAATACCCTTGCGTTTCTATTTTAACTTGCTTGTTATCTAGCAATATAAGCTGTGATACATGACCTTTATTACGTATTATTTTTATATAAGCGTTACCACCAAATATTTGCCTAACAAGCGCCGAATAAAACACGGATGGCGGCTCGTTGAAGTTTGGTCTTTTTGCAACAACGGTATAAGCATGGTGATCATATGCAATATATACATTTTTGCCAAAACGCCTATATAATACAAATGGCAATGTTGCAATTGTATTTGCTATAAGATTTTCGCAAAATATTACTGTCGGATTGTCTTTGTTTATCATGTCTGACAATTTCAACCCGCCAACATATAGAGACAAATCGCGCTTTTCGTGTTTCCTTTTGTTAAATATTCCCATACTTATATTATACCCAATTTAATTTTATTCTTAATAAATTAAGCGCGATAATGTAGATATATCACGCTTTTTTTGTTCTGTCTTTGCTATTATCAACCTCAACTGGCTGTATGCTAAAATGGAGCTGATAATGCAATCTATACGACGTTGTGAATCCTTTGATACCTTCTTCACCTTTATCATCTTATTGTTTTGATATACTACAGCGTTTGATATGCACCATCGCATAATTTCGCTATCATCAATTACATTCCCGTTTCGTATAAGCTCCTCAAAATCTTGCGTAGCAGGTGAAAATGTTTTCATATCTTGATTGACTGGTATTAGTTTTATTTCATTCCTCAGTTTTTCCTCATATTCTAATGCCATATTAGGGTCATACGCCATTAAGTTTATTTTATATTTTTTTATGTCTTCAAGTATATCACTTACAACCTGATCTTTGTCAATGTATTCACCTTCACATAGTTTGACAGTCCCAGACCGAACCCATTGCCCAAATAGTGAGGCCTCGGTTGCTTCCCTTGACGCGAGCGTGTCCTGCGGGATATACACATGGTGCTGTAAAAAAACTTTTTGTACTTCTTTAATCCAAAATGCTAACGTATACACGGTCAGGTCTCGGCGTTCCGAGAAGTCAGCCCCTATCGCGCACGGTCTACCCTCTAGCTTTATCTGTCCTAACGTCTCCTTATTCTTTCGTGCGATATCCCAAACCTTTAACGGTATCCATTCGTTATTTGTTCCAATCATCCATGTGTTAAGATTTTTTGTCCTAAACGATTTTTCTTTTAGCTTATTATTTTCAGCTTCTTGTTTTGCTTCTCGTAATTCTTGCATATTTATCCAACTTGCAGGATTAGCCTTTTCGTACAGTCGCACGTTTTTCCAGTCGTCTTCTTTATCCAATTCATACACTATAGCAAAATATCTATCGTCCTTTACTACTCCATCTAAAACTTTTTTACTATAGTCATATTCTGCAAGCCCAGGTGAATTAATATTCACCGTGTTTGCTGTTGTTATCATTACGAGCAAGCTATCTTCTCGTTTATGTAATGCTGTTTCCATAACGCCAAGCAACTCGTAATCTGGCATTGCAGCTACTTCGTCAGCAATTACGAATGACGGGTTAAATCCGTCAAATCCCTTAAACGATTTTGAAAGTGCTCTAAATACAGAGAACTTTTTTTCGTAAAATACGCTTTTGTCATAGCATCTAATTATCTCGGACAGCTCTTCATTTCGTGCAACAAAGTTTTTTACCCAATTCAAAGAAAGTGCTGCTTGCTGGTATGTAGTAGCGATAGAATATATTTGTGCTCCATTATCTTTTAATAATGCCGTAATCGACATTGCAGCAGCAAGTGGTGTTTTACCGTTTCCACGACCTAAGCTGATAAACGCCTTTTTGAACCTTCTCCTACCGTCTTTTCTGCGCTTCCAGCCAAAAAGCATTGCAATAATAAAAGCTTGCCAGTTATCAAGTTTTAACTTTTGCCCAGCGTATTTACCTTCATAAATCTCAAGGCTCTCGATAAAGTCAATAACCTTGTCAGCTTCTTTTGCTACAAACTCATATTCACTATTTCGTATAGCTATTTCGTCAACGTGCCTTTTTACTGCCTTGTAAGTAGCGTCACAAACAAGCACCCGGCGATCTATAACATCTTGTATATATTGCTCATACTTTGTTAGCTTCGGCGGTCTACCTACTGGTTTTTTCTTTTCTGGCAATATCGGCTTTGCTTTAGGTGGACGCCCTCGTTTTTTCTTTTCAGTCGTCATCATCTATCATCCTCGTAACCGCTGTTTTCTTTTTATCACCATGAGCAACCGCAAGCGCAGCCTTAAACCTATCTTCCGGTGTTACAAAATACTTACTTAACAACTGATAAAGTGTTTTTCTTAACCTGTCCATTTTATCTATTAGCAAAATACGCTCTGTCAATTCTTCGCTTGCATTGTATTCAGCCTTTAATTGTAGTAGCAGATCAAAAGTTTCTGCAGCTTGCATAAAGATTATGCGGTCAGTCTTTGCGAGAATATGGATTGAGTTAAGGGCTTCGTATAATTGTGCGAATTCTTTTTGTGTGTCTGGTAAAAAGTCTTTTGATAGGTCTAGTGGGAATGCTCCATCACCTGAAATGTCGGATACAAGCTTCCCCGCTTGCTCTTCCTGCTTCTTAACATTCTTATTTGTCCCTGTAATATTCCGCACTTGTGCCGGAGGTTTTCTAGGTGCCATGATATATAGTGTATACTATTTTATCCAGTTGTCAAGTAGTAGTTTATTCCAAATTCGGGGATTTTATAAAAACGACAGGCTGGCTTTGGGTTTACTCGAAAGGTCATTTTTTTTATTCAATACCCCGGCTTATTCTAAAAATGCCCGCTTTGCTTATACCTTCACAATATTACGTTTTATACTTTACATTATTTTTAATATGTTTTATAATATGAAGCATATCAAGGAGGAATATATGAGAGTTGTTAATCTAACCCCCCATGCCATTAATGTAAGGCCAGATGGAGCATCAGCAAATTTAGTTATTCAGCCATCAGGTCAAGTCGCTCTTGTGACGTCAACCCAAGTGGTATTGGGCAATATAAGCATCATGGGCTTTAGTGTACCAATTATTGGCACTACCTACGGTGAGATTGAATGTCTTCCTGAACCAGCTCCCGATACGGTATATATCGTATCAGGTCTTGTTATGGCTGCTCTCAAGGGGAGTCGTCAGGATGTCATCCAGCCCGACACTAGCCCTAGCGGAGTGATTCGAAATTCCGAAGGGCAGATCGTCGCCGTCAAAGGATTTCAGCGACAGATATAATCGTTAAAATCCTTTATGATAAAGAGCTCCAGCAGTGGAGCTCTTATTTTTTTCCCTGACGCATTTGTGCTGCAGTTATTTTTTTATGGCATTCACGGCAAAGTACAACAAGATTGTTAATATCTAAAAACTCTTCGAGAGTCTGTGCTTTGTATATATGATGCACTTCTAATTCATTCGCGCTTCCGCATTGCATACAACACTGTTGTGCTGCTAACACTTGCGCACGAACATTTCGCCACGCTCTTGTATTGTACCATCCGTGCTGTTTATTGCGCTTTAAGTCTGCCCAAATTTGTTTCAGACGCTCTTTTTCTATTCTTTCTCTTGCGTCTTTTGCTATCCTATCTCGTTCTTTGCCAAGCTCTGTATGTATTTCGCAATAGTTACTATCTTCTGCAATTTCTCTATAACAACCAGGAAAGCGGCAATGTTTCATTTTCTTCCCCTTTTTTCTATGTCAAAATGTTTTATTGCACGTTCGAACGCTGCTTGACGTGTGTTGTTATCCCTTAATGCTTTTACAACACTATAGTATACCTGCGTTGTGAACGGTATAGCGTCGCAATACACTCTTTTACAAAAGTATATTGCTGCATCCTGTACTACATCATCAATTTCTATTACATTTAATCGCTTGCATATTGCTTTAGCGCATTTTTCAAATATTTCTAATTGTTTTTTTCTTATTGTATTTGCTTCTGTATTGTAATCCATTTAACCACCCCAGTATACACCATGCAATTACAAAAAGCAAAAAAAGCGGCACCAACTGGCAAGCAAGGAGGC
>ERZ795052.6485-NODE-6485-length-10717-cov-4.916245_pt1 | contig 10717 bp, 6 predicted proteins | sample MGYA00375136_ERZ795052 | MGnify/ENA primary metagenome ERZ795052 (study PRJEB30181, sample SAMN05720156) | activated sludge metagenome | isolation source: Anaerobic digester | place: Japan | collected 2015-05-26 ... | reverse complement strand
AACGGCGTTGGGCGAATTGGCAAAATCCGGCGAACTCAAAAGCGTGGCGCTTCTCAATAATTCCGGCAACATCTTCATTTCCGCCGGCGAGCCGGTCAAACTCCCCGCCGAAGGCTTCCCCCGCAAAAAAGCGGTCTGGGAAGGCAATGCCGTCATGATTACAAACATCGTTGACCTCGGCGTGAGCTTCCGCGACAGGACAACATCATACACTGCGCCCATCATCATGCGGCGCGCCGAGCGCCAACCCGCGCCGCCTCACGACTTCCCCTCCAGCCGGACGGTAATGCAGGGCTCGCCCTCGCGCCGCCGCCCAGAAAGAGACGGCAATGACGAGCACGACCGCCGGCGCGAACGCCCATTCAGACGCCCGCCTTGGCTCTCGGAAAAACAGTTCAGAGAACTTCAGGATAAACAAGGACTGCACGGCTTTGTCCTCGTCATCAGGACGGACGCCTTTGCGGCGGAAGTCTCGCGCGATTTTTGGCTCCGCGTTGCCATTCTCGCAATCACGATTGTCGCCATTCTGGGCATGGCGGCGGCATGGAAAACATTTGAAAAATCAGAAAGATTGCGCATCAGCCTTGTGCAGGCGCGGGAATTAAACAAACATCTAAAAGAATTGAACGTCGCCGCGGCGGGGCTTGCCCATGAAACGCGCAACCCGCTCAACCTTGTTCGAGGGCAGGCGCAGATAATCTCCAGCGACCCCGCCGTCCCGCCAAAAATCCGCGCCCAGACCCTTTCCATTGTGGACGAGGTGGATCGCATCACCAACCGTCTGAGCGAATTCATCAACTATTCCAAGCCGGCTGTCCCGCGCCCAGTCCCCGTCAACCTCGCCATCGCCGTAAAAGACGTCCGCCAAACCCTTGCCGCCGATATACAGGAAAAATCCATCAAGTTTGAGTCTTCATGCCCGGAACTCACCATAGAAGCGGATGAAGGGCTCTTGCGTCAGGTGATTTTCAATTTGACTTTAAACGCCATTCAAGCGGTGGATGACGGAGGCGAAATCGAGATAGCCGTTCAAACAACCGGCGGCGCAACGCGGCGCGGCGCGGAGGGCGAGGCAGCCGAGGCGTCTCTCACTATTCGGGATAACGGTTGCGGCATTGAGCCGGAAAATAACGAAAACATATACCGACCTTATTACACCACCCGCAAAACCGGCACAGGCTTGGGGCTTGCCGTCGTGCTGCGCATAGTCCAAGCGCACGGCTGGCGCATCGAGCACCGCCCCGCCGGCATCAAAGGCACCGTCTTCACCCTGTCCAAACTCAAGGTCATCAGAGCGGCAAATTAAAATTTATTTCGCAGATTGACTTAATAAACCATCCAAAGATTTTTGTTAATTTCCATAACCAGGCGCAAACCTATATTACTTGCTTTCTTCGTTTGCCCCATTTTCTGCCGATTTGCAGAGCGCAGCTGATAAAAATTATTTATCCAGCTTGCGCCGCGGATTGTTTTGGAAATCTCTGTTGTTACCCAAGGGCTGCCGTCATTGGGTGCGCCTGTGTAATCGTCATGCCAGCCGTCTTCGCACCACTCCCAGACATTGCCCAGGATATCATAAAGACCAAAGTTATTGGGGATTTTTTGCCCAACGGTATGAGTTATGTCTGCGCCATTGTCATTAAACCAGGCATAATTTTCATAATCCGTACCGACAAAATAGTAATCCGAGGTTGTTCCAGCCCGGCAGGTATATTCCCATTCGGATTCGCTGGGCAGACGAAATTTGCCAACCTGCAGGTCATTCAATTTTGTGATAAAATCATGCGCGTCCAACCAAGAAACTTGCTCGACAGGATGGTTATTCCCTGTAAATTCGCTGGGATTGTTTCCCATAACTGCCTGCCATTGAGCCTGCGTCACTTCGTATTTCCCTACATAAAAACCGTAGTTAATATTAACAGTATGAACTGGTTTTTCACAGGCATCCCCATTGTCCGATCCCATCTGGAAAGAGCCAGCAGGAATTTTAACCAGTTCCAAGGGAACATCTCCGGGAAGATTGATTGTCATACAAACTGGCGTAGGCGAAGGCGTTGGAGTTGGTGTGGGAGTTGGCGTTGGTGTCGGGGTTCTGGCGGGTAATTCTATTTTAACAACAATACCAGGCCATGTTGCGCATCCAAAATAGGCATACCCCCGCATTGTGTCAATGACAGCGGATTGAATATTGCCCTCCCCTTGATTCAATCTTATTGAAGAAACTTTTTTAGGGGGATCATCGCCCATTCCCAAATCCACTTGGGTAATAGTTGCTGGCCATGCATTGCTTGCAACATAAGCAAAGCGGTTGATGGGATCAATGACCGCAGCGCCAGGAGATGTTCCATCAACCTTGAGATCGAGCGCGCTAAGCCTCGTCGGAAGCGTATTACCTGAATAGAGGCGTGTCTTGACTATCGTGCGCGAGCCTTGAGTGATCCACCACGCATGACCACTTTCAGGATCTATCATTGCGCCATTCCAGAGAGAATCTTCGCCGGATGCGAGCGTTATTGAGCCCAAATATGTTGGCAATACATCGTTCGCGCCAAGATTAATCTTGATCACATGGGCGGGCAAAGCGCCAGAATTATCGACACGCGCCGTTCCGAAATAGGCGCATCCTGTAATTAAATCAATAACAGAACTGGATAAATTATACTCAAGATTACCTGTTGCAATACTCCCAATTCTAATAGGCAATTGTTCTCCAGCGGGTAATTTAATTTTTATAATACCATTGGAATTTGATCCGCCACCAAAATAAGCACATTTATTTATAGTGTCTATTACAGCTGTTCTTGTGGCTCCCTCATTTTTCTGAAGAACAAGCGTTCCCACTTTTCGAAGCGGTGCCGTTTCAGTTCCGAGGTGAAATTTGACGATGTTGGTTGGATTTGTAAGTGTCCCAAAATATCCGTATCCCTGCTGCGCGTCCACCACCCCACATCGCAGGATACCACCATCCGAATCATCGAATGTTAATGCACTCATGCGTTCTGGGGCTGCAGCACCATCGCCTAATTTAATTTTTATTACCTTTGCGGGATAGGTGTATGTACCAAAGAATGCCCAACCATGGGGAACATCAATATCAGCAGAGGTCAATAAGTCCTCGCCCGAATTGAAAGTTACGGCATTAACACGGCGAAATTGCCCGCGAACAGGCGCAACAGTTCCAGCACGGAGAATTCTCAATGAACCACGCGCTTCTGTTGTCACCAAATATCCATTTACCAGTCGGATGCGCTCCAAATAATACGTTGTTCCCAATATTTCTACAAGCCTGATTTGCGAAGGATTGGTTATATCAAACTTAAGGATTTTATTCTGATTGTACCAACCATTTCCGGCGGCATAAACCATATTACCATCTGCAACTATCGAACCAAAATCATTCTCAAATTTTCTATACGATCCAATTAATACCGGATTTAATGGATCTGAATTATCGAAAAGATAGTAGCCGCGACGTGCTATTACAACATGCATGTTTGTTCCGATGAGTAAAATTTCCGCTCTCCATGGTCCAGCCCATGAAGGAATGGGAGAATACTCGACGGGCAAAATGTATTGTTTTTTAAAAACAGGAGTTGAAAGATTTTCAATATCATATATCAAAAGATTTCCAGTATTTGTTATTAAATACATAAGATTGTTTTGAACAGTTACTGCCAATGCTCCCCCTTCATCTGGAGTGAAATTAGATCGCAGAACTAATGTTTGCCCGCTATTTTGGGTCTCAAATAGATATACATTTCCCATACCTGAACTTACAGCGACCTTATTACCGAAAGCAGAGATTGACTCACGATAACGACCATCAATGTAATACTCGTATGTTTTTATCATGTTTCTCGGATTGGCAATGTTCCATGCCTCCACATAACCCGTACCTACTTTGTAAAGCATATCGCCAGAAATCGCGATATCCATACTACCACGTCCTTGTAAGCGCTGAAGCAAGATGGGATTCTGTGGATCGGATAGATCTAAAGAATCGAGACCTTCAAGGGCATCAAAAAAAGCCGTGGTCCCTTTAATAGCCAATCCGGATGAGATTCCAAATCCGGGTGTCGGAGAATAGGACGATAATCTGTTCAACGAACTTCCAGAGTGTTGTGTAATAAATAGCCCCTGACATCTTGCCTCGAAAATAATATTACCTAAAGAAGCGTTCTGTACGACCTCACCAGCTGGATAATCCCATTTCCACGCTTCCAAATACGGGTTGTGAGGATCTGTAAGTCTCCACGCCTCCAATCCGCCCCAATCCGAGGCAAAGAGGACTCCAGAACCAAGAGCAAGTGCTCTTCTGGAGTTGCCGATTTTTCCTTTGAGCACTGGAAGGGTCTTGTCCTGTATGTCCACAATAAGGATCCCATCATGTTGCGCTACATAGGCTGTATTGCCATAAATAACCAAGGCATGATATAAACCCCATGCATTGGCTGTATGGTTAAGCCCTCCAATATAAACCGGATTGGCGGGATTGGCTAAATTGTAAATTTTTAGCGCTTGAGACCCAGAACTATCTACAACATATAAATAACCGTCATCGCCCGATATACTATTAAGATCAAATCCGTAAAGTTGTGAAACAACTTTTGGCTGGAACTTGTCGCGAATATCTACAACTGCAACAGACCCGTTTAATCCCACATAAGCATAATCATTTGATGGGCGTACCCACAGATTATTTGTCCATGAATCAAAAGGAATCACAGCGGTTACAAATGGGAGCGTAGGATTCGATATGTCTATGATGTTGACTCCACCATGTTCTGCAGCGGAATAGGCGAAATTGCCAACTATTTGTAGACAATTTGGAATGGCGTCAATTTTCACATGTCCTTTAGGAACGGGCTGGTTTGGATTGGTGATGTCAAGGATTCGTATTTTGATGTCCTCATTAATGACAGCGATATTCCCACTTACTGCCACTGCTGAAATATTTTCCCCGTAATGCCCGACTTCGGTAAGCGGATCAACAGCATATCCTGTGAGGTTGAAAGAAATGATGAGAGTGAGCGTTAATAACATAATCAAAATATTCTGTTTCATAATAATCACTCCTTTTAAAAATTTTCATCTCTGTCTCAAAAGGACAATCTTTTTAATCATAATCAAAAATAAAAAAGCAATAAAAAAAGCCCAAATAAAAAACCGGCGCGGGGTGGCGCCGGCGGGGAAAAGCGTTTATGCGTTTGGTTATTTTTCGGGGGAAATTTTGCTGCCGCAGTCGGGGCAGAACTTGGCGCCCGCGGCAAGTTTGGCGCCGCAGGTGGAACAAAATCCTATATCCTTGACCTTGGCGCCGCAGGAGGGGCAGAACTTCACGTTGCCCGGCAGCGGCTCGTTGCACTCGGGACATGTGGCGCGGATGCCCTCGCGCCAATCTTTCTCGCTTAATTTTTTATCTTCTTCCGCCATCTTTGCGTGCGCCCAGATTTCCTCGACTGAGCGGCTGGATTGCGCGGCTGCCATCTCTACGCCCAAATCCGGCGCGCATTCCTTGCAAAGCCCTTTTTTCATGTTCCAGCAATTTTTACGGCAGACCCATTTTGTGCAGCGCGGGCACTGGATGAACTCCGGTTTTATTTCCTCCACAGCGGCGGCAAAGGCGTTGTCGTGCGCCTTTTCCCAAGACGCTGAATGGACGCGTTCGCTGACATCCGCCGCCTGACCAAAAATGCCGCCCAGAATCGAACCAGCGGCGCCGATTAAGTCGGTCAAGGCGCCGGTAGCGGATGATTTAAATCGCGTGCGGAATCCCGACTGGCACCGGTCGCAGTAGAATTCAAACTGAAATCCCTTTTGGGTGCAAAGGTCTTTGTAATTGTTGACAAACTCAATTTTGTCGCTCATGAGCCGCCTCCTTGCGATGCGGGTTGTCTTAACGGTGGCATTGATTTATCTGCCGTGCTTTTCCAGAACTCGTTTGCGTGTGTAAGGAATCAGTCCCCCTGCGTCAATAATCGCCTGACGCGCCTTTGGGAGCGGTTGAACTTTGAATGTTTTGCCGGATGTTTTGTTGATGACGACTTCGCGGGTGATTTCCAATTCGTCGCCCTCGTTTGCCTCAATCTCCGGGCAGATGATGGTGTTCAAACCGAGGTTGATGGCGTTCTGTAGGAAAATGCGCGCAAAGCCCTTTGCCACAACAGCAAGGTCGTAGCCTTTGAGGCAGGAGGCGGCTTGTTCGCGCGAGGAGCCGCATCCGAAGTTGAGCCCTGCCACAATGGCGTCGCCGGGCGCGACCTCCTTTTTCTTTAAGCGGGCGTTGAATTCCGCATAATCCGCAAAGGCGTATTGCGGCGTTTCCGTCGGCAATACTGTTGCCATGAAGCGTCCGGGGTAGATAATGTCCGTTGATATATCATTGCCTAATTTGAAAACGACTTTCGCCATCTTATTTGCCTCCTTTGGTTGGGTCGGTGATAACACCGGTGAGAGCGCTTGCCGCCGCGGTGGCGGGCGAGCATAGATAAACCTCGGCGTTGGGATTGCCCATGCGCCCTTTGAAATTTCGGTTTGTGGTGGAGAGGGCGATTTCGCCGTCGCCGAGCGCGCCCTGATGGACGCCAAGGCAGCAGCCGCAGCCGGGGTTGACAATCACCGCGCCCGCCTCGGTCAAATCGGCGATGATTTTTTTCTTAAGCGCCTTTGCCAGAACGCGCGCCGATGCGGGGAAAATCAACATGCGGATATCCTTTGAGATTTTTTTGCCGCGCAGGATTTTCGCCGCAATCTCCAAATCATCCAGACGCCCGTTTGTGCATGAGCCGATGACAATCTGGTTGATTTTTTTGCCAGCGAGTTCGCTTGCGGGTTTGACGTTGTCCACAGTGTGCGGGCAGGCTATCTGCGGGACGAGTTTTGATGCGTTTATTTCGATGACGCTGTCATAAACGGCGTCCTTATCGGGTTGCACAAGGGAAATGTCGTCCTTCACGCCGGCTTCCTCGCGCAGATAGCGCACCGTCTCATTGTCGGCGGGGACGATGCCGGAGGTTGCTCCCGCCTCCACGCTCATGTTGCAGATGACAAGGCGTCCGGATGTGCTCATGTTATTAATGGTATCGCCGTGGAATTCAATCACCTTGAAGTTGGCGCCCTCGGCGGATATTTTCCCAATCAAGTGGAGAATCAAATCCTTTGGCGAGACGTATTTTTTGAATTTGCCGGACACGACCACTTTGATGGTGGCGGGGACTTCGATATTAAGCGCGGAACCGAGCGCCCAAACGGAAGCCATCTCAGTTGCGCCGATGCCAAAGGCAAAAGCGCCGAGCGCGCCGTGGCTCGTGGTATGGCTGTCCGTTCTCACGACAACATCGCCCGGTCGGACGTATCCGTTTTCGGGGAGAATCTGGTGGCAGATGCCGCCCGTATCGCCGCGAATGTCGTGAAATTTGGAAATACCCTGCGCCGCCACAAACTCGCGGATTTTTTTCTGGTTGGTTGCCGTTTTGGAGCTCTCCGCAGGAACGCGATGGTCAAAGATAATCACGATTTTGGAAGGGTCGAAAACCCTCGCATCAATCCCCGTGTCTTTGTAAATGTCCTTGAATTGATTGATAACCAACGCGGCGTTTTCGTGGGACATCGCCACATCAACCGCAGGCTCAACAACGTCGCCCGCTTTGAGACAGCATGCGCCAGCCGCCCGGCTCAGTATCTTTTCCACAACCGTCATGCCCATAAATTTGAACCTCGTCTTTAAATTTGCGCAAAACACAAATTCACTTCATAAATTTGCGCCGATGGTTATTTCAAGAAATTTCAAAGAAAAAAGATATCTTTTGATATCAAGAGGGATGTTTCTGTTGTGCCTTATATTAACAAAAAATTAACTTGACCTGCCATGAAAAGAATAAGAGGGATTAATGATTATTTGACAATATGAAAAAACTGTTATTTGAGAAAATTATAATTATTTAGCCATCAGATCCAGAAAGATTTAGGGATTTGTTCGGCTAAATCATTAGGAAAGGAGGGCGGGGGAAAATAGTTGTTACTATTTATTAATCTTAAGTTATGAAAAGGAGAAAAGTCATGAAAAGGGTTGTATTTGTTCTTGTTTTAATGCTTGCGGTTTCTGTGCAAGCTGCCAACCTGATTAACACAGGTTTTGAGAACGCCGATGGCTGGGCTGACCATGTTAGCGGTGTTTGGACACAGGTGGCGAATGATGGCACATGGAGCGCTAATGCCTATGCCAATACAGGCGCCACACACGGTGGATCTCGTAAAGTCGGTTTTAATCAAACAGGGCGTTATCTTTTTACTCCTTCTGTTAATAAGCCCGGAGTATTGACATTCTGGGCGACCATTTCATCTGCAACAGCCAACTGGACAGTCAATGTCGAGAAACGTATTAACGGCGGCAGCTGGACAAACGTGTCTTCTTTAAGCGCTTCTGATATTCCATGGAATGGATCTGATGTTTTGAGTTATAAACAATTTACGGTGAATATCAATGACAGCAGCAATAATGTTGAAATTCAATGGTATATGAGCGCACGATCTGCGGGAAGCTTCTATATAGACGATGTTGTATTGACCGACTATACTGCGTCTACACCAACCCCAACTCCCACACCTATTCCGCCAACTCCTACACCGACACCAACGCCGATTCCTCCAACTCCTACGCCAACTCCGACACCCATTCCTCCCACACCAACACCGACACCTACGCCGATTCCTCCAACACCGACCCCGACGCCGACGCCCATTCCCCCAACCCCAACACCTACACCTACGCCGATTCCTCCAACGCCAACGCCAACTCCGACACCCGTTCCTCCAACACCAACGCCAACTCCCACGCCTACACCAACACCTTCATCCGGCGTTCGCGACTGGAAAATTTTGCTGAACTAAGGGACGTTTTGGCATACAAATATCGTTAATTCTTTTGCCGCCCATCCGGTCTCAGCTGGATGGGCTTTTTTTTTGACGCAGAAGCAAGTCAATCTCCATAGTTTTTGAGAATTCAAGTCTCTTTTGGGCTGCGCTTTTTGCTTGATTTTGATTTTCTACTGAAAGAGTTATTCAAAGTTTAATTGCGGTTTATGATTTAAACCCAATAATTATTATAATTTTTTTAAAAGGATATGCTTATGACAAAAGAGACCTCCGCCCTTGAAAAGGCGCGCGCATCTTATGCGCCCAAACTCCCCGGAATCCTCAAAAAAGGAATCCGCAACATCGCCGTCAAAAACGGAAAGGCGGCAAAACCTCCTGCCGATGCCGCCAAAATCAAAGAAATCTTTCCTCTAACCTTTGGCAGCGCGATCCTGAAATTAACCAAAGGCGCGGGACCTGAAAATCTGCGAGCCATCAACATCGGCGTTGTGCTCAGCGGCGGGCAGGCGCCCGGCGGGCACAACGTCATCACCGGCATCTTTGACGGTATCAAAGACGTACATCCCGATAGCCGCCTTTATGGTTTCAAAGGCGGACCGAAGGGCATCTTTACTGAAAAATATATCGAGCTGACTGCGGATTTTGTCAATCCATACCGCAACACCGGCGGATTTGATATGATCGGCAGCGGGCGGGACAAGATAGAAAAACCCGAGCAGCTCGAAGCCTGCAAAAATGTCTGCCAAAAACTCGCGCTGGACGCCCTTGTGATTATCGGCGGCGACGACTCCAACACCAACGCTGCCGTCCTCGCCGAATATTTCATCAAAGAAAACGTCCGCACCTGCGTCATCGGCGTCCCCAAGACGATTGACGGCGATTTGAAAAATGAAGTTATTGAGACATCATTCGGTTATGACACCGCTTCCAAAGTTTATTCCGAGCTCATCGGCAACATCTGCCGCGATTCGAAAAGCGCAAAAAAATACTGGCACTTTATCAAACTCATGGGACGCACCGCCAGCCACATCACGCTTGAATGCGCCCTGCAAACGCATCCCAACATCGCCATAATCAGCGAAGAGGTGAAAGCGAAGAATATGACGCTCCAGCAGATTGTGGAATCAATTGCGGAGGTGGTTAAAAAACGCTCGGAAGAGGGAAAAAACTTCGGCGTCTGCCTCGTGCCGGAGGGTCTCATTGAGTTTATTCCCGAGATTCGTATCCTGATTTCTGAATTGAATAAAATTCTTGCGGACCACGACGCCTATTTCAACACCATTAAAACCTTCACAGATCAGCAGGAGTTTATCAATCAGAAACTTTCCAAAGATTCGAGCTATGTTTTCAGCAGCCTGCCGGCGCATATTCAGAAGGAGCTGCTTGCCGTTCGCGATTCGCACGGCAATCTTCAGGTCGGCCGCATCGAAACGGAAAAGCTGCTTATCGAGCAAGTGAGCGAAATGCTTGCGGAATGGAAGGTGGAAGGAAAATTCAAAGGGAAATTCAGCCCCTTGGCGCACTTCTTCGGTTATGAGGGACGCTGCGCGCCTCCCAGCAATTTCGACGCCGATTACACGTATGCGCTCGGGCGCACTGCGGTAGTTCTTGCCGCCTTTGGCAAAACCGGCTGCATCGTTGCCGTGCAGAATCTTTCTGCCCCTGCGGCAAAGTGGACGGCGGGGGCGTGCCCCTGACCTCTTTGATGAATATCGAGGAGCGCAAAGGCAAACCGACGCCGGTTATCAAAAAGGCGTTGGTGCAGCTTGATGGCGCGCCGTTCAAAGCATTTGCGGCGCAACGGGAGCAATGGACGCTTAACGATGACTATGTTTATCCGGGT
>ERZ795052.6481-NODE-6481-length-10722-cov-5.543639_pt1 | contig 10722 bp, 8 predicted proteins | sample MGYA00375136_ERZ795052 | MGnify/ENA primary metagenome ERZ795052 (study PRJEB30181, sample SAMN05720156) | activated sludge metagenome | isolation source: Anaerobic digester | place: Japan | collected 2015-05-26 ... | reverse complement strand
TTCTCGCATTATTTTCCGGGAAGCGACGCAAATCGGCGACAAGACCGCCGCGGGAATCTCTCTTTCGGTGTGGGCGAAAGCTTCCGGCGGAAAAGTTCCCGCCGAATACATCCAGCGTTTGCTTGGCGAGGTCGGTAACGATCTCCATACGCTACTCGAACTGAAGGTCGCGGAGGCGATTCGACTGCTCGGTTTGGGAAGCGCCGACGATGCGTGCAACCTTCTCGAGGAAGCCGCCAACATCACCGTCGGCGATCCCCTACCGAAAGATCAGGTGTCAACCGGCATGGTGCCTTTGAGCTGCCTCGCTCCCGGACGAAAGGCCGTTGTACGCATCGTTTCTCGAGCCTTGCGCGCTCCGGAGCGAAGGCGTTTCTTAGATCTCGGACTGGTGCCGGGAACGCAGGTGACGGTTGAGCTGCCGGCGCCGTCGGGAGATCCGGTGGCTTATCGGATCCGTGGAACACTAGTCGCTTTGCGGAGGGACCAGGCGGCCCATGTTTTGGTCGAACTGCTTCCGGAGGCGGCATGAAGAGGCTGCAATGGTCTACGGGCCGGGAGTCTTCTCCTCTCCCCTTGAAAGAACCGGAGGACCTCGAGCTGCCCGTGCTCGAGGAGGTCGACTGCGACTTTACCGTGGCCTTGGCAGGCAATCCCAATGTGGGTAAGAGTACCGTCTTCAACCTGCTTACGGGCCTCCGCCAACACACTGGAAACTGGCCGGGTAAAACCGTCACCCGGGCTGAAGGAACATTTCGCACGGAACGGTACCGATATCGAGTCGTCGACCTGCCGGGAACCTATTCATTGTTGGCGAACAGCGCCGACGAAGAGGTGGCTCGAAATTTCCTCCTCTTCGGCTCGCCCGATGTCACCGTCGTGGTACTGGACGCCACCAGCCTGGAACGTAACCTCAACCTGTTACTGCAGATACTCGAAATCACCGACCGTGTCGTCGTGGTCGTCAACTTGATGGATGAAGCCAAACGAAAGGGGATCGACCTCGATATACCAGGATTGGAGTCGGACCTTGGCGTCCCGGTGGTTCCCATGGCCGCTCGACGCCGTCAGGGCCTCGACCGCCTGATCCGAGTTATCGAAAACACAGCCACAGGGAAAGTGTCTCGCCGACCTCGTCCCCTGATTGAGCTGCCCGAACGGCTGGAGAAACCAATTCGGCGCGCAGCCGACGATCTCCAGCGTCTCTACCCGGGGCTCAAGCAAAGCCGCTGGATCGCCATGCGGCTGCTGGGCGGTGACGAGCAAGTCTTGCGCGCTTTGAGTGTCGGCGACCCGTTGTTGTCGGCCGTGTCGGCCGGCACCCAACAGTCGGCGGGCGGCAAACCGTCTCCTCAGGCTTCCGAACTTGACCGGTTGCAGCGGAACATCGAGCGTCTGCGTTATGAACTGGGACCCGACTACGAGGACCTTCTGGTGGAGGCGGTTTATCGAGCGGCATCCCGCATCGCGGAGCGGAGAACTGTCCACTCCACACGGCCGAGACATGAGTGGGACCAATCGCTTGACCGGATCCTGACAAGCCGGCTTTGGGGGTACCCCATCATGCTCCTGCTGCTGGTGATTGTCTTCTGGTTAACCATCTCAGGCGCAAACTTTCCGTCGTCGCTGCTATCCGGCCTTTTGATCGACAGAGTCTATCCTTTCCTAAGGGCGATCATGGGGAGCGTAGGTTCCCCCGAGTGGCTTTCAGGAATCCTGGTGGACGGTGTCTACCTGGCTACGGCATGGATAGTCAGCGTAATGCTTCCGCCCATGGCCATCTTCTTTCCTCTGTTCTCGCTTCTCGAGGATTTTGGCTACTTGCCCCGGGTGGCTTTCAACCTGGACCACCTCTTCCGGCGGGTCGGGGCTCACGGAAAGCAGGCGCTGACTCTGGTCATGGGATTCGGATGCAACGCCGCGGGCGTCGTGGCCACCCGTATTATCGAAAGTCCCCGCGAGCGTCTGATCGCCATCATCACCAATAATTTCTCGCTGTGCAACGGGAGGTGGCCGGCACAGATCCTACTGGCGTCCCTGTTCATCGGGAGCTTGGTCCCAGCCTATTGGGCGGGCCTCATCTCAGCGCTGGCCGTGGTTGGTGTGGCACTGCTCGGCATCCTGCTCAGCTTTGCGGTCTCTTGGTTTCTCTCCCGCACGATGCTTCGGGGGGAGGTCAGCCACTTTACCCTGGAACTTCCGCCGTTTCGGCCGCCCAATCTTTGGCAGACCCTCTATACTTCCATCATCGACCGCACCGTCATCGTCCTTTGGAGAGCCGTCGTCTTCGCCGCCCCTTGTGGTGCCGTCATCTGGCTCATAGCCAACGTGAAAGCCGGTGATCGCCCCCTGGCCGAGTGGATCATCGAGGCACTCGATCCGTTCGGGTTAGCTCTTGGCCTTAACGGAGTGATCCTGCTGGCTTACATCGTCGCCATCCCGGCAAACGAAATCGTCATCCCCACCATCCTGATGCTAACCACGTTGACGACAGGATTGGGTAGCCCCACCGGACACGGGGTCCTCTTCGAAGCGGAGTCTGTGGGGGAGTTCCAACGGATCTTCACCGCCGGAGGATGGACTCTTCTCACGGCAATTAACGTGATGCTTTTCAGCTTGATTCACAATCCTTGCAGTACCACCATTTACTCGATCTACAAGGAGACGGGAAGCCGAAAATGGACGCTGGTCGCCACTCTTTTGCCTGTACTCCTGGGATTTCTGGTCACCTTCATGGTGGCTCGGCTGTGGCACTGGTTGGCACCGCCCGGCTTTTGAGAAATGTCACGACCATGCAACATTTCCGGTCTTCGCCCGCCGGAAGACGGCACTCTGACGTCTTGCTCGACATCATGACGTTGTCGCCGGAGGAAGGGTTACGTTATCCTAGCCCGGACGTCGGTTTCACCGGCCGACAAGGGTGGGAATCGGTGACGTTGTTTCAACTTGAAGCTTAACAAGGACCGGCTGCTCTGGAGAACCGGGAATGAGGAGTAGGCACATGAGCAGACACTCTCTGATCATTTTATGTGCACTGGGCTGGATTGCGTGCGGGGGAGGTGATTCCGCACGCCGAGCCGTCATTCAGAATAAGGGGTCTGACACGCTGGTGAATGTAGCTCAGGCGTGGGCTGAAGCCTACAAGAAGGTGAACCCGAACGTCGCGGTTGCGGTGTCCGGAGGCGGATCTGGAACGGGTATCTCCGCTCTCCTGAACGGCACTGTGGACATCGCCAATTCCAGCCGAAGGCTTTCGGATGAAGAGCTGCGGCTGGCGGAACAGAAAGGCTTTACCCCCGTTGAATTCATTGTCGGGTACGACGCGCTGGCGGTGTATGTCCACAAGAACAACCCGCTGGATTCAATCACCCTCGGTCAGCTGGCGGAGATCTATGGTGAGGACGGCTCTATTACCCGATGGAGCCAGCTCGGCGTCACCGTCCCCGGGTGTGACAGCGACGAGATCGTCTTGGTGAGTCGCCAGAATAACTCGGGCACCTATTTTTACTTCAGGGAGGCAGTGTTAGGAGAAGGCCGCGATTACAAGCTTGGCACGCGTGATATGCACGGATCGAAAGATGTCGTCGACGTGGTTTCCCGTACTCCGTGCGCGATCGGCTACAGTGGCCTGGCCTACGCTACTTCCGAGGTGAAGATGCTGTGCTTGGCCCAAAGCGAGGGGAGACCGTGTACAGTGCCAAGCGAAGAAACGGCGGCTGATGGGAGCTATCCTATCTCCCGCCCCTTGTTTATGTACACCCGAGGAGAACCCAAAGGAACCGTCAAGGAGTACCTGGACTGGATTCTCAGTGATGAAGGTCAATGCATCATCCAAAAGAAGGGGTACGCCGCGGCCCGTCCTGTTCGGTGCGACTAGTTCGGGTTCTTGGGCTTATTCGAGATTCTAGGCTTTTATAACGTGTAACTGGGGCCGGGACAATTCGAACACTCGTACATCAAGACTTATGGCGGAAATACCCGAAGCTTGTCCCGAAAATACAATAGACCGGCGAGACTCGGCGTGGGTAATTGACAAGGCGGTGCAGGTCCTCGTGTTCGTCGGCGGAGTCTCGGCTGTCATCTTTATCTTCGGCATTTTCGTCTTCATTACCCTTGAGGGTCTTGATTTCCTGCAAAATCGATTTAATGCAAAGGAATTCTTTTTCTCCATCGAATGGCGTCCGACATCGGAGCGCCAGCCGACGTACGGCGCTCTCGCGCTGATAGCGGGAACGGCCAGCGTGACCGGACTCGCAATGGTGGTTTCCGTACCGTTTTCGCTTGGAGCCGCCATTTTCATCGGCGAGTTCGCCCGCGGGAAGACGCGGGAGATACTCAAGATCCTCGTGGAACTACTGGCCGCCATCCCTTCGGTAGCCTGGGGCTTCATCGGTCTCAGCATCATGAACCCACTCATCATCAAACTGTTCGATGTTCCGCTGGGGTTAAACGTCCTCAACGCCGGGGTCATCCTAGGATTGATGGCCGCCCCCATCATGACCACCATCGCCGAGGACGCGCTCAAAGCGGTGCCGGATTCCTACCGCGAAGCGGCGGAAGCCCTGGGCGCCACTCACTGGCAGGTGGTTCGCCGAGTGGTCTTGCCGGCAGCCAAACACGGTCTCGTGGCGGCAGTTCTTCTCGGCGTCGGGAGAGGCTTCGGAGAAACAATGGCCGTACTGATGGCCAGCGGACACAGCATCAACATTCCCACGAGTCCTTTTGATTCCGTTCGTGCCTTGACTGCCACCATTGCTGCGGAACTCGGCGAAACAACATACGGATCCGAACATTACGGTGCTCTGTTTACTCTGGGTATCTTCCTGTTTCTTGTCACCTTTGCCATCAATTTGGCCGCCGACGTGCTGGTACGGCGAAGAGGTCCGACCAAACTGTGACAATCACCCGAGAGGAGCCGCAACGTGTTTGAGGCGACGACTCTGAACCTGCGAAACCGCCGGGTCGAAAGACTGGCCAGGCTCCTCTTTTTGCTGATGACGGTTCTACTCATAGTTCCCGTCCTCATCATCCTGACCATCCTGACGGTCAAGGGCGGTTCCGTAATATCCCTCGAGTTTCTATTCTCGGAGCCCACCGAGGGCATGACCGCCGGAGGCATTTTCCCCGCCTTGATCGGAACGATCTGGCTGGTGGCCGTCGCCTTGCTGGTCTCGGTTCCCATCGGCGTGGCGGCGGCAATCTACTTGAGCGAGTACGCTCCCGACAATTGGCTTACCCGCGTCATCAATCTCGCCATCATCAACTTGGCCGGCGTGCCGTCCATTGTCCACGCCCTTTTCGGAGTAGGCGCCTTCGTTCTTTTCTTCGGCTTCGGCACATGTATCCTGTCGGCCAGTCTCACCCTCGCCATCATGACGCTCCCCGTCGTGATCGTCTCCACACGGGAAGCCATGCAGTCCGTGCCGAAGGCGTTTCGAGAAGCGTGTTGGAGTATGGGAGCCACACGATGGCAGACCATCCGCCAAGTGGTCTTACCCAATTCCATCAGCGGAATTCTTACCGGCATCATTCTAGAGGTGTCCCGCACGGCAGGTGAAACGGCCCCCATCATGTTCACCGGAGCCGCTTTTTTCCTGCCGTTCCTCCCCCAGAGCGTCTTCGACCAAACCATGGCGCTATCCCTTCACCTATTCGTCATCTCGACCCAGGTGCCCGGCGTGCCTGAGCCGCTTCCCTACGGGGTGGCCCTCGTTCTCATCGCCATCGTCCTAGCCATGAACGCTTTGTCCATCGCTTTTCGAATGTACCTCCGGGGGAAAAAGAAATGGTAAATCCCCCGGAACAACCGAAGATGAAATTGGATGTTCGTGGGCTGTCCGCCTGGTACGGACAGCGACAAGTTCTCCGCAACCTCAATCTGCAAGTATTCTCGGGTGAGATCCTGGGAATCATCGGCCCGGCGAATAGCGGCAAGACCACCTTTTTGCGCCTCATCAACCGGATGGATGAGTTCGAACCTTCTCTACGATTCGAGGGAGAGTTGCTGCTCGACGGCGCGAACCTCAGCCGATGCAGGAATACCTATGCCCTCCGCCGCCGTATCGGCGTTGTCTTTCCCTTGCCGGTCGGACTCCCTTTGACGGTTTACGACAACGTGGCCCTGGCTCCGAGACTGGCGGGGATACATGACCGCCGTCGCCTCGACGAGATCGTGGAGATCTGCCTCCAGCGCGCCGCGTTATGGGATGAAGTGAAGGACCGCCTGAATCAGCTCGGAAGCATGTTGTCCGGAGGCCAGCAACAACGGCTCACCATCGCCCGGGCTCTTTCTCAGAATCCTGACCTATTGCTTCTGGACGAGTTCTCCATCGCCATCGATCCGGTCACCACGATGCGTATCGAGGACATCCTGCGGGAACTCCGCCGAGAAATGACCATCATCATGGTCACCAACTTGACTCAGCAAGCCCGCCGACTGGCAGATCGAACGGCTTTCTTTTTGAGCGGCGAATGTCTCGAGATCGGACGAACCGACGAGCTCTTCAACGGAAGAGCCGTCGACCGGAGAACAATCGACTATCTGGAGGGACGCTTTGGCTAGTCGGCTTGCCATCGAGACGCAGAACCTCAATCTCTGGTACGGAACTTTCCAGGCGCTCCACCAGGTGAACATCCGCATCCGAAGCGGTCGAATCACCGCTCTGATCGGACCCTCAGGTTGCGGGAAGACCACCTTGCTGCGATGCTTTAATCGAATCAACGAGCGCCGCAGCGAGGTCCGCACCAGTGGACGTGTGCTTGTCCTGGGCCAGGACATTTTCGCCCCCGAGGTGGAGCCGGCCCAGCTTCGGAAACAAGTAGGCATGGTCTTCCAGCGGCCCAATCCTCTGCCGCTCTCCATCCGGGACAACATCCTTTTCGGCTATCGAGTTCATCATCATCGGTCGGAGATCCACTCGGACGAAGAAGAGCGGCTGCTGGAAGAAGCCTTGACCAAAGTGCTTCTCTGGGACGCAGTGCGGGATCGACTCAACAGCCCCGCTACGAGTCTTTCGTTGGAGGAGCAGCAGAAACTTTGCATCGCCCGCCTCCTCCCTCTCAAGCCTTCCATCTTACTGATGGACGAGCCCTGTTCCGCTCTGGATCCTGACGCTACGCTGGCTATTGAAGAACTCATCTGGGAGCTCCGTGGCTCTTACACCATCGTTCTGGTTACCCACAACATGGCACAGGCCCGGCGGGCCAGTGACGAATGCGCCTTTATGCTGATGGGACGGCTGGTAGAGTTCGGCCCCACGGAGGAAATCTTTGTGACCCCGGTCCGGCGAGAAACCGCCGACTATATCGAGGGACGTTACGGTTGAGGAAACGGGCTCTCAGATACCCAACTCCACAGAGCTGCACTTACGTCCCGTAGCCCTGCGGAAGGATTGGATCAGCGCTTCCGCCGCCTCCCACCTCGAAACCGCTCGACCCGCCGCCTCCTCAAGGGAAACCATGGCCGCCTCCAGTAGTTCCGGACTGCATCCTAGAAGCTCCGCCATCGTCGGGTAGTCGATTCGCAACGGCAGAGATCCGTGCTGAAGAAAGGAACGACCGGTCCTGTACTGGGCCGAACCGACCAACTTTCGTCCTCTGACCACAATCTCGCATCGCGAGGAAGCCGCGAAACAAGGTGGACAGAACTCTCGCCCGAGGCGGGGTCTCAGCGCCCGCCGGTCCGCGCCCTTGGCCAGCTCAGCCGCCACACCCAGTCTCTCGAGAGCGGAGCATAGAATACCCGCTACAATCCTATAACTCCCCTCGATACCACCACCCACCCAAGCCGGGGCATTGCTCACCACGGTATATGTGACTTCGTCGTCGTGGTACACAGCCCGCCCGCCCGTCGGACGCCTCACCACTTGAACCTTCCGCCGGCGGCAGCACTCGAAATTCAACGCCGTTTCGAGCTTCTGATTTCGTCCGATGGAGACGGCGGGCGGGTTCCAGGAGTAGACACGCACGACCGTCATGAGACCAGGAGCGGTTTCCACCGCCTGCAGTAGATCCCGGTCCATTCTCATGTTGGTCTCACCGTCCTCCGCAGGATCCAAGCGCAACTGAACGTTCGACGAGTCACTCAATCCCGGCGCCTTCTCGAAAGAGCTCATCCTTCCTACCAATTGTCATAAGTCCAGGCAAATCTCTGCTGAACTTTGCATCCCGAAGACTCGTGGCAAGATCCCGGTGGGTTAGCACTTCGGCTACACATTCTCAAAACTACCGACGTTTTCCTCGTGGCCGTGGGTGTCCGCCCCTTCTCGCCGCCTATCCAGTGCGAGAAACTCCGGCCGAGATGTCCGAGCTGGAGAACGGCTTCAGAGCAATTTCCCAGCGCTTCCGGTGACGGATCCGGGAGCTTTTGAGCCCCCGGACCCGTCCTTCAAACCCAAGCTCGAGTTCTAAGGCTTCACAAACGAGGTGTAGCGTATCGACAGCCGGTAACCGTCACTTGGCGGAACAATAACCCGTACGATCACCGCCTTACCGGAGGGAACCGCTGTCACTTTGTCCTTGAACTCCCGTGCCGTCGTCACGGGCTCACCATTCACGTGCGTCACCACCATGCCCCGTTCCAGGTGCGCCTCGTCGGCTAGGCTGCCGGGCACCACATTCAGAATCAGAACGCCCTTCTGTCCTTCCAGATTTAGTTGAGCGGCGTCTCGCTCACTCAACGTCTGGAACTCCAAACCGATTTCCTTCGGCCGTTCAGGCTCCTCCGGCTCCTCCTCAAACGAGTAGCCACGTTGCTGAGCCCGCATTTCTTGCTCCAGCTTCCGCTCGGCCAGAACAACCTCCGTCTGGATGACCTGACCCTTCCGGACGATCGTAACCGGAATCTTCTCGCCCGGAGGAGTGTTGGCCACAGCCATGCGCAGATCCCAGTAATCTTCGATCTCCTGATCTCCGAACTTTACGATTACGTCTTCCGGCTGGATTCCGGCCTTCGCCGCCGGCCCAACCGTGTCGTTCGGGTCTCCACGCTCATCCAGCAACTGCGTCACGACAACGCCGTCCCCGTCTTTGATCCCCGAGGGGTCGTCACCTGCGACCCCAAAGTATTCGGCCATCTCGGGAGTCATCGGCAGATCGTTCATCTCAACACCGAGCCAACCTCGCTGGATTGTCCCCTTGGTCACGAGCTGGTTGTAGGCGTTGACGAATACATGAGAAGGAATTGCAAAACCGAGTCCGGCAAATTGACCGGTAACCGTGGTGATGAACGTATTGATTCCGATGACTTCCCCCTTTAGATTGACCAAAGGGCCGCCGCTGTTGCCGGGGTTGATGGCGGCGTCGGTCTGAATGTAGTCACCGAACGACAGCGTCTCTCGGACCACACGACCGGTCGCCGAAATGATGCCCGCCGTTACCGTCTGTTCATATCCGAAGGGACTTCCAACCGCAATGACCCAGTCGCCGACTCGAAGATTGGAAGAATCGCCAATCTTGGCGGCGGGCAGCGGATTTCCCGCGTTCAGACGCAGAACCGCAAGATCGTTGTTTTCGTCCCACCCGACCACTTCAGCTCGGTAAATGGCACCGTTCTTCAGTTGCGCTTCGATCTTGTCGGCCAGCCGAGGGTTACCCTGACGGTCGCGAACCGGAGCAATGACGTGGAAATTCGTCAGGACGTATCCCGACTCATCTACGATCACTCCGGATCCCAAACTTTGTCGCTTCATCCGCCGGGTACCCATATCGGGGGACTCACCGAAGAAGCGACGCCACAGCTCCTCCGGAAAGAATCCGGGGACATCCGGATGTTCAAACAGACCCCGGCCCGAAACCTCAATGATCGACGTCGTACTGATATTGACCACCGCAGGCTCAATTACGTCTGCGACCCGCCGAAAAGCCTGCTGCAATTCAGCCACCGCCGGCAACAGACCCTCGTCATCGGACGACGCGACCGACAACAAGGCCGAAGCCTTTTGCTCGGCACTCTCCACTCCGATGGAGATAATGGACCCAATCAGAACCCCCAGGGACAGCATCAACAGCATTGCAACGAACATCAAACCTGGACGATTCCGCAACCTTCCAAAGAAACTCATTTCCCCAACCTCCATTTCACACCATTATCACGGCTTTCATCCGATGGGAGATCTTTCAAACGCCCCGCGACTCAGGTCGGCCTCTTTGTCCTCTCCTCGACCCAATGACATGGAGACATCGCTCCCCTGACCCATCGGTCTACAGAAGAGCTTTCCCCGATCCCGGCTTCCCGCTACGCTCGCAGCGATTCGGCGCTCCCGAGGACGTTTGCCAGAGCAACAAATGCCGTCGGCTCCTTTCCGTCACCTCGTTCCTTAGGCTCCGTCCCGGACTGACGTAACTCGCCAAACGAGACACTACAGAGTCGTGTGTCGACCGAGCCTTCCTGTTGTCAAGTCCAAAGGAAACCACAAGTAAACTTCATCGGATGATTATACGTCCTCACTGCACCGAACGTTCTCTTCGCGACCACGGACGCACCCTCGCGCCGAACCGGAAAGCTATAGTCCCAACCTCTTTCCCGGCCGACCACCAGCGGATTTTCTTCAGGCAAGTGCGTGCTTCGACAATTCGGCCCGAACACGGCCTAAGGAGATCCGGTAATCACACGATTCAACAAGCCCTGGGCCCCCAACCATCGTAGCTCCTTGATTCTCCCTTCTCCACGAGTGATACCGACCCACACCTTCTACGACTTCAGGGCCTTCCAGCTGTTCAATC
>ERZ795052.6480-NODE-6480-length-10723-cov-5.432883_pt1 | contig 10723 bp, 8 predicted proteins | sample MGYA00375136_ERZ795052 | MGnify/ENA primary metagenome ERZ795052 (study PRJEB30181, sample SAMN05720156) | activated sludge metagenome | isolation source: Anaerobic digester | place: Japan | collected 2015-05-26 ... | reverse complement strand
CCGCTCTCATCATCATTGATAAAGACACTTGCAGTGATGTGCATGGCATTGACAAGGCATAATCCTTCCTTAATACCGCTTTCTGCAAGGCATTTCTCCACCTGCGGGGTGATATTTATAAATGCCCTTCTGGAAGGGGCTTCAAACCAGAGCTCTTTCCTGTACGATTTCATTGTCAACTCAGCTTAAGGTCATTAATTATTCCGTTAATCCTTTCATTGAGCAGTTTTTCTGTTTCGGAGAACGCCGAAGGAGAGTCAAGTCTTGTGCTGACGCTGAAATAAAACTTAATTTTTGGTTCAGTTCCGGAGGGTCTTACGGAGATCTTTGAACCATCTTCGAGGAAGAACTGAAGCACATCCGATTTTACCAGATCTATTTTTGAACCTGCACCTGTAAGCAGATCCTTCGACACCAGTGTTTCATAGTCATCAATTCTGACCACCCTGCTGTTGTTGATTTTTTCCGGAGGATTGTTCCTGTATGCTTTCATCATTGCTTTTATTTCATCGGCTCCCTCTTTTCCCTTTCGCACGATATTTACCAGCCTCTCATGGTAAAATCCGAATTTCATATAAATTTCAGTCAGCATGTCAAAAAGCGACATTCCCCGGGTTTTTGCCCAGGCCGCGGCTTCGGCAGTAAGTGCGCATGAACCGACTGCATCCTTATCCCTGACATAATCACCGGGCAGATAACCGTAACTCTCTTCGCCGCCTCCTATATATTTCTTTTTACCTTCCAGTTTTCTGATAAGTTCGGCGAAGTATTTAAACCCGGTAAGAACGTTATAGCATTCCACTTTGAATCCTTCGGCGATTCTGTCGAGCAGATCGGATGTGACAATGGTTTTTATAACATATTCATTTCCCTTCAGCAATCCTTTAGCGCTGTACTGGGAAAGGGTGTAATACATCAGCAGGGCACACGTCTGGTTTCCGTTGAGAAGTCGGAACTCATTATCCGGCAGTTTTACGGCAAGGCCCAGCCTGTCAGCATCCGGGTCGGTGGCCATAACAAGTTCAGCACCGGCCTTCCGGGCAGCTTCAATAGCCATCATGAGAGCCCCTGCCTCCTCGGGATTTGGGGACTTTACGGTGGGAAAGTTTCCGTCAATAACATCCTGATCCGGTACATTGATTATATTGGTAAAACCGAAGAGCCGAAGTGCTTCGGGAATAAGCATTATGCCTGTACCATGAATGGGTGTATAGACAATGCCCATGTCGTTGTGTTTATCAATGGCATCCTTGTTGATTCTCATTTTAAGCACTTCTTCAAGAAACAATTTGTCGGTCTCTTTCCCGATTATTCTGATAAGGCTCCTGTCACCGCCGAATCTTATCTCTTTTACCGATTTGATGTTTCTGACTTCATCTATAATTCCCTTATCATGCGGCGGAACAACCTGTCCGCCATCATCCCAGTATGCTTTATAGCCATTGTATTCGGGTGGATTATGGGAGGCGGTAATTACCACACCACTCTGGCATCTGAAGTGTCTGATGGCAAAAGAGAGTTCGGGGGTGGGTCTTAGTGATTCGAACAGGTAAACGGTAAATCCGTTTGCAGCAAAAATGTCAGCCGTTGTTTCGGCGAAATATCTGCTGTTGTTTCGGCAGTCGTGAGCTATTGCCACTTTGATATCTTTTCCCGGGAAATTCCTGATCAGATAATTTGAGAGTCCCTGCGTTGCCATACCAAGCGTATAAATGTTCATCCTGTTGGTTCCGGCGCCCATGATGCCGCGAAGCCCTCCGGTACCGAACTCAAGGTCCTGGTAAAAGGCATCGATAAGTCTGTTCTCGTCACCTTCAAGCAAAGCCTTCACTTCTTTCCTCGTTTCTTCATTGAATTCATCACTAAGCCAACCTGCGGCTTTTTTCCTTATTTCTTCAATGTTTATCATGGCGGTATAAATTTTCAGATTAGTTTATTTCTTTTCATCAGCCTGATGCACTTTGCAAGACTCTCTTCCCATGAAGGTATAATAATGCCGTAATTGTCGGTGATTTTCTTCGTATCGAGAACGGAAAAGGATGGCCTGACTGCTGCGGAAGGATAGAGAGTTGATTCAACCGGGGCGATACTGCACTCAATGCCGGCAAGACGGACAATTGACCCGGCAAACTCAAACCAGCTGCATGATCCTTTGTTCGAATAGTGATAAATGCCTCCGTTGAACGCTTTATCCTGTCTGTCGACCGATGAAATAATCGTCATAAGCGCTGAAGCCAGGTCGGCAGCCCAGGTAGGTGAACCAATCTGATCGGTTACTACCTTCAGCGATCCTTCTTCTTTTGCCTTTCTGATAATTGTTTTAACAAAGTTGCTGCCTGTATCGGAATAGAGCCATGACGTTCGTATGACCATACTCCATGGATGCTTCATTGCATATTTCTCGCCCTCAAGTTTTGATTCACCGTAACGCGATAGCGGGGCAGGTTTATCAGATTCGGTATAGGGGGCACTCTTTTTGCCGTCGAACACGTAATCGGTGGAGAAATGAATGAGCCTGCACAGAGAGTCACCCATTGCTTCAGTAATGTTTCTGACACCCAGGCTATTGACGTTGAATGCTTTTTCAGCCTCACTCTCTGCCCTGTCGACAAAATTATATGCGGCACAGTTTATAATCCATCCCGGCCGGTAAAGATCCAGATGTTTTCTGATTGACTCAGGTCTGGTTATATCCAATTCAGGATAATCGGTAAGGATAAACCTGTATCCCGGGAAATTTCCCGATAATCTTTTAAGCTCTCTTCCAAGCTGGCCGTTCGCTCCGGTAACAAGAATTACAGACATATTTTTTTGCATTCAGAAATTTATTTCGGCATTTCTGAGATAAGGGTGCTTCAGGTCCTTTTCACTTATTATAGCCTCTCCGATGTCGATTTTCCAGTCTATACCGATGGCCGGATCAGTGGCAAGTATGCCTCTTTCAGATGCAGGCCTGTAAAAATTGTCGCATTTGTACTGTACTGTTGCAGTCTCGCTCAGTACAGAAAAACCATGGGCGAAACCTCTTGGGATGAAGAGTAGCTTCATTGATTCAGCATCCAGTTCGGTTCCGAACCATTTTCCGAATGTTCCGGAATTCCTCCTCAGGTCGACGGCCACATCAAAAATCCTGCCTTTGGTCACTCTGATAAGCTTGGCCTGTTCGAAAGGCCTCATCTGGTAGTGGAGTCCCCTTATTACTCCCTTTACCGACTTTGATTCATTATCCTGCACGGGATTAAATAAAATTCCTGCCTTTTTAAAAACTTCCTGGTTAAAGGTTTCGGTAAAATATCCTCTGGCATCAGAGAAAACAGTAGGTTCTATAATAATCAATCCGGCAAACCCGGTCAGTTTGAACTGCATTGGTATTATTTATTTTAAGTCTCCAAGAACATTTATTTCTTCGCTGGCAATTTTTCTCAGGTAATCGCCATACTGGCTGTTTGCGTATTTTGCTGCAAGCTCTTCAAGGTGATCTCTTGTAATGAAACCTCTCATATAGGCAATCTCTTCTATGCATGAAGCTTTCAGTCCCTGACGCTGTTCAAGTGTTGCGATGAAATTTGATGCCTGCAGAAGGCTCTCATGTGTTCCTGTGTCAAGCCAGGCCATGCCTCGTCCCATTAGTCTGACCTTAAGCGTTCCTTCGTTAAGATATAGCCTGTTAAGATCTGTTATTTCCAGTTCGCCTCTGGCGGACGGTTTCAGTGACTTTGCTTTTGCAACAACGGTGTTATCATAGAAGTAGAGTCCTGTAACGGCATAATTCGATTTTGGTTTTGCCGGTTTTTCTTCTATACTTACCGGTTCCCTCTTTTCATTGAATTCAACCACGCCGTAACGTTCAGGGTCGTTTACGTAGTATCCGAAGATGCAGGCTCCCTTTTTGAGTTTTGCCGTTTCAAGAAGGATGTTCCCGAAACCATGACCGTAGAAAATATTGTCCCCCAGGATCATACTTACAGTATCTGATCCGATAAAATCTTCTCCTATCAGGAAGGCCTGTGCCAGACCTCCCGGATGGGGCTGTTCGGCATAGTTAAGGACAAGGCCCAGAGTTGATCCGTCCCCGAGAAGAGATTTGAAAACCGGCAGATCACGGGGTGTGGATATTATGAGTATTTCCCTGATGCCTGCCAGCATCAGCACCGACAGAGGGTAATAAATCATTGGCTTGTCATAAACCGGAAGAATTTGTTTGCTGATTGCACTCGTAATGGGATAGAGTCTTGTTCCTGAGCCGCCTGCGAGTATAATTCCTTTCATAATAAGCCGGTATTTAAGTTCGGTTTAATGCAACAATCTCTCTTAATCTGCATGCTGCCGCTTTTATCTTCTTCCTATACCATAATAAATAAAGCCTGCATTCTTCATATCGTCGGGTTCATAAATATTCCGGGCGTCAAAAATTACCCTGCTCTTCATCGTTTCAGACAACGTTTTAAGATCAGGGATCCTGAACTCGGGCCATTCTGTAACCACAGCGAGGGCGTCGGCGCCGAGGGCAGCATCGTAGGGGTTTGCCGCGTAGTCAATGCTGTTTCCCAATATTTTTTCGGTTTCCTTCATGGCGGCAGGATCGTATGCACAGACAGATGCTTTATGATTTAATAATGTTTTAATCAGGTGGATTGAAGACGACTCGCGTATGTCGTCCGTATGAGGTTTGAATGATAGTCCCCACACTGCAATTTTTCTGCCTTCGGTATTATTGCCAAAATGTTTCTGTATTTTGCGGAAGAGAACATCTTTCTGGTATTCATTGGCAGTTTCGACAGCCTTTATCACTTTCATATCGTAGCCGTACTCTTTGGCAGTATGGAGCAGTGCCTTAACATCTTTCGGGAAGCACGAGCCGCCGTATCCCGGTCCGGGATAAAGAAATTTACTGCCTATCCTTGAGTCGCTTCCGATACCTTTTCTGACCTGGTTAATGTCGGCACCGAGCAGGTCGCACAGATTTGCAATTTCATTGATAAAGCTGATTCTTGTGGCGAGCATCGAATTTGCCGCGTACTTGGTCAGCTCGGCTGATGCGATGTCCATAAACAGGATTGGGTGATTATTGAGCAGAAACGGCTTGTAAAGCCGGCTCATTATCTCCGCAGCCCTGGTTGTGGATGTTCCTATTACAATCCTTTCCGGCTTGAGAAAATCTTCAACAGCTGACCCCTCCTTCAGGAACTCCGGGTTGGATGCCATGTCGAAGGGGATATCCGCTTTCCTCTTCTTCAGTTCCTCTTCAATAACTTTTTTCACCCTGCCGGAGGTTCCTACCGGAACAGTGCTTTTAACAACTACAACTATGTAGGAATTAATCACTTTACCTATTTCCGAAGCTACTTTCAGGACATGTCCCAGATCGGCGCTTCCGTCTTCTCCCGGGGGAGTACCCACTGCAATAAACACCGCATCCGACCCGTCCAGGCTCTCTTCGAGGCTGGTTGTAAAGAAGAGTCTGCCTTTCTCGATGTTCCTTTTAATCATATTCTCCAGTCCGGGCTCATAAAGTGTGGCATGTCCCTGTTTAAGGCTTTCCACCTTTGCCTTATCAACATCAACACAGGTAACTGTAATTCCGGTTTCGGAAAAACAGGTGCCTGTCACCAGGCCTACGTAACCTGTACCGACAACAGCTATTTTCATCAATACTTGTCTTTAATTAACCAAATTATTGCAAAGATAACATAACAGTTTAATTACCGAAACCCGTTCTTCCGATAGGATCCAACGCTTTGTTAAACACCCTTTCCGGTATTATCTTCAACCGGAAGTTTAATGCGGATATGTGTGAAAATCTGAATGATATTTTACGCTCAATTAAAAAAATAGATTATCTTTGCACACTTGTTTTAAATTAACATAATGTCTAACTTACTAATTATTAGTTTTTTAAAATTGTTTTATGACTAAAAAGGAAGAAAAAACAGAAGGCATTGAAGGTGCCGGTATGGAAGTAAAAAATGCAAAGAGCGAAAACCAGTCGCCGGATATTACCGGAGAGGTAAAACCGGGGTCGGTTGAAGAAACTGAAAGTGTCAGGGCAGAGGCGAAGGAACCTGCCGTTGAAGATCATGAAGCACAGGAAACAAAAAAATCCGGCGCTGAGAAAAAAGTAACTGCCAGGAAGGGCAGGAAAAGTACAGACGAAAAAGGGGAAAAAGAGACAGATGCGGAGGCTGAAACCATTTCAAATGCAGAGCCTGCAGCAAAAGCTGAGGAGTTTAACTGGGATGATTTTGAAGCTGAAGAAAAACGTACATCTCCGAAATTTGCCGAATATGAAGCCATTTACGACAAAACCCTTTCAACCATTGCCGTCGACCAGGTGGTAAAAGGAACGGTCATCCAGATGACCAACCGTGAGGTTGTTATTAATATTGGCTATAAATCGGAAGGTGTTGTCAGCCTTAACGAATTCCGCTATAATCCTAACCTGAAGGTAGGTGATGAGGTTGAGGTTTATGTTGAAAGCCAGGAAGACAAGAAGGGACAGCTGGTCCTTTCACATAAAAAGGCCAGGGCTCTCTATTCATGGGAGAGAGTTAATGCAGCCCTTGAAAATGATGAAATTATAACAGGATATATAAAATGCCGCACGAAAGGCGGAATGATTGTCGATGTTTTCGGGATTGAAGCTTTCCTCCCCGGATCACAAATCGACGTTAAACCTATACGCGATTATGACGTATTTGTAGGCAAGACCATGGAATTCAAGGTTGTGAAAATAAACCAGGAATTCAAAAACGTGGTAGTATCCCATAAGGCGCTTATTGAGGCCGAACTTGAACAGCAGAAGAAGGAAATCATTGCCCGTCTCGAAAAAGGCCAGGTACTCGAAGGTATAGTAAAAAATATTACTTCCTACGGAGTATTTATGGACCTTGGCGGCGTTGACGGACTTATTCACATTACCGATCTTTCATGGGGAAGGATTAATCACCCTGAAGAAATTGTGCAGCTCGACCAGAAACTCAATGTCGTCATTCTCGATTTTGATGATGAGAAAAAGAGGATAGCACTGGGTCTGAAACAGCTTACGCCGCATCCATGGGATTCACTCAGTCCCGACCTGAAAGTGGGCGATAAGGTAAAAGGAAAAGTTGTCGTTCTTGCCGATTACGGCGCTTTCGTGGAAATAGCACCCGGAGTTGAGGGTCTTATCCATGTATCCGAGATGTCATGGTCGCAGCACCTGCGCAGCGCCCAGGAATTCCTGAAAGTGGGAGAGGAAGTGGAAGCTGTAATTCTTACTCTCGACAGGGAGGAAAGAAAGATGTCGCTCGGAATGAAACAGCTTAAACCAGACCCGTGGGAGAAAATTGAAGAAAAATATGCTGTTGGTACCCGCCATACGGCAAAAGTCAGAAACTTTACCAATTTCGGCGTGTTTGTTGAAATTGAGGAAGGCGTTGACGGATTAATTCATATTTCAGACCTGTCGTGGACAAGGAAGATAAAACACCCTGCCGAGTTTACGGCTATTGATGCGGATATAGAAGTGGTTGTACTGGAAATTGATAAGGAAAACAGAAGGCTGAGCCTTGGCCATAAGCAACTGGAAGAAAATCCATGGGATGTATTCGAAACCATTTTCACACCCGATTCGGTTCACGAAGGTACAATTATCGAAGTTTTTGAAAAAGGCGCCATAATCTCACTGCCATACGGCGTGGAAGGATTTGCAACTCCCAAAAACCTTGTTAAGGAAGACGGATCTATGGCCAAAGCCGATGAAAAACTTATGTTCAAAGTCATTGAGTTCAACAAGTCGGCCAAAAAGATTATCGTATCTCACAGCCGTGTATTCGAGGAAGAAAAGAAACCTGCTGAAACTGCGGCCAAAAAGTCAGCCACGGAATCCAAAAAGAAAGCAGAAAAGAAATCAAGAAGCGGAATTGAAAAAACGACTCTGGGTGATATCACCGATCTGGCGGCCATAAAGGAAGAAATGGAAGAAAAACAGAAAAAAAGTTCCAAGAAATAGAAAAAAGCTTTAAATTTAAGCTTTAAAATTCTGCCTATGGATTTCAATATTGAAAGCCGCAACAAAGGTACATTAATACAGGTTCAGACGGAAAAGCTTGATACTCACATAGCTCCGGCTCTGAAATCTGAACTGGTACTGGTGTCAGGAAAAGGAGAAAAGAATATTATCCTTGACCTTGGTAAATGCACGTACTGTGATTCCTCCGGTCTGAGTGCCATACTTGTGGCAAACAGGTTATGCAAAAACGCCGGTGGTACTTTCGTTCTCTGCGGCCTTAACGAGGCTGTCGAACGGCTTATTACCATCTCTCAGCTCGACACTGTGCTTACAATTACCGGAACAGTGGATGAAGCTGAAAAAATGATACCATAAGTGCCGGACTCTCAGGAAAGAGATGAAACTTACCATCCTGGGTAGCAGTTCTGCATTACCGACATCTGCAAGAAATCCTTCCGCTCATGTGCTTAATGTACATGAGCGGTTGTTTTTAATAGATTGCGGGGAAGGAACACAGATGCAGATGAGAAGATTCAGAATCAGGTTTGGAAAAATAAATCATATTTTCATAAGCCATATTCACGGTGACCATGTTTTCGGACTATATGGGCTATTATCAACATTCAGCCTTATGGGCCGGCAGACCCCTCTCCATATATATGCACCGGCAAATTATGAAAAGATGTTTATTTCACACCTGAACGATTTCGATATTTATCCTGAATTCGATATTGTCTTCCAGCCCCTTGAAGGAAAAAAAATTCAGACCGTTCTTGAAGATAAACACCTTACCGTTAAAGCTTTCCCGCTCAGGCACCGTATACCATCTTTTGGCTTCCTGTTCCGGGAAAAGGAAGAGTTGCGCAAAATAGTCAGGGAAATGATCGTTAAACATAATATCCCTGTCTCAAAAATTCCGGGTATCAAGAAAGGTGAGGATTTTGTGAAGGATGACGGAACCGTAATCCGGAACGAAGACCTGACCATTCCTCCCCCAAAGCCTCGAACTTATGCTTATTGCAGTGATACCAGCTATTTCAGCCGCCTCCCTTCATACCTGAAGGAGGTGGATGTTCTCTATCACGAAGCCACATTCGGCGACGATCATGCCGGCTTAGCCCCGGTTACGGGCCATTCAACTGCCTCCGAAGCTGCCAGAGTGGCCGTCGCTGCAGGAGTAAAAACTCTCCTGATTGGCCATTTCTCTTCAAGGTATAAGGATGCAGGTGTACTGCTCGAACAGGCAAGAAAGATTTTTCCTGAAACATATATTGCCGAAGAGGGGGTATCATATAACATATAGGTATCAAAAGCTTGCCAAACTTGGTTATATTTACAGCATCTATTAAATAAGGTCACCCGTGCATGAGAAGATTCTGATCCTCGATTTTGGTTCTCAATATACGCAGTTGATAGCCAGGAAGATAAGGGAACTAAATGTTTACTGCGAAATAGTTCCTTTTAACAAGACAAAAGCTGCAGATGATAAAGTAAAGGGCGTGATACTTTCCGGAAGCCCCTACTCGGTTCGTGATTACAATGCTCCATTTCCCGACCTTAAAGATATTAAAGGGAGGATACCTTTGCTGGGAATCTGCTACGGGGCCCAGTACCTGGCCCACTCATCGGGCGGAGAGGTACTGCCTTCAGAATCAAGGGAGTACGGAAGAGCTTACTTAAATATCCATGACATTGAGGATCCGCTTTTTAAGAATGTAAAGAACGGAACACAGGTCTGGATGTCACACGGCGACACAATAGTTAATATCCCTGATAATTTTATTGTTACAGGCTCTACGTCAGATGTCCTGAACGGGGCTTTCAGAATACAGGATGAGCCGACATGGGGTATCCAGTTTCACCCGGAAGTATACCATACCACCGAGGGAAAGACCATTCTTGGCAATTTTGTGCTGAATATATGCGGGTGCCGCGGCGAATGGACTCCCGAATCATTTATAGAATCAACTGTTAATGAGATCAGGGAAAAAACTGCCGGATCGGGAAAAATAATTCTCGGTCTCTCCGGCGGCGTCGACTCAACCGTTGCTGCCTCCCTTCTTAACAGGGCGGTTGGAAGCGACCTGATATGCATTTTTGTCGATAACGGCCTGCTGAGAAAAAATGAATTCCGTAAAGTCCTCGATTCTTACATCGGCATGGGGCTGAACGTCAGGGGTATTGATGCCTCAGACCTTTTCCTGAGCCGGTTGAAGGGTATCAGCGAACCTGAGGCAAAAAGAAAAGCCATCGGCTCGGCGTTTATTGAGATATTTGAAGCTGAAGCCCTAAAAATACAGGGCGCCGAATGGCTTGCTCAGGGTACCATCTATCCAGATGTAATTGAATCAGTCTCGGTGAACGGACCTTCCGCTACCATAAAATCGCACCATAATGTGGGCGGCCTTCCGGAGAAAATGAATCTTAAAGTAATTGAACCACTCAGACTTCTCTTTAAGGATGAGGTAAGAAAAGTGGGAAAAGCCCTGAATGTTCCGGAAACAATCCTTAACCGTCATCCTTTTCCGGGGCCGGGCCTTGCCATAAGAATACTGGGAGACGTAACACCCGATAAACTCTCAATTCTGAAGGAGGCTGATGATATTTTTATTGAGAACCTCCGGAAACATTCACTCTACGATCAGGTATGGCAGGCCGGAGTAATTTTGCTTCCCGTGCAAAGCGTCGGTGTAATGGGTGACGAGCGAACCTACGAAAATGCTGTCGTTCTCA
>ERZ795052.6458-NODE-6458-length-10766-cov-3.878536_pt1 | contig 10766 bp, 10 predicted proteins | sample MGYA00375136_ERZ795052 | MGnify/ENA primary metagenome ERZ795052 (study PRJEB30181, sample SAMN05720156) | activated sludge metagenome | isolation source: Anaerobic digester | place: Japan | collected 2015-05-26 ... | reverse complement strand
CTGTGGCGTGACGCTCAACCCGCTTGGAGACTGACATGAAGCTCGAAGACCGCAAGCTTGACCTGGATGAGTTTATGGCCAGCCGCCCAGAGGTTCTGGCCTCGTGGAGCACAGGCGCCGAGGCCGCCGACCTCGAAGCCAGCATCGCCTACCAAGCCGCCATCCCCGCTCAGAAACGCTTCAGCGAAGCTCTCCGCAAGGCCGAAGCCGCCCGCCTCACCCTCACGCAACCCCGCGCCGGCGTGTGCCTCCCGCGCGACCACATCCGCCTGCTCAAGCGCCTCCAGGACGAAGGCGAAGCCGACCTCCTCCCCACCACCATAGACAGCTACACCCGCCAGAACCGCTACGCCGAAGCGGAGAGCGGCATTGTCGAGAGCCGCCAAGAGAACCGCTCTCTCCTCAACGGCTTCCCTGTGGTCAACCACGGCGTCAGGACCTCGCGCGAAGTGACCGAGGCCATGGCCAAGCCCGTCCAGGTGCGGCACGGCACCCCCGATGCCCGCCTGCTCTGCGAGATCAGCCTCGCCGCTGGATTCACCGCCTTCGAAGGCGGCGGCGTCTCTTACAACATCCCCTACGCCAAGAACGTCCCCCTCGAACGCAGCCTCCTTCACTGGCAATACGTGGACCGTCTCGTCGGCCTCTACGCCGAACGCGGAGTCATCATCAACCGCGAGCCTTTCGGCCCCCTCACCGGAACCCTGGTCCCGCCGTGCATCGTCAACGCCGTCGGCGTCATCGAGGGTCTCCTCGCCGCCCGCCAGGGCGTCAAATGCCTCACCCTCGGCTACGGCCAGTGCGGCAACCTCTTCCAGGACATCGCCGCCGTGCGCGTGCTCCGCAAGCTCTTCGCCGAGTACCTCGCCCGCTTCGGCCACCAGGGCATCGCCGTGTCCACCGCGTTCCACCAGTGGATGGGCGGCTTCCCGCCCGAAGAAGACCGCGCGTTCGGCGTCATCGCCTGGGGTTCCGTGGTCGCCGGCCTGTCCCACGCCACCAAAGTCATCACCAAAACCCCGCACGAAGCCATGGGCGTCCCCACCGCCGAAGCCAACATCGCCGGTCTCCGCTCCACGCGCCAGACCCTCAACCTCCTCGCCCGACAGCCCGTCCTCGAATCGCCCCTCATCGACGCCGAAGCCGCCCAGATCGAGCGCGAAACGCGAACCCTCATTGAAAAGACCTTGGAACTCGGCGATGGCGACCTCGCCCAGGGCGTGCCGCGCGCCTTCCAGGCCGGCGTCCTCGACGTCCCCTTCGCGCCCAGCAAACAGGCCCACGGCGCGGTCGTGCCCGTGCGCGACACCAACGGCGCCGTCCGCATCTTCGAATTCGGCCGCCTGCCCTTTGACGAATCCATCAAGTCCGTCCATCGCGAAGCCCTCGCCCGCCGCGCCAAAGCCGAAGGCCGCGCCGTCTCCTTCCAGATGGTCACCGACGACATCTACGCCGTCAGCAAAGGCCGCCTCGTCGGAACCCCGCGATAGGCGGCGGACGTTGTTGGACGACCTTGCGCAGCCGGTGTTCGCCGCCACACGCGCCTTTGCCGTTGGCCGTCCGCCGCATCTGTGTTCATCCGTGTCATCTGTGGCCTCCTTGCCGTTGTCCGTTGTTCGCCGCCGCATCCGCCTTCATCCGCGCCTATCCGCGGTGGCCGTCATCCGGCGCCGTTCTCGCGTTCACTCCAGAAAGGCCCCCTCCGTGACCCGCATCGAATCCGTCCTCTGCTCCGCAGGCCGAACCGGCTTCTTCTTCGACGACCAGAAAGCCATCAAAGCCGGCGCGCCCAACGACGGCTTTTTCTACGCCGGCGCGCCCAAGACCCCCGGCTTCCGTTCCATCCGCCAGGCCGGCGAAAGCATCTCCATCCTGCTCCGCCTCAGCGACGGACAAGTCGCTTGGGGCGATTGCGCCGCCGTCCAATACTCCGGCGCCGGCGGCCGCGACCCCGTCTTCCTCGCCGCCGACTTCATCCCCCTCATCCAACAGAGCGTCGCCCCCCTGCTGATCGGCCGCTCCCTCGGCCGTTTCCGCGACCTCGCCGCCCAAGCCGAAGCCATCCAAGTCAACGGCCGCCCCATCCACACCGCCATCCGCTATGGCGTCTCCCAGGCCCTGCTCGACGCCGTGGCGCGCGCCCAACACCGTCTGCCCTGCCAGGTCCTCGCCGCCGAATACGGCATCCCCCTCGCCGCCCGGCCCGTGCGCATCTTCACCCAATCCGGCGACGACCGCTACCACAACGTGGACAAGATGATCCTCAAGGGCGCGGACGTCCTGCCCCATGGTCTCATCAACAACATCCCGGACAAGCTCGGCCAGCGCGGCGAAAAGCTCCTCGCCTATGTCGAGTGGCTCCGCGACCGCGTCCTCAGCCGCCGCCAGGACCCCGCCTACGCCCCAGGCTTCCACATCGACGTCTACGGCACGATCGGGCTCATCTTTGACAACGACGCCGCGCGCATGGCCGAATACCTCGAACGCCTCGGCCGCGCCGCCCAGCCCTTTGCCCTGCGCATCGAAGGCCCCATGGACATGGGCTCGCGCCAAGCCCAGTGCGACGCCCTGGCCCGCCTGCGCCGGCTCCTGCGCCAGCGCGGCGTGGCCGTGGGCCTCGTGGCCGATGAATGGTGCAACACCCTCGAAGACACACGCCTCTTCGTGGACGCGGGCGCGGCCGACATGATCCAGATCAAGACCCCAGACCTCGGCGGCATCCAAAACTCCATGGAAGCCGTGCTCTACTGCAAGGCCCGCGGCGTCGGCGCCTACCTCGGCGGCACGTGCAACGAGACCGACCGCTCCGCCCAGATGTGCGTCCACGTCGCCCTCGCCGCCCAGCCCGACCAGATGCTCGCCAAGCCGGGAATGGGCATTGACGAGGGATTCATGATCGTTTACAACGAGATGCAGCGGGCGCTGACGCTGCTCTCGGAGCATAAGGAACAGACGAATGGATGAGATGCGCATTCTGTCCCCGTCCGGCATCCTCGGCTACGGCTTCCCCCGCGCCTCGCTCGAACGCGGCCTGGCCGGCGGCCTCGACATGATCGGCGTGGACGCCGGCAGCACCGACCCCGGCCCCGCCTATCTGGGCATGGGCAAGTGCTTCGTTGACCGCGCCGCCGTCAAGCGCGACCTGGAGTTGCTCATCGCCGCCGCCCTCGGCGCGCGCATCCCCCTCATTATCGGCACCGCCGGCGGCAGCGGCGCCAAAGTCCACGTGGACGGATGCCTCGGCGTCATTGACGAGGTCCTGCGCGCCATGGGCAAGACCGCGCGCGCCGCCCTCATCTACTGCGACGTGCCCAAGCAAGCGGTCAAAGACGCCCTCAAGCAAGGCCGCATTCGCCCCCTGCCCTTTGCGCCCAAGCTCACGGCCCAAGCCGTCACGCGCACGACGCGCATCGTGGCCCAGGTGGGCGTGGACATGCTCCTGCCCGCCCTCGAAGGCGAGCCTGACATCATCGTCGCTGGCCGCTGCTACGACCCCGCCGTCTTCGCCGCCCTGCCCGTCGCTCGCGGCTTTGACCCCGGCCCGGCCCTGCACATGGGCAAGATCCTCGAATGCGGCGCCATCGCCGCTACCCCTGGCAGCGGACGCGACTGCGTCCTTGGCGTCCTGCGCAAGGACTCCTTCCGCCTCGAATCGCTCAACCCCGAACGCCGTTTCACCGTGGACTCCGTGGCCGCCCACACCCTCTACGAAAAGTCCCACCCCTACCTCCTCCCCGGACCCGGCGGCCACCTCGACCTGTCCGAGTGCCGCTTCGAACAGACAGCGCCAGGCGTCGTGCAGGTCTCGGGCAGCCGCTTCGTCCCCGCGCCCCAATACGCGGTCAAACTCGAAGGCGCGGCGCGCGTGGGCTTCCGCACGATCGCCATCGCCGGCGCCCGCGACCGCATCATGATCGAGAGACTCGACGACGTCTACGCCGGCGTCCGCGCCGCCGTGGAAAACAACTTCGGCCAGCGCCCCTACCGACTCAACTTCCGGACCTACGGCCGCGACGGCGTCATGGGCGCGTTGGAGCCGAAACCAACCGTCGAAGGCCACGAAGTCGGCATCATCTTCGACGTCGTCGCGCCCACGCAAAAGGAAGCCGATACCATCTGCGGCTTTGCCCGCAGTACCGCCCTGCACTACGGCTACCCCGGCCGCGTCGCCACCGCCGGCAACCTCGCCTTCCCCTTTAGCCCCTCCGACGTCTCCATGGGCCCGGTCTACGAGTTCAGCGTCTACCACCTCATGGACCTCGACGACCCCCGCGCCCTCTTCCCCGTCCAGCGGCTCACCTTGGGAGGCCAGAAATGAAGACCAAGCGCATGATCGACCTGGCCCACATCATCCGCAGCAAGAACTCCGGCCCCTTCGAGCTCACCCTCGACGTCTTCTTCCGCACCGAAGAAATCTACCAACAGGCCAAGACCCGCCGCGTCGTCAACGCCGCTCTCATCAAACGCCTCTACGGCGTCACCGACGAGCAGATTCTCGACATCATCTACTTCGACCCGGTCCGCGCCGCCAAGGCCACCATTGCCCGGCCCGTCGCCTCCGGCGCCATTGAAGACACCGACGTCTACGGCGCGCAACAGCACATGCCCCTGCTTGACGTCGAAGTGCCGTGGGAGGAGCTATGAGAAGCAACGTCTGGCACGAATGCCTCTGCTTCGCCACCTACTACGCCCCCCGCGGCCGCCCCCGCCTGCTCATGCTCGGCGAAAGCATCGGCCAGCGCTACCTCAGCCCCACCGACCACCTCATCGGCATCCTGGGCGAAGCCGGCACAGGCAAATCGTCCATCATCAACGGCATGTTCCCCGGCCTGGAACTCACCAACGACGACGAAGGCATCAACGTCCACCCCGCCCCGCTTGTGCGCATGCACCAAGACGGCCGCTTCAGCGCACACACGTTTCACATTGACGTGCGCTTCGAGATGGCCTTTGTCCAGGTCTACGAAATCGCCGAAGCCATTCGCCACGCCCTGGCTCAGCGCCGCCGCATCATCGTGGAGCACTTCGACGCGGTCTACCCCTATCTCAAGATCAACGCACAGGTCCTGCTCGGCATCGGCGAAGACATCGTCGTCACCCGCCCCAACCTTTTCGGCCCCTTTCCCGACGACATCCGCCGCGCCATCGAAAACACCGCCGTCTTCCGCAGAATGGCCCACTCCGCCGAAGACATCACCTCCATGGTCCTGGAGAACGATTTCCGCATCCCCACCCCCGACGCCCACAGCGACGTGCCCCGCGGGTTCGTCATCGAGTTCGACCAACGGCCGCCTGGATTGGACATCGCCAAGCTGGAACGCAAGGTCCTCGAAATCATCGAGCGCGGCGCCGAGATCAGCTACGACGACCCGGCCCACATCCGCATCGGCGACACCCGCTACAAATGCACGGGCCCGCGGATTCATGTGGGGAACTCGTCCGAAATCCGCAATTTCCGGCTGATGAAGGAACTCGTCCACGACCCTATCACCGGCCAGTTCTGCCTTGTGGGCCAGGTGGCCGAGCCCAAACCCATCCGCTTCATCGAGCGCCACCCCGAAGCCGCCGCGCCCACCAGCCCCGCCGAGCCCTGAAGGCGAAGACATGTCGCTCAAGCCCGCCAACGGCGGCGTCGCAACGTGTCCCCGCCACACCCTCAACGCGCGTAAAGCGACGCCCCGCTCGCGTCAATGGCCACAATCGCGGGAAAGTCCTTGACCACCAACCGCCGCAACGCCTCGGGGCCCAGGTCCTCGTACGCCACCACCTCCGCCGTCACAATGCGCTTGGCCAGCAGCGCCCCGGCCCCGCCCGTCGCGGCCAGATACACCGACCCGTGCCGCTTCATCGCCTCCACCACCGCGGCCGAGCGCCCCCCCTTGCCGATCATCCCCCGCAGCCCCAGCGCCATCAGCCGCGGCGCGTACGCGTCCATGCGCGAACTCGTCGTCGGCCCGGCCGACCCCAACGCCTGGCCCGGCGCGCCCGGCGTCGGCCCCACATAGTAGATCACCGCCCCGCGCAGGTCCACGGGCAGCGCCTCGCCCCGGTCCAGCGCCTCCACTAGCCGCTTGTGCGCCGCGTCGCGCGCCGCGTAGACGACGCCGCTGACCATCACCCGCGCGCCGGCCCTCAGCCCCCGCGCCTGCTCCTCCGTCATTGGCGTCTCAAGTCGAATCGCATCCATGAGCGTCGTGCATCCTCACAAGGTCGTCTCAAAGTGGCGATGGCTGTGGCAATCCAGGTTCACGGCCACCGGCAGCGCCGCGATGTGGCAGGCGTGCGACGCCACGTGCACGGCCAGCGCCGTCACCGAACCGCCCAGGCCCATCGGCCCCACGCCCGTCGCGTTGATCCTGTCCAGCAGCTCGCGCTCCAGCTCCGCGTCCACCGGATTGGCCGCCGCCTCGCCCAAAGGACGCAGCAGCGCCTCCTTGGCCAGCAGCGCGCACGTCTCGAAGTTCCCCCCCAGCCCCACGCCCACCACCACCGGCGGACACGGATTCCCCCCCGCCTCGCGCGCCGCGCGCACGACGAACTCCACCACCCCCTCCCGCCCCGCCGACGGCGTCAGCATCGCCAGCCGCGACATGTTCTCGCACCCGCCCCCCTTGGCCGCAAACCGCAACCGCACCCGGTCGCCCGGCGTCAGGCGCATGTGCACGATGGCCGGCGTGTTGTCGCCCGTGTTCTTGCGCGCCAGCGGATGCGCCACCATGCTCTTGCGCAGATAGAACCTGCGGTACCCCTCGGCCACCGCGCCCTGAACCGCCGCCGTCACGTCTCCGCCGGTCAGCCGGACCTCCTGGCCCACGTCCAGAAACACCACGGCCACGCCCGTATCCTGGCACAGCGGCCTGCGCTCCTCGCGGGCCACCTCGACGTTCTCCAGCAGTTCGGCAAGGATCGCGCGCCCCGTCTGGCTCTGCTCCTTCTCCAGCGCCGCCGCCAGCGCCGAGCGCTCGCGCTCCCCAAGCTCAAAGCTCGCCTGCTCAATCCCCCGCAGCAGCGCGTCCGCCAGCGTCGTAACCGGGATCTCCCGCATAAGCGTTCCTCTTGTGCTGCCAAAAGGCCGATTGCGCCACACCCCTCGCCTCAGGGCGCGCGCAACAAGATAACCCCTCAGCCGCGTCCCGGTCAAACACCCCCCTTCTTCACAACCCCCCCCATCCTCCCCAGGGCTTGGTTGCGCAAATGGGCGCGCCCATTTCCTCAACCAATCGCTATCCCCTCCCCCGGAACGCCGCCACCGCCTCCAGCATAGCCACAATGTTCTCAACCGGAGTGCCGGCCTGCACGTTGTGGATGGCGTTAAAGACGAATCCCCCGTTCTTCGAAAAGATTTCGCAGCGACGCAACGCCTCGTCTCGAACCTGGGCTGGCCTGCCAAAGGGCAGCGTCTTCTGCGTGTCCACCCCGCCTCCCCAGAAGACGAGACGATCGCCGTAACGCTCCTTCAGCGCGACCGGGTCCATGCCTGCCGCCGAGCACTGCACCGGGTTGATGATGTCGAACCCCGCGTCCGCGAACCGCGACAGGAACGGCTCCACCGCGCCGCACGAGTGCTTCATGATCTTCCACGCCGTGTGGCGGTGAATCCAGTCGTTCACCCGCCTATAGTAGGGCGCGTACAAAGCGTCGAACGTCCGGGGCGAACAGAAACTCGAGGTCTGCGTGCCGAAGTCCGTGCCGCATGTGAACACCACCGACACCGCGCCCCCCACCGCCTCGTGGAAGCGAGCCAGGTTCCCCACCGCAATCTCCACCTGCTTCGAGAACACCTTGTGAACGTAATCCTGCCGTGTCACCGTGGACATGTACCACTCCGCCACGTCGCGGATGCCCTTGGGCCGCGCCAGAAAAGGCGCCGGAACCAGCGCGATGTCGCCCAACCCCATGCCGCCGAAACTCGCCACCACGGCCCGCCCCGTGGCCGCCAGACGCTTTGCCTCGCGCCCGAAGTAGTCCACGTCCTCCTGCGACGCGGGACCAAACTCCTCAAGGTTGTCCTTGGGGTCCAGCGCCTCTTCGCGGATGGGCTCCTGCCGGATAATGCTGTCAAAGAAATACCCCCCGGCCGGCATGTGACCGCTGGGAGGCGCGGTCAGATCGCCCTTGGGGTAGATCAACAACCCCCCGCCCTCCGACGGCGTGACGCGGAACCCGTCGGGGACAAGGACGAGCTGGCCCCAAGGCGTCCGGAACTCCCTCCAGTTCTCGTTCCTGTAGCCGAACAGGGACGTCGGCGGGAAGAGCCCCACCGTGTCCACGTCTATGGCGTCCAGCAAGTCATCCTCCAGCAACCCCAGCATCTGATAGGGATCGATAACCTTCACCGGCCGCCGCTCCAGGCTATAGTGGCGGCGCAGGTCCTCGACGCACGTCACGTGCATCCCCGTGACGTGCGTCGCCCCGAAGTCCAACGGCGTGGCGCCGGCGTGATGCGCCAGAGCAAGCTCCACCCGCGCGCGGCGAAACGTGTCCGTCATCCCTCGCCCTCCAAAAACCGAGCCCGGCGAAACCGGCGCCGGCGCCTCCTCGCCGCCACCTTCTCCCCGAACAACTCCACCGCGTTCTTCCACCCGATGCGCTCCACGTCCTCGTCCGACGCCCCCGCCGCTTTCAGGAAGCGCACGGCCTCCGACACCTTGGCCGGAAACGGGTTGTCCCCCGGCCGCTCCACGCCGAACACCGTCAGATAGGGCGCGAACGGCGGCCCCACCCGCGTCGTCCAGTCCGTGCCCGCCAGCAGCCGGCTCGATGGCACGCGCCGCAGCGCGCTCGCCACGCCCGGCGAGTTAAAGTCTCGTATCTCCATCCAAAAATTCTCCGGCCATCCCCCATGCCACGCCTCGATCATGTCCAGGTACCCGTCCACAATCGGCGGGTCCGCCTTGGGCGTGCCCACCGCGTGCGCCAGGATGTACCGCACGTCCGGCGTCCGCTTCGCCAAGCCGATTAAGTCGCGCAACTGGTCGTCGCCGTGCGTCGAGTTGTGGCTCAGGCGGTTCGACGTGGAAATATGAACCTGCGTCGGCGCGCCGTACTTCGCGGCCAGCCGCACCAGCTTCTCCGTCTCCGCGCAGTCCATGCGGAACTCCAGCATGTACTGCAGCATCTCCCCCAACATCACAAACCCCCACTCCTCAAAGCACACCCGCAAGGCCCGCTCCGATTCCTTGAAGAATCGCGGGTTCACAACGCACCCCCCGAACAGCCGGCCCGGCGCATGGCGGATCAGCTCCCACGCCTGCCGGTTCCCCTCCAGAATCGCCTCCGGCTCGTCCTTCATCCGCTCCAGCGCCGGCATGTCCACGCACGCCACCATGCGCAAGTCCGCGTCGCAGCCGTCCATCATGGCCGCCAGCCCCTCCGCCACGCCCTGGCGCGGCCGTCCGTCGCGCCCCAGCGCGCAGATGTGCGCATGCGTGTCCATCCACGCGCGTTTCATGAACGCGCCTCCTCCAGCCACGCCATGAAATCCGGCGGGAACCACTTCGCCGGCTCCGCCTCCAGCATCGCCACCCACCGCTCCACCATAGGCTTGGCCCGCGCGCAGCGCAGCGTCGCCGACCCGATCTTGCCATAGCGCACAATCCCCTCCCTGGCCAGCGCCTCTTCGATCAGCGACCGGTCCTCGATCTCCATGCGCGGCCACACGCCGGGCTTGCGCCAGTCAATCACCTTGGCCGCCAGCCGCGCCCGCGCCTCGGGCCGCGCGCGTTGCAGCGCCCGCTCCACGATCATGCTCTCCACGTAATGCACCATCGTGTTCACCTGGAACGACACGCCGATGAAGCAGTACGCCGCGTTCCACTGCCGGAACCGGCCCCACGGACTCTCCTCGCAAAAAGCCTTGGAGTTCCACGGGCTCGGCCTCAGACCCCCTGCCCCGTGGTTCGCGGTCAGCTCCGCCGCGCGAGCGCCTACGGCCGCCACCGAGTGCGTGAAGTGATCGCTCCGAATCGCGTCCGGACGCTTGCGCATCGCCTCGGGCAACGCGCCCAGGTAAGAAGGCGTCGTCTTCGGATCCCACCGCTCCAGCGCCGTCTCTTGCTCGTCCGCCTCATAGCGGCACAACGTCGGCGCCGCCACCGTCCCGCCCGGACTCACCGCGTCCAGGAACCCGTCAATCACCGTGTTCGGCCCGCCCTCCACGGTCCCCATGCTGCTCAACGAACTGTGGAACATCACCGTATCGCCCGGCTCTATCCCCACGCTCCGCGCCGCCGCCGCCACATCCTGCCGCCGCACGATCACGCGCTTGTCGCCCTGTTCCGGCTGCATGTTCTCACTCCTCAGGTTGCGTCCGGCTCGCGGGCTCCGGCGGCCAGGGCTTTGTCACCCCATAGGCCGCCCGTTGTTCCGCGTCCTCCATCAGCGGCGGCGACACCACCAGCAACGCGGCCACCGCCCCGGTCTTGTCGATCTCCACCTGCCATTCCACATCGCCCAGCTCATAGAACAGCAGAACCTCATCCTCGTCCTCGTCGCGCCACCACGGCTCGCCCAGCATGTCCAGGATCCGCTTCTCCGTGGCCAGCCGCGCAAAGTCCGTCTCCATTCCGCCGAACCTGATCCTGCCGCCGAAAGGCGATATCCCCTTCCGCGCGTTCGCGGCGGCGAATAACACGATCCCTTCCAGTTTGCCGTCCGACACGTCGAGCGATAACCCCCGCTCCGGATAGTCCAGCGTGCCTCGGGGCGCGCCCTCTTTCCGCCAGCAAATCGAGGGCAGCTTGCGCCACGCCCCCTGCCCCAGGAAG
>ERZ795052.6452-NODE-6452-length-10779-cov-4.180716_pt1 | contig 10779 bp, 7 predicted proteins | sample MGYA00375136_ERZ795052 | MGnify/ENA primary metagenome ERZ795052 (study PRJEB30181, sample SAMN05720156) | activated sludge metagenome | isolation source: Anaerobic digester | place: Japan | collected 2015-05-26 ... | reverse complement strand
GGGCCGTCCCAGGGCCGGAACTCCACTACGTCCGCGACGCCCGTCAGGCCCAGACGCGCACAGCGCAAAGGCAGCCCCCGCGCCACGCGCACGCCAGGACGCGCCTCGTCGCCGGCCTCGTGGACTTTCTCGTGGAGGATGCGGCCTTCGGCGGTGAATCGGTTCTCGGCCCAGGCGCCTTCGACGTGAATTAGGGCGCACTGACGCGGGCAAAAAGCGAAGTGCTGCAAGGCGGAAATGGGAAGCAGGTCATCGTCGTCGGACATAGCTCGCTCCCGCGCACATAGGGGACCAGGGGCGGGCATGGCGCCCGCCCCCTTGTCCGCGGTTGGGCCACACGTCTGGCTACAGCTTCTCGATGATCTTGACGCCCATCGGCAGGTCCTTGCTGTTCACCGCGACGGCGTAGTCACTGAAGGCGCGCGGCGGCTTGCTTTCGTCCTTTCTCACCGCCGTAACGCGGGCAAAAAGGCTGTGGGCTGGGGCGTTGCCCAAGGGGCTTTCGTGCTCAAAGACAATCAACTTGCGCGCGGCCATCTCGCCCCGCGCGGCCGACCGGTCGTGTTCGAACATCATGGTCATGGCCTGCCACAGCAACTCGAGGTCTTCCTCGGAGAAGCCGGTGTCGGCGGCGAGATGAGGGGAGATAAAACCGTGGGCCACGTAGAGGCCGTAGGGGACGATTTCTTTTCGGCCCATCGTGCGGTTGTCTCCCTGCTGCGACTCGGCCTCCCGCTCGGTGGTCACAGCCATGCGTGTCACGGCTTGTTCAAGCGCGATCACCGGGTCAACAGAGCGCGCAAAGGCGAACTGCACCGGACCGCGCACCTGCCCGCAGTTGATCTCCGTGGACATGACCGCGCCAAACATGCGGATGTCGAAGAACGTCTGGCACATCCAGGCGCGGGCGCTGGAGACCTGGCCAGCCTTCTCCTTGCCCTTGGCGTCGGCTTTGAGACCCAGGGCATCGTAGGCGCGCTGGTGCTGCTGGTTCAACACAGCCTTTTCCTTGACGTAGATGTCGTAACCCGCCTGGGGTTGGCCGGTCCGGGGGTCGCGCTTGGCCAGGCAGATGAAGTTGCGGATCTTGCGTTTGAGGCAGACGTCGGACACAAGCCCGTGACCCGTCTCTGGGTCAATGCGAGGCGCGTTGCCAGCGTCGGGGTCGCCGTTGGGGTTGCCATTGGTCACGTCGAAGAGCAGCGCGAAGTCGTAGCGATGGGTGATGACGGACATGATGTGTTCTCCTTTTGGTCTGCTGATTGCTGTTTCAGTTGGTCTCTTCTTCGGCGCGCGTCAAATACACAGCGGGGGCGTCCAGGTACTGGTTCTGCCACTGAGCCCGCTCGTCCTTGTTCATCCACAACCAGCGGCGCATCTGGTGATAGCCCAGAACGAACAGTCCCTGCTCGTCCAGCGAAAGATGCGCGGGGAAGCCGTTCTCCTTCGGGTCGAAACGGTCGGCGATTTCGTCCTTGATGCGGCTCAACCACAGGACGAAGCCGGCGCGTTTCTTGTCGTCGCGCGCCTTGCGGGCGTGGTGCATAGAGTTCTTCAGCAGCCGCACAAACACGGCCTTGGGGCAGGCCGAAGCGCCGCTGAAGTAGCGGTCCACGACAGAGGCGTTCACGTCTGCCAGGGCTTCCTGCTGAATGCGTTCGATGACGGCCAGCAGCCGTCCCAGCAGATAGCCTTCGTTGCGGTTGTTGGGGTCCATGTCGCGTCGAACCTCCTGATAGGGGCCAGAGGAAACGGAGCGGCGGCGGTTGAGCACGGCTTTGATGAGAGCGGCGCGGGCGTCGCGGCGCAGCAGGTCGGCCCATTCGTTCTGGCCGATCTCCGCGCGCGCGCGTTCCACCGCGCGTTGCAGCAGGCCCAGCGGGTAGGGTCCGCCCCGAAACGCGGCCCCGATGAGTCCATGCGCCAGAGCCGCGGGAATCTCGTCGCGCTTGCCGAGCGGCGCGATGCTTTCGAGAAGCGCGTTGAGAGGCAGAACCGGGGGCAGGTTGCCCTTCTTGGGCTTCGGCGTGATGCGGACCATGTCGAGGTCAACGAAATGCCGGGCCATATTGCGCGCCACGTCACCCACCGTGGATTCAAACCATCCTCGCACAATGGCCCGCCCCTGCGCGCCTGAGAGCGTCAGCGCGTAAAAGGGCGACAGGTCCTGCTGCGCTGGGGCCTGGCCTGTCCACAGCGACAGGTAGAGCCGCTTGACTTGGTCGGGGTTGCCCTCAAACAGACCATCCAGAGAGTCGAGGAAGTCCTTTGCGCCCTGGTCGCGCGACCAGTAACAGACAACCGTGTCCGCGGTCAGCCGCAGGTTGCGGCGAGGCAGCGTCTGGCCGGGGTTGTTTGGGTCAGGCGGCGCGGGGTGAAGGAGCCGATTGAGAGCCGTAGCGCACGCCTCGGCCGCCTCGCGCGAGATGGGCGCGTTGTCGTTGCGGTTCCAGCCATAGGACTCAAAGGCGCTGGAGTTGAACGACACCAGGGCCACGCCGCTGGACGTGCCCCCCGGCACATTCTTCAGCGGCGGGTGTTTGTCCACGGGCACGCACGGCTTGCCCGACACCAAGCATACGGCTGTAGGCGCCTCGGCGCAGGCTTCGTCGCGCCGCTGGCCGCGCCAATACTCCTTGACCTTGGGCCGGTCCGTGACCAGCATGTCCACGTCAGGCTGATAGACAAAGGCGAACAGGTCGTTGGCGGCGCATGTCTCGGGCAGCGCCAGCGGCTGTTGGCCGGTTGCGCTCTTCTCCAGCATGTCCACGACAGCGGCCACGCCTTCGTCAGCCGTAGCGGCAAGACACGCCTTGGCCTTATCGAGGAACAACTGGCGCCGTTCCTGAAGTTGGCCGGCTTCGCGTTCGCCGGTTGGGTCCGCCCCAAAGACGTACTCGGCCTTGTCGAACAGGAAGAAGGCTCGCGCGCCGGACGTGCGGCCCGACTCGCGCGGCACGCGGAAGAACTTGGCCACCGGCTTGGGCTTGCGCTTGGGCGAGTCGCTCTCGGGGATGTAGCGCGTGTCCTCGATGCCCAACAACTTGCCGCCCGGTCCGACGCGCACGATCCACGCCACCGGCTTCATCTCAAAGTCCGGGTCAGGGACGAGGTTCTCGTCGCGGGCGAGGTTATAGAGCGCCTGGAGCATCATGTGGCCTCACCTCCCTTCGTCTTGGCGGCGGCCAGCAGCGCCTCCGGGTCTTGCGGAACCTCCAAGACGCCCTCCTTCAGCGCCGCCGGGAAGAACACGGCCTGGTTGCCGTCGGGCTTGTAGAGGATGTCCCAAAGCATCAGGCCCAGGTCGCGCGTCTCAGCGATGGGCGCCGGCGCGTCGTCGGCGGGCGTCACGTGGGCCGCGAACTCGCGACACCCCAGACAGGGCTGATGAAAATGCTGACCCTTCTCCACGCGGCGACGGAACATCTCCTCGAACTTAAGGATGTTGTCCTGCGGGCCGGCCCGGTCGGTCATCTCGAACCGCGCCTCGATGACGTAGTCCACGTCGCGCAGGGCCACGGTGTTGCGCTGGGCGCGGTCATCGTCGGCGAAGTAGAGCGGCGCGGCTCCCCCGCCGGAGACCACAGCCGCGGCCGGCAACGCGGCTCGGGTGGATACTTCGTTGCGGCGAAACGCGGTGAAGCGGATGGGCGCCAGCACGCGGATGCGCTGCACGCGCCAGCAGATGGCCGGCTTCCACAGCACGGCCTCCAGGATTCCGCGAGCGGCCGAGGGCGTCATGACCTGATATGAAACGCGCTCAACTTTGGTCTCTGGCCTAGTGAAACAGGCCAGAGGCCCGCGAACACGGACAGCAAGCGTGGGACTTCGGGGCGCAACCAATACCGTCCTCCTTTCGTTTCGGCCGTACCCATACGGCCTGGTCACACAACCAGACTCCCAGGGTCGGGGTTGGGGGCATCCTCGATACAGAATCCGAACACCGGAGTGTACATCCGGTGGAATGGCCCAGCCAGCGCATAAGCCGTCTCGCGCACGACCTCGACCGCCCCAGCCTTGACCAGCCGATCCACGTCGCGCTTCGGGAGGTTGACCAGATAAGGCTGGAGAGCGCGCAACGTTTCGCGGGTCGGCCCGTCGGCGCGGAGGCGCTCAAGGGGTTCCTCGTGGCCGGCGTAAGGCACGACCACCGGCGCCGTGTAATCGTCCTCGATCATCTTGAACCGTTCGGCCACGGTTCCGAAGTTCATAGATGCGCGTTGGGCCTGGATGCCTTTTGGATCTTGGTCACTGAGAAAATAGAGACGCCGGAAGAAGTCCTCGAACACAGCGGGGGAATCGAGGGCGATATCCCCGGCAGACTCCACCAGCATCGTCTCCGTCACATCGAGGGCTCGTTTGAGGACACCTGGCGGCGGGTCCGTGGGCGCACGGAAAACGACTACGCGGCCCGTGGGTCCGCGCCCCTCCCGGTTGCAGCGGCCCGCCGCCTGGACGATGCTGTCCAGCCCTGACATGGCGCGGAACACGACGGGGAAATCCAGGTCCACACCCGCCTCGACAAGCTGGGTCGAGACCACCCGGCACGGGCCGTCCAGCCTCAGCCGCTCTCGGATCGCCCCGATGACGCTGGCGCGATGCTTAGCGCACATCAGGGCCGAAAGGTGGAATCGGCCTTCCGGCGGCAGCATCTCAGCCAGCACGCGAGCGTCCTGGCGGCGGTGGACGATAACCAGCGCGCGCGGTTCGGCCGCCACCTGACGCGCCAGGTCCTCCCAAGCGGCCGGCTCAGGGGTTCGCGGCCACTCGATTCGGCAGCGCTTCATCTTGCGGCCAAGGTCAAAGGCATCGGGCGCGATCTCCCGAATGTCGGAGATTCCAGCGAACTTGTCGCGCCGCCCCAACGCCGGCTGCGTCGCGGTCGAGATGACCACGGAACAGCCGTAGTTGGCGGTCAACTCCCGCAACCCGTCCAAGATGGGCGCCAGAAGAGGAAGCGGCAGAGACTGCGCCTCGTCCAGGATGACCACGCTCTTGGCGATATTGTGGAGCTTCCGGCAAACGGACGGCCTGGCTCCAAAGAGGGATTCGAAGAACTGCACTGTCGTAGTGACGATCACCGGCGCGTCCCAATTCTCGCTGGCCAGCCGGTTCCTTTCCGTCTCCTTCTCCGGGTCGAGGTTGCTATGGTGTTCAATGACGCTGTCGGAACCAAGAACGTCACGATAGACGCCGGCGTTCTGCTCGATGATGCTGGTGTAGGGGATGACCACAATCACACGGCGCAGCCCGTGGCGCAGGGCGTGTTCAAGGGCGAAATCGAGCGAAGCAAGCGTCTTTCCCATGCCTGTCGGCGCGGACAGGCTGAACGCCCCCGGCGGCATGGCCGCGGCGGCGCGGCAGGCCAGCAACGTTGATCGCCGGGCCTGGTTGACGGGCGTGGGCGGGCAATCGCGCAGCAGGGCGTCCATGCGCTCCGCCAGACGCGAACGAAGGACGGGCAGCTCTCCGTGGGCTTGGCCGGGGCGTCTTTCGCCTGTCCTGAATTGTTCGGCGTCGAGCGCGTCCGCGTCAACAAGACAGGAGTAGAGAAAACGCGTGAAGAACTCGATACTGCGGAGCTGGGCGGACGCGGCGTCCTTGGGTTGAGAATCGAGGAACCGCTTGGGCAGGGGCGGGACGGCGTGGCGCAGAATCCATTCCGGGACCGCGCCCCTGACCTTGTTCAGCGCGTCCGCTCGCTTGCGCAGACGCTCGCCAAGCTCCACGACGTCAGGGAGCCCCCCGTGGTGGCCCGCAATCGCGAAGACAAGCGGGGTCGCCGAACGCAGCCCGGCCTCCTTGGCCCGCAACGCGCCGATGATGCTATGGTCAACGGACTGCGGATCTCCCTCCAATCTTGCCTGGAACTCGTCCTGGTACTTGCCCAGGTCGTGCCACAGGCCGGCCAGCGCCCCCCAGTCGGCCGCGCCAAACGCATCGGCGGATTCCGCGGAATGAGCAGATACGCGCTCAAGGTGTTCCTCGAGTCTTTGCCAGTCTTTTTTTGACCTTCCCGCCAGACTCCGCGCGTAGTACGCCATGGCTGACTCCTATGGAGACGAAGACCGAAGGTCCCAAGCCCATGCCCAACGGTGAGATTATAGCCAAGGGGTATGACAGACGCGCAAATGAAGCTGAGGACTCCGCGACAGATCGGACAAACTTGCCGGAGAACCGTTGGCAGACGAGAGGCGGGGCATCGGAATTGCGCCCTATTCCTGCCAAGGCGCAGCGATTCTCGCATGTTGAATCGGCCGATATTGCCCAGCAATTGGCTAAGATATGAGCGTGAGCGTTGTCGGTGGCGCACACTCCTTGCGACGTCAGCGCCCCTGTCTTGCGCCGCGGGAGCTGACGCGCCGTGGCGATCTTACAACCCGAAGATGCGCAGGGATATTTCTAGTGTGGTGTTTTGGAATCACTTGAGCCCCAAGTCGCCATGAAAAGCAAGGCCGGAAACGCCATAAACAGGCGTTTCCGGCCTTCTCGGTTCCTCGGCCGTCCGGGCCTTCTTAGTACCGCCAAGACCCCTGCAACGTTTTGCCCGGCACGCCGTCGATGGCCACGTCCACGTTGCCCGCCACGTCCAACTCGTGCCAGTGGAAGAAGCCCAGGCTCATGGTGTTGTGGAGGTCGCCCTTGCTCTGGATGACCGCGGCGGCCGACCCAAGCCCCACGTCGAAGAAACTCTCGCGCGCCGTGGCGCCGGCGTAGGCCGTGCGCCACGCCAGCCTCTGCTGCGGGTCGCTGTACCACGCCGCGTGGCCGTCGCCGTACATCACGTTGTAGCCTTCGCGATGCGAGTAATACCCGCGCCCCAGGCTCCATTCCGGCCGGGCGTTGGGCGTGGGGTCGATGGTCCAACTGCCGAACGACGAGCCTGTGAACGGATTGACCAGCATGGAGAACGAGTCGGTCATCACCGCGCGCAGGCCCAGTGTGCGCGAGCTCTTGAATGGCGGTGTTCCGGTGTCCATGCGCACCCGCGGCGCCGCGCCGGGCAGGTCCATCTTATCCGGGTCGTCCGGGGTGATGGCGTGGTTGTTGACCACGGGCACGTTGCGGTAGTTGTAGTGGCAGGCGAACGCCACGGCGTTGCGATTGCGCGGCGACGTGGCGCCCGGCCACCCCAGCGCGTTCGCGTAGTCGCCGTGCGTCATGGCGCGGCCGTTGTCGCCGCCCAACCCCACCAACTGCCGGATGTCATGCGCGGTCTGCCTCTTCATGTAGTAACTGCCGCCGCCGCCCATCTTATCCTCAAAGGACGCGTAGTGCGGCATGGCCTGGGCCGACGGACAGAAGAGCGTGCGCAGCGAGTCGTAGTAGCCGGTGACGACCAGAATGCCCAGCCCCACGGGCGCCATCTTGAGGGAGCTGTCGCTGTAGTCGCTCACCTGCCGCCCGCCGTAGCCCAGGCATTGGTACATCCACGTCGGCGTGTTCCGAACAATGTCGTTGTACGTGGCCTCATCAATGACGGAAGTTGAGAACGCCATGCCGGCGTGCACGCTCGAGACCGTCTCGTTCCGCTTAAGGTCGGAGAACAGTCCTTGGTTGCCCAGCGAGTAGCTGGACCCGCTGATGTCGCACAGCAGCGGACCCCAGCCGGCCCAGCTCGGCACGAACTCGCCGTAGTCGCCGTAGTAGGCGGCCATGCCCGCCGCGGCCTGCTTTACCTGCGAGCCGCAACTGGAGCGCCGCGCCTTTTCGCGCGCGGACATGAGCGCGGGCAGCAACATCCCGGCCAGAACCGCGATGATCGCGATAACGACCAGCAGCTCGATCAACGTGAAGGCCCGGCCGAATCCAAAGACACGTTGCTTTTTCATGGCCTTCTCCCTCCTGTCCACTAACACCCGGCCCAGTCCGTCGTGTCCTGCTCCAGTTCGCTCGCCGCGCCATGCAGCGCGGTCAGAGCATCCTGCGCCAATTTGAGCTTCATGGCCAGGTCGGCGTCTTCGTGCCACCAACCCTCCAGGATCCGGCCCATGACGCGGACCATCGCGGCGCCCATGGCGTAGATCTCGGGGCGGATCTCCCCCAGCTTTTGCAGCAGCGGCCACACGCTGGGGTCGCGGCGCATGGTCTCGACCAGGCCTGCCCGCGTGGCCGGAAAACGCCAACCGCGCCGCGCCATCCACTGCGAGGCGGCCGGCGACGTCATGGCGCGGATGAACTCCCACGCGCGATCGGGCGACGCGGCGCGGCTGGTGACGCACAGCCCGGACGACGACGCCACGGTGTTGCCCGATCCTGGCATGGGGATGGTTTTGCGCCGGAAGGGAAGCGCCTCCTCGCGGCGGGCCATGCCCCACAGCAAGATGGGATGGTTCCCCTGGGCGAACGACTGCAGCATGGCGGCGTGGTTGCGCGGCCAAGGCGGGTTGGCCGCCCGGGCCAGCCGCCGCAGTTTCTCGAACGCCTGCGCCGTCTCCTTCGCATCGAGGTGGAAGCGCATGGTCTTGACATCGCACAGCCGGCCGCCGTGCGCAAAGACGCAGGCCGCGTGGAAATGCGCCAGGTCGCCCCACGCCAGCGGCTGCTCCACGCCTTTCTCCGCGAACGCCTGGCAGGTCTCGATGAGATCGTCATAGGTCCAGCCCGGCTCGGGCATGGCCACGCCCATCTTCTCGAATAGGTCCAGGTTCAGATGCACGGCCAGGGGCGCCCAATAGATAGGAATGGCCCACAGCCTGCCGCGGCGGCGGAAGATGTCCAGCGCCTCGGGCGCCATCCGCTCCGCCATCAGCGCGTCGCGCTCCAGAAACTCATCCAGGGGCGCCAGTTCGTGGCGGTCAATGGCGGCGGCGCACTCCATGGGCGTAACCGTGATGACGTCGCAGGGCGTGCGCCACGCGTCCGGGGGCGCGGCCTCGCGCGCCGCCACTTCGCACGCGCTCAGCGCCGCATCCGTGGACTTGACCCCCTCCCACAGATCCAGCGCGTACCCGTCCAGCCACGCCTTGAGCGGTTCCGGCCCCAGGGGCCGGGGCCTGGCCACAAACAAGCCCACGCCGCGCCGCTTCTCCAGCAGCCCATCCTTGGCCAGCATCTCCAACGCCTTCATCACCGTGGCCTGCGACACGCCCTTGCTCTGCATGATGCTCTTGACCGAAGGCAGTCGCGCGCCCACTTTGTAAACGCCGTTGGCGATATCGTCCAACATCTCGGTGTAAAGCGCGTCGTACTTCGTACTGTGGCTTGGCATCATCTGGTCCGGGCCTCCTTGCCCACCATGTCTATGCGCATGGTTACACGAAGAAGTATATCGATATACCTCCCCCATGTCAAGTCGTTTCCGCGAAACGTAATCCCTCCGTCTTGGGTGGTTCACATGCCGCATGGGCACGGCATGCCATGCCCATACGGACAGGCGATCCCGCCCAAAGGGGTCGGATGCCACCCTGCTCATGTGACAGAGGCGTGTTACGACCAGCCGTTCGGGCTCGGGGACGCCGCGCAGTCGTTCCATCACTTCCGTCTCCCGCGCCCCCGCCTCCGGCCTTGCCATTTGCCCCCCCACGCCGCATAATGCCGTGGCGCCAAGTGAACCGCTTCCCATCTCAAGGGCTTTGACATGACTGACCAAAGGCAGCCGGCCGACGCAGCCTGCGTCCTCAGCGTCTTGGAGTTGTACGAGCACAGCGCGCGCCAGACGGACGCGCTGCTGGACCGCATGGCCGCTGCGCCCGAAGAAGCCATCCGCCGCCGGCCCGCGCCAAAGGCGCTTTCCGCCGAGGAATGGGTGCGCCACCTGCTCTGGAGCGAAGACACGCTGCTCCGCGTCGAGAACCTGGAGCTCGACGCCTTCACCTTCCCCGACAACTTCTCCGTCCTGCCCGGCCAGGTCCTCGAAACGCACTGTCCCCTCCCTCTCATCCGCGAGACGGCCCTTCTCCTGCGCAAGGAAGTGCTCGCCGCCTTGTCTGAAATGACCGCCGACACCCTCGCCGACGAGATTGACGAAACCGAGGAACTGACCGTGCGCGCCAATTTCCTGCGCTATCTGGAGCTGGCCGCGGGCGCGCGGGCCTGCGCGGCCCAGGCGCTCCGGATGGCCGCTCTCCAGCCCAAGCCATGACCGCCCCGGGCGCCGCCGAACAGCCGCTGAAAGCGGAGGCGCAGCCTGTCCTGGACCCCTGGACACAATGGTGCCTCTTTGCCACGCTGCTGGTCAGCTTCGCCTATTTCCACGTCGGCGGCGGTCCCAGCCAGAACTCCCGCTTCGCCCTCACCCGCGCCATGGTCCGCCACGCCAGCCTTACGATCGACGCCTATCAGGGCGAGACCATGGACAAGGCCGTCCGCCAAGGCCGCTTCTATTGCGACAAAGCCCCCGGCCTCGCCGCCGCCGCCATCCCCGGCTATGCGCTCTCGCTGCTCATCCCCTTGCCCGCCTGTGCGCCCGGCGTGTTCGCCGAGCTCCAGGCGCGGCTGCACGTCGCCACGGTTCTCAGCGTCGGCGTCGTGTCCGCATGGGCGGGCGTGGCGTTGTTCCGCCTGCTGATGTCGTTGGGCGCGGGCCGGGCCGGGGCGCTGGCCGCGACGCTGGCTTGGGCGCTCGGCACGCCCGCCTTCGTCTACGCCGCCGCGTTCATGAGCCACCAGTTCGTGGCCGCGCTGCTGGTCATTGCGCTCGAAATGGCCTGTCGCGTGGCCGAGAGCAAACGCCCGCTGGCGCTGGCCGCGGGCGCGGGCGCGCTGGCCGCGCTGGCTGTCACGTCCGAATACCCCGCCGCGGTCATGGGTCTCATGCTGTTCGTGTTCGTGTGGGCG
>ERZ795052.6441-NODE-6441-length-10796-cov-6.493250_pt1 | contig 10796 bp, 9 predicted proteins | sample MGYA00375136_ERZ795052 | MGnify/ENA primary metagenome ERZ795052 (study PRJEB30181, sample SAMN05720156) | activated sludge metagenome | isolation source: Anaerobic digester | place: Japan | collected 2015-05-26 ... | reverse complement strand
GCGTGGACTACCAGGGTATCTAATCCTGTTTGCTCCCCACGCTTTCGAGCCTCAGCGTCAGTAACAGGCCAGAGAGTCGCCTTCGCCACTGATGTTCCTCCTAATATCTACGCATTCCACCGCTCCACTAGGAATTCCACTCTCCTCTCCTGCACTCAAGTCCGACAGTATTGAAAGCAGCACCCGAGTTGAGCTCTGGGTATTACACTTCCAACTTATCAGACCGCCTACACTCCCTTTACGCCCAGTCATTCCGGACAACGCTTGCCCCCTACGTATTACCGCGGCTGCTGGCACGTAGTTAGCCGGGGCTTATTCATCGGGTACCGTCATTTTTTTCGTTCCCGATAAAAGAGCTTTACAATCCGAAGACCTTCTTCACTCACGCGGCATTGCTGGGTCAGAGTTTCCTCCATTGCCCAATATTCCTTACTGCTGCCTCCCGTAGGAGTCTGGACCGTGTCTCAGTTCCAGTGTGGCCGATCACTCTCTCAAGTCGGCTACCCATCGTAGCCTTGGTGGGCTGTTATCTCACCAACTAGCTAATGGGATATGAGCCCATCCTATTCCGCTAAATCGCTTTGACCGCTCCGCCATGCGGCGGTGTGGTCTTATACGGTATTACCGGTCGTTTCCAACCGCTATCCCGTTGAATAGGGCAGGTTGCTCATACATTACTCACCCGTTCGCCACTGATACACCCTTGCGGGTATACCCGTTCGACTTGCATGTATTAGGCATGCCGCCAGCGTTCGTCCTGAGCCAGGATCAAACTCTTGAGTTCAATCTTGACTTAAACGCTTCGCTTCCGTTTTACTGTAATAAAAGGTTTTGACGCGTTATGATTTTTGATAATTCTACAAATTTCACTTCGCTTTTCCTGTCTGTTCAATTTTCAAGGTTCGCGCTGCCCTTTTGAGCGACAGCTTCAATAGAATACCACAGCCTAGACGCGGTGTCAAGAGTTTTTGACTCGATTTTTTCGGTTTTTATTAAGATTTTTAATTTCCTCTCGACCTTTTTTTGGTCGCGCCAAGGTGCGGTTTTTTGCCCCGAACAAAAAAGTTCGGGAGCGGATTATTTTATATCAAAAGCCGCGAATTTTGTCAATCGCAATGGGGGTAAATATAAAAATTTTTCACACCCTTACCTATCATATTATGCCCAAACTTCTAAAGAGGTTAAAAAAATCGCGCCCTGCGCGATTACTCCGAAAACACCTGCCGATTCATTGAAAATACCAAGCCTGAAGCCTACCTCAAGGCTTCCGCAATCACTCCTCCGCCTAAGCATACTCTGTCGCTATACAGCACGCAATACTGCCCCGGGCTAACCGCGCGCTGGCTTTTATCGAAGACAACGCGCACGCCGTCCCCTTCAATAAAGGCGGTGGCAGATTGAAGCGGCTGGCGGTGGCGGATTCGCGCCATACACTTAAACTCTGAAGATTCGGGCGCGCCCGAAATAAAGTTAAAGCCTTCGGTGATAAGCCCCGAGGAAAAGAGCTCGGCGCATTCGCCGCGGCTTACCGTCAAGATATTTTTTTCGACGTCCTTTCGGACGACAAACCATGGCTCGCCCGGCCCGCCCAACCCCAAACCGTGGCGTTGGCCTTCGGTGTAGTAAAAGACGCCGTTATGCCTGCCCACAACCTTGCCCGAAAGATCCACCATGTCGCCTGCCTTCATCGGGATGTAGGAAGCCAAAAAACGCCGAAAGTCGCGCTCGCCGATAAAGCAGATGCCGGTGCTGTCCTTTTTAGCCGCCGTAGGAAGCCCCTTGGCTTTGGCGTAGGCGCGCACCTCGCTCTTTATCATATCGCCTACCGGGAACAGCACGTTGTCAAGTTGACGGTTCTCGAGTTGGTTTAAAAAATAGGTCTGATCCTTGTCCTCATCGCGCGCGCGCGTCAAATAATTAATATTGCCGCGCCGATCTAAGTTGCAATAGTGGCCGGTCGCGATGAAGTCGGCTCCCAAATCCTTGGCGAAATCCAAAAACCGCCCGAATTTTATCTCGCGGTTGCAAAGGACGTCGGGATTGGGCGTTCTGCCTTTTTTGTATTCGGAGAGAAAAAGCTTGAAAACTTTGTCTAAATATTCCTTGGAAAAATCAATGGTGTAGTGGCGGATGCCCAGCAGTCCGGCAACCTCGGCGACGTCGGAAAAATCGGACTCGGCGGTGCAGCAGCCGTTTTCGTCGGTTTCAGCCCAGTTTTTCATGAACAGGCCGACGACGTCAAAGCCCTCTTCGAGAAGCATCGCCGCCGCAACCGAGCTGTCAACCCCTCCGCTCATTCCAACCACTACTCTCTTCTTTGCCAATTTTTTTTACCCCAAAAACCTTCTTTGCCATTCTCGAGTTTTATTTTATTCCGAGCCCGCGAGAAATCCTTCCACAACCGCTTTGCATCTGCAAGGCGATTTCACTATCCGCATTAGCGGATGGTTCACTGCGCGAAGTGCGACTTCACTTGCGGCGAAGCCGCAAATTTCACTTTACCGCCACCGCTTCCTTCGGCTCTTTAGCCTTGTAGTCATCCTTTATTATGTATGTATCGGCGATGGCTACGTCGCAAACCTTTCGCGCGTCTTCCAAATCTTTATGCGTCTTGACCGTCCAGCCCAAAATCACCATGTTGCGCGCGCGGCATTTTTCGGATGCGGGCGAAGGGATGTGCCGGAAAAGATAATTCAAAAACTGCGGGTTAATCTCCTCGAAATAAGGCATGCGGTTGAGCCGCGTCCCGATGAGGCCGAAGAAGCCCGCCTTTTTATAATTCATTCCTATTATGCCCAAGGGATAGTCGCATTTGGAAGCGAGATAGCGAAGGGCGGTGCAGGAAAAGCCCTGAAGCGCGACCGGCCCCGAATAATCCGCAAGCGTTCTAATGAGGTTGTTGCAAAGCCGCTTATATCGGACGAACACCTTGAGCTCAATCAAAAGCCCCACCCTGCCGTCGACGAGTTTTAAGACGTCTTTTAAGAGCGGTATCGTGTTTTGAGTGCCCTTGAGCCGGAATTTTTTAAGGTCCTCGCTTTTTCTTCTGAAAAGCAGAAGCGGCAGCCCGCACATTCTCAAAAGGTCAAAGTCGTGAAACACCGCAATTTCGCCGTCTTTCAAGCAATGCACGTCGAGTTCGATGGGCAGCCCCCGCTCGGCGGCCTCTTTAAAAGCGGGCAGCGAGTTTTCGGGCGCGCCCCCGCCGGTGTAGCCGCGGTGCGCGATGATGGGCGCTTCCTTAAGCCAGCTTATGTCCTTATTCATCTTCATCCTCTCTTAGTTTAATCAGATTGCTTTAATCTTTCGGCAAAGGGATTAGGTCGTATGCCGTTAAATTTTCGGGCTCAAGTTCGTGGGGGTTTTTAATCTCGGCGTCGAATATCACCGCGATTGCGTTCGCTATTTTCTCGGTGTTATTATGGTGATAATAATATACACAAATCACGGACTTCATATCTTCCTGCCAAGCCTATTTAAAAATACTGTATCAATGATACGCTATCGCAAAATATTCCTTAATTATAAACTCATATCACCTTTTAGTCAAACCGTAGTTTTTTACTTTCTCCCTATTTAGCGATAATTACTAAAAGTTTACGCGGCTTGACAAAACCTAAAGAAAAGATTAAAATAGCTCCGCGGCTAAGTGGCCGAAACCAATCTAAAATACGCGCCCGTAGCTCAGCTGGATAGAGCATCAGATTCCGATTCTGAAGGCCGCAGGTTCGACTCCTGTCGGACGCACCAAAATCTATGAAAGGAGCTACAGTGTTGCTCCTTTTGCTAAATAACTTTTATTTAGTGCGCGCGGTTGTAATTTATCCAATTCGGCCGTAAAGCGAGCGTAGTCGATGACGTATTGATGTCTTTAAGGCCTAAGTTGCCCTTGAAATACTTTTTCTCGGCTTTACGCGGTCTTTTGGGACAACTTTTCAACCTTTCAATTCACTATAAATATATTTTAAATCACGCCAAAGCTTTTCCCCCGGGGTATAAGCCGATTTTTAACAATGTTATCCGCTTTCTTTGCATTTTTCAATCGACGGGATATAATGAATTTATGAGGCTTTTTGTTGCGATTAATTTCCCCGCCGAAGTAAGGGCGCGGCTTATCGAAATTAGGGAAACCATAAGAAGGAATTCCGTTTCGGGCAATTTTACCGCCGACCCGAATTTACATCTCACGCTCGCTTTCCTCGGCGAATGCGGTAAGATTGAATTTGAGCTCGCCGCACGAGCGGTTGAGAGCCTCGTTTTCGAGCCCTTTACGCTTTCCTTAGGGGAGTGCGGCCGTTTTAGGCGCGGGGGCGGCGACGTCTGGTGGTGCGGGCTTAAAAAGAGCACCGCGCTCGACGCCCTTCAAGCCGAGGTATCGAGGCGGCTCACCGCCGCCGGTTTTTCTTTGGAAAGCCGCGATTATTCGCCCCATATCACGCTTTGCCGCGAAGCAAAGCTCAAGGCGGGGTTCGTCCCGCCCAAGGCCGCCGAAACCGCGTTTGCCGTCCGCTCGGTAGAACTTATGAAATCGGAAAGATTAGGCGGCAAGCTCACATATACCGCCGTTGCAAGCAGCTTGAAAACTCGGGCTGATTGAAACCGCCATCATATTAGTTTTATATTTAAATTTAATTAATTTGGTTATGCGAAAGATTGCGTTTTTATTGATTTTTGTCTTTTTGGCGGCGGCGGCTTTGAGCTTGTCGGGCTGCGCTAAAATAAGCGGCGGGCTTGATGAGCCCGACGGCTTTATCACGGCAGTGGGAAAGGACATATACACCGCGGCTTCGGGCGGCGAAAAAATCCTCTTAAGAGGAGTCAATGCGGGCGGATGGCTGGTCACCGAGGACTGGATGTGCCCGACCTCGCTTGAGGGCGACCTTGCCGAAGAAAGCGGTATGTTCGAGCTTTGGGACGCGCTTGAAAGCTCGCTCGGCGCCGAGGCTACCGAGGAGGCTTTCGAGCTATACCGCGCCAAGTGGTGGACGGAGGCGGACTTCGACAACGTCAAGGCGCTCGGCCTCAACTCAATTCGGCTGCCCTTCAGTTGGCGCGACCTTGAGAACACCGACGGCACCTTAAAGCCCGACGCCGAGGCGTTTTACTACATAGATTGGTTTATCGAAAACGCCGCGGGACGCGGGCTTTACGTTGTTTTGGACCTTCACGGCGCGCACGGCTCTCAAAACGGCAAACACCACTCGGGCGATACGAGAACGGGCGGCGCCCTCTACTCCGACGAGGAGAATATGGCGCGGACGGAAGCGCTTTGGGTGCGCGTCGCCAACCGCTATAAAAACAACAAGTGGGTGGCGGGCTACGACCTTTTGAACGAGCCCGAGGGCGTGCCGGGCGGCACTATGTCAGAGGCTACGCCGCATTGGGCATATTACGACCGCCTCTATAAGTCCGTCCGCAACGTCGACACTAACCACCTCATCTTCATTGAAGCGGTTTGGGAATTGTTCAACCTTCCCGCGCCCGAAGTCTACGGCTGGACCAACGTCGCTTATGAGCTTCACTTTTATCAGTGGGAGGACAGCGACAGCCTGGCCTCGCAGGAATATTTTCTCGGCCTAAAGCTCATCATCGACAACGCCTGCGACTACGACGTTCCCGTCTATATCGGCGAATTCACCTTCTTCAACAATCCCGACTCATGGGCTTACGGGCTGGCGTTTTTCAAGGAGCGCGGCTGTAGCTGGGCAGTCTGGACCTATAAGGCCTTTGGCAAGGACAGCTCGTGGGGGCTCTATACCGCGGAAAGCCGCACCTCGGCCAACGTGGTCACCAAATTCGACACGCTTGAAAGCATTCTTGAAAAATGGGGCAACCTCGAAACTTCGGTCTCATTCACGCCCAACGAGTGGCTGATTGAAATCATTAAAGATTCCTAATTTACTTTTTCAACTTATTGTTTGTGATAAATAAGCGCGGCATCAAAGCCGCGCTTATTTTCAATAACTTGTTTTTTATTTAGACAACTAGGCGTGCGCGTTTTTAGCGCCCCGAGCTATCTTGGATTACTATCGCCTTTTAGAGAGCTAATGTGCCGCCCGGGTTCATGATGTTGTTGGGGTCGAAGTGCTTCTTTAACGCTTTTAAAATATCCATCTGCTCCTTGCCGAGGATTCGGGCGTTGTAGGGCGCAAAGAGCTTGCCTATGCCGTGGTGGTGGCTCATGGCGGCGCCCGATTCAGCTATGGCGTTCAAAATGCCGGCGTGGAACTGCCTGAAGTCTTCCAGCCCGTCTTCCTTCATAATGAAGATGAAATAGAGGTTGGCGCCCTGCGGGTAGCTGTGCGAAATGTGGGTGGTGCAGATGGTGTCGGGGCGGGATTTGACGAATTTTCTGACATATTGATGGACATAGGGCATATTGTCCCAGTTGACGGCGCATTCTAAGGTGTCGATAATAATGCCGAAGTCCTGAATGTTGTCGCGGAGGTAGGGGTCGGAGAAGCGGCCGTGCTCCCAGCGCGTCGTGACGTAGCCGGTCAAACTCATGCCGCCGTATTTTTTTGCTGTGCTTTTGACTTTCTTAATAACACTTTTCTGATAGGACGGCGCGCCGTCGGTGAAACCGAGCATAAGGCACATCTCGCCCGCCACCATTCCCTTGAGGGCGAGCAGCTTTTCGAGCGGCGTCCCCACTATGCCATACATATGAATCATGACCTCGGTTTCCTCGGGGTCGGACAGCCTGAACACCGATGGGTAGCCCGCCTCGGCCTGCATGACCTCGCGCATCGCCGCCATGCCGTTTTCCCAGCTCGGGAACATATAGCTGAACTTGATGTGCTTTTTGGATTTTTTGAAGACTTTGAGCGTGACCTCGGTCAAAATGCCGTAGGCACCCTCGCTGCCCATCATTATGTCGTCGATATTGGGGCCGGTCGCCTTTCTCGGCGTCGAGTCGGTGGTGAAGGTGCCGACGGGCGTCACGTAAGTCTGATTGAGCACGATGTCCTCGATTTTGCCGTAGTAAGTCGAATTTTGTCCCGCGCCGCGCGTCACAACCCATCCGCCCACGCAGGAATACTCGAAAGACTGCGGAAAATGTCCGATTGTGTAGGCTTCGCCTGTTTCGAAGTTGGCGGGGTCGTTTAAATATTTTTCGAGCGCCGGCCCATACATGCCGGGCTGGACGGTCACCGTCTGATTGATTTTGTTGAACGACAAAACCTTGTTTAAATTCTTTCTGGTATCGAGCGTTATCGCGCGCTTGACCATGGGCTCGACGCCGCGCGTCACGCTGGAGCCGCCGCCGTAGACGTAGACCGCGATTTTTTTGTCGTTGCAGTATTCGACGATTTTTTTGACTTCCTCGGTGTTGGAAGGGTAAAGAACGAGGTCGGGCACGTTTTCGACAATGCCGCGTCTAAGCCGCATGAGATCGATCATCGTCTGGCCGTAGGCTACCGTAAGCCGCGCGTATTTATCCTCGGTGCCGTCGCCGCCGCAAAACGCCAACAGCGATTTTATTTCCTCCGCGGTCAATGCCGACTCGATTTCATAATCTACCTTCTCCAGCCCGAACTGCTTGTTGGCCTTGAAGAATTCGTCATCGAGGTGAAACTTTTCCTTGATGAGCTTATACAAGCCTTCGCTGGGTATCTTGTAGGCTTTGGGGTCGCCCCATTTGAAGATGGAGCGGTAGGAGCCCGCGGGTGATTCCTCTTTATACCATTCGGGTGAAAAGCCCTTATAAGGTTTTGCCATAATATTCTCCTTAAATATTCTTATTACTTATTTTTTGACGGGGTATTTTTTATTGAACTCGCGGACGCCCTTGCAGACGTTCTTGACGCAGGGGAATACCTTTTTGAAGACCATGTTGTAGAGATCCATATAGAGCTCGTGCACCTTCATATCGGGCTGATAGGTCTTGCCGATATGCACCATATTAGCTATGGCGTCCTCGGGTGACTTGAACTCGTTAAGCCCGATATAGGTCAGCATGGCGGCGCCCAGCGAGCAGGTTTCGTAAGTCTGGATTTTCTGGACGGGAAGCCCCGATATATCGGCGGTTATCTGACAGACGCGGTCGCTGACCGAGCCGCCGCCCGACACCATGACGCGCTTGACGTTGTGGCCGCTGCGCTTCTCCAGCGATTTAAGGTTGTCGTAAAGCCCCAGCCCGATACCCTCGATGATGGCGCGGTATAGGTGCTCCTTGGTGTGGACGTCGGAAAAGCCGACTATGGAGCCTTTGGCGAACGGCGTCTTAATGCCGGGCGACCAGTAAGGCTGGAGCACCAGTCCTTCACAGCCCGGAGGCGCCTTATCTAAGAGCTCGTCCAAAAGCTCTTCGGCGGAGCGGCCGGTTTCGGCGGCGCGCCTGACTTCCTCGGAGCCGAATTGGTTCTTGAACCAAGTCACCATCCAATAGCCCCTAAAAATCTGCCCCTCGGGGTTGTATTTACCTTCGACGACGGCGGGATAGGCGGGAAGAAAGGTCTGCGGCTCAACGTATTTGTCGGTCATCAGTTGGACGGTGGCCGTCGTGCCGAAGCTCAGCGAGGCGGCGTCGTCCTTGAGCGTGCCCGTGCCGAAAGTTTCACAGCCCTTGTCGGAGCCGCAGGCTATGACGGGAAGCCCTTCGGCAAGGCCCGTCGCTTTGGCGGCCTCGCTCGTGATATAGCCCAAAACTTCGCCCGGCTTTTTTAAGTCGACCATCATAGCGGAGGTGCAGTCCACCAAAAAGCGCGTCAGCGACTTTTCGTTCTGCCACGTTTTGGTCTTGTAGTCAAAGGGTAGATGCCCTATCTGACTGGCCACCGAATCGACGAGGTTGCCCGTCAGCATATAGGTGATGTAGCCCGAAAGCTGGATGATTTTGTGAGTTTTATTCCAAATCTCGGGCTCGTTCTCGTTAACCCAGTTGAGCTTGGTGACGCGGCGCTGCATCATCACCATTTCGTAGATGCCGAGAAGCTTGAAAAGAATGCGATAGCTCAGCGGGAACGCCTCCTCGACGCGCTTGCACTCGCGCTCGTCCAGCCAAAGAAGGAAAGGCCGGAGCGGCTTTAAATCCTTGTCGACGAAAGTGATGGTGTCGCGGATGGTGGTGACGCCGACGCCCGCTACTTTTTTGAATTCTTCGGGGTTTTCCTTTTTTACGCCCTTGATGGCCCTGACTAAGTTCTCGAAGTAATATTCGGGATGCTGTTCGGCAAAGCCGTTGGCAAGCGAGAAATAGGGCTCGAACGCCACCTTGCACTTCCCCTTGATTTCGCCCGTCTTGTCGAAGATGATTGCACGGACGCTCTGCGTCCCGAAATCGATTGCTAAGACGTTTTTTTCACTCATAATAACCCTCCCTAAAACTTAACTTGGAATTTATTCTTTTGGAACCGAGGCCGCGGCGACAAGGTTGACGCCGGTGCCCGCCGCGTTTCTGATTATTATATCGCCCATCTTAACGGCGCCTTTGGCCGTCACCGAGGCGGCGGCGCGCATCAGCTCGAAAATTTTCGACTTGGGAATTTCGCCGTCGGTTTTAACCGGCAGCACCGGCATAACGGCGCTGTCGGTCTTGACGGTGGTCGTCACCGTGCGCATAGGCGCCGTCAGCTCGGTCTTGGCAAACGCCTCGCCGCGCTTGCAGAGCGCGCCCTTGACGTTGAGGTTTTCGTCAATCTCCAATTTGCAGCTGTTGGGGCAGACTATGCAAACTAAATTTGTCATTTTATCACCTCCAGCTTAAATTCCACGTTTTGAGGCTCGTCCCTCTTGAGCCCCAGCTTTTCGAAGTCGAGCTCAAGCCGCTCCATCTCGGGCGGACGCAGCGCGCGGTATTTTTTGGAAAATACTTCCTGCCCGCCGAGCTCGATGGAAAACCGCCCCGACATATCCGAGGCCGACCTGAAATAGACGACTGTTTTAGTGATATCTTTATTCAAATCGATATACTGCGGCACGACGTAGAGGAAATTTTTATCGGCCTTGATTTCAACAAGTTTTCGCTCCGATGGCCTGTATTCGGCGGCGAATCCGCCCGCAAGCCGCGCGCTCTCCGTCACGTAGTCGACGAGGTCGTTGACGTGAAGCGCGTTGCCCGCAGAGAATATGCCTTCGGCCGTTGTCATGAAGGTCTGGTCGACGAGCGGCCCTTTGGTCTTTTTGTCGAGCGCGGCGGCAAGCGTTTCGGCAAGCTCGTTTTCGGGTATCAATCCCACCGAAAGGATGAGGGCGTCGCATTCGATAATCCGCTCCGTTCCCGCTATCGGGCGCATTTTGTCATCCACCTCGGCGACTTCGACGGCGCTCAGGCGATCCTCGCCGAAAACGCGCGTAACGGTGGTGGAAAGATGAAGCGGGATGTTGAAGTCTTTAAGGCACTGGTGCAGGTTTCTCGTCAGCCCCGAAGGAGTGGACTTGACTTCGTAGACGCCCTCGACCTCGGCGCCTTCCAGCGTCAGCCGGCGCGCCATGATGAGGCCGATGTCGCCGCTTCCCAGAATGACGCAGCGCTTGGTGGGCATTTTGCCTTGAAGGTTGACGAAATTTTGTGCGGTGCCCGCCGTGAATATGCCGGCCGGCCGCGTCCCTTGAATGAACACCTGCCGCGCCGTTCTCTCCCTGCAGCCGGTAGCGAGCACAATGGATGCCGTTTCTTCCTCCGATATACCGTCCCGCCCCACTAAATAGAGCTTATAGCCGTCCCCCGCTTTTTCGATTTTTCTGATAACTACATTATCAGAAATTCCTTGTAATATGTCAATTACCCCTAAAGCGGGATTTTAACCATACAGACATTAAGAAGATATGATTATTGGACAATGAAAATGGAC
>ERZ795052.6437-NODE-6437-length-10804-cov-299.565076_pt1 | contig 10804 bp, 9 predicted proteins | sample MGYA00375136_ERZ795052 | MGnify/ENA primary metagenome ERZ795052 (study PRJEB30181, sample SAMN05720156) | activated sludge metagenome | isolation source: Anaerobic digester | place: Japan | collected 2015-05-26 ... | reverse complement strand
TTTGCAATAGAGGGACGGAGGTTCGCTATAATACTCTCCATGCGACTCGCCATCGAGCTTATGGTCTCGCTTATGGTCTCTGTGCAGCCTGCTTCTACTTGCCCCTCTTCGGCCAATCTTCTCTTGAATTCGCTGTAAGTTCCATGAGTCACAAAGGGCAGTGCCCAAACTGCAGCCCTCTTTCCACCCTTTTCAAGCACTAGGGTCGGGCTTAAAAGAATTTCGCTAACTAGGTGTATGCCTACGGATTCGAACAATTCTGCAGCAAAAGCGATTCGTTTTGGCGAATCATGATTTCCTGGAATGACGAGAATGCGCCCATTCTGCGGTAGCGCGCGCTTTAGCTCCGCCATAAACCAGCCGAACATAGTCTGAGCACTCTCTGAAGGAATGCTTCGATCGAACACATCACCTGCAATGACGACAAGATCGAGCTTGAGCGCTCTTATCTTTTCGACAATCTGCGTTAGAATTGCGGCTTGATCCTGAACCAAATCTTGAGATCGAAGGATTTTTCCGAGATGGAGATCGGAAATATGAGCAATCTTGAATATTTTGTCAGAATGTGACATCTGGAATCTTCCCTTTACAAGCTCAGTTTAGTATGTTTTTAATGTGGACTCAATTCGGAGCAGGGAATAAAAGCGGGATTAACTGGCCGTCTGCTCTCTGCTGGCGTCAAGAATTTTTCAGCGTTTCAATTTAAGCTAGTATGACGTGATGTTATTCTGCTGATTATTGTTCTAGACGCCTCCGTAAAAGACGATTCCGCAAAGGAGTTATTCCATGATTTATCGACATTTAGGTTCAGCAGGTATCAAGGTTTCAGTGATTTCGCTGGGTTCGTGGGTGACTTATGGCTCGCAGGTCGATATCGACACAGCAGCACAGATGATCAAATATGCTTACGACCATGGTGTCAACTATTTCGATAATGCAGAATCCTACGCTGGTGGGCAATCCGAAGTCATCATGGGTCAAGCCTTTCGCCGGCTTGGTTTGAGGCGAGGCTCCTATCTTGTTTCGACCAAACTTTTTTGGGGGATCCACGAAGGTCCTAACGAAAAGAATACTCTCAACCGCAAATACCTTCTCGAGGCAATCGAAGGCAGTCTAGAGCGTCTGGGAATGAAATATGTCGACTTCTTGTTCTGTCATCGTCCAGATCCAGAAACGCCAATCGAAGAGACAGTCTGGGCTATGCACGATATCATATCCTCGGGCAAAGCACTGTACTGGGGAACAAGCGAATGGTCTGCGGAGCAGATTCGCGAAGCATGGGAAATCGCGGACAAGTGCAACCTTCGAAAACCGCAGATGGAGCAACCCCAATACAACATGCTGGTCCGCACCAAAGTCGAAAAAGAGTTTGCACGACTTTATCAGGGCATAGGTCTTGGGCTTACTACTTTCAGCCCTCTTGCTTCTGGCCTTTTGTCAGGTAAGTACAAGGATGGTATTCCCAAGGATTCGCGCTTTGCGTTGCCTGGTTATGAGTGGCTTCAAGAGCGTTGGTATCAGCCCGAAATAATAGCTAGCATTGAACGGCTTCGCCCTATCGCCGAATCCCTCGGTGCCACCATGAGCCAGCTTGGCCTAGCTTGGGCTGCACACAATCCCAATGTTAGCACCGTGATAACAGGCGCAAGCCGCCTATCTCAGCTCGAAGAAAATCTCGGCGCTATCGAAATTCTGCCCAGACTCAACGCTGAAATCCTAGACAAGATCGATGAGGCGCTGGAACCTATTCTGGTGATGAGGAATTAGCAAAGAGAATTCGAGAATTCAGCAATATAGAGGTTTGACTCGCCATTTTGTCTGGTGCTGTGGGTTTTTAGTGCCGCGAGCTATGTGGCCCCAGATTATCTAGGGCCACAATTAAAAAGCGCGCAACCCTAAAGCATAGCCTCCATAAAAATCTCCCTTCTCAAAAGCGCGCCGCCTAGCCTAGTTGTTTCTCAATCTTTCTGCACAGGCAGCAGATAAGCACCAAGCCCTTTGTTGAGCAAATCCTCATAGCTGGGAATATTGTCGAATTCCAATGGTGTTTCTGGGTGCTCCCAATTCCAGGAGTTGATGATCTCGGCAATCGCAGTAACATGCCTGCCAACTCGTTCTTCTATAGGATGGCCATTCTCATCGTATGGAACATATAGGCGCCCTAATTTTGCCGCTCGCACATACCATTTGTCCTTGCCGGTGAGCACAAGAGCTTCGTCTGTACGCCCACGCAATCGTCCTTGTGAAGCGTTTGCGGTCTCCATCAAGAGAGGCAGAGTGTCCGTGAAGTCTCCTAGTTCGCGGTGTGTAAGTCCGCGAAGATTGACTGGCGAGGGCTCGAGACTGATCTTTATATCCTGCATTTCGAGGCCAAGCACAGTATCGGATGCTAGCTGCATGGCTTTTGGGTGTGCGACGATTGCGTTGATAACCGGATATTCTGGAGACGCTTCGTGCAGGTCCACTGTTATGGTGACATTCTGTTCTTTGATAAGTTGAACTATTCCATAGCAGACTTTTTCGGTGAGTGTACCATCGCCTCGGCCTGGATAACCACGGTTCAGGTTGCGAGTCTCGCTCCCAGAGAGTGTCTGACCAGACGAAGCATGTATATAGACGTTCGGGTCTGGCCATTGGTGTACGGGGTTGGTTGCTCTCGATCCATAACTGAAGACTCGCGGGCCATTTGGCGTTTCGATGGTAAAGCGCTGTGGAGCGCCTTCCTGTGGATCATTTGCCGTAAAGCCCGAGGCATTTGCTCGCGGGATAACGTAGAGTGTGCCTGTTCTAGGCAAGAAGTTTTCGATAAGCAATATGGCAGTGAGATGGCCAGCTGGCTCGTTGGGGTGAGTGCCGCCAAGCACCAACATAGAGACTCCATCATCGCTTCCTTTCATAATGTAGACTTCTGTATCGCCGGCGCTGCCTTTCAAAGCAGGAAACCAGTCCGAAAGCATCTTTATTTCCGTAACACCGGGTCCGCTCACAATCTTATCGGGCTTTCGCATCGCCAAAAAAGAGGAACCTGCAACCGCTGATGCCACAATAGCTCCGGCAAGGCATATAATTGCCGTTATTGTATGTTTATGCATGAATATCCCTCACTCACTTTATCATCAGAAGCCTTAAGAGAAGCGGCACGATCACCATCGCTGCGGTAATCTGCATAGAGACCTTCTTTGTATCGAAGAGCTCCCATATGGTTAGAGCCAGCACTATAGCCAGAATTCCAAGATATATATAGAACATGGACACCTTCCTTACAATTCTTACTAATAAAGAACGCTGATCTGCTTCGAGAACAAGATGAAAAGTATAGCCCAGGCTATGATAATCAGCGCAGGGACTATCAGTCTTTTCAAAATCGACCCATACTTCTCGAGGCCTACAACTTTGGCTGCAAAAATGGCTGCGAGTGCCGTTGGAGGCATGAAATCGCCAACAGCAGCTATAAGTGAAAGCGCTGCAGCCGCAGTGATCTGGTCTTGGCCAAGCAATGCCAACATAAAAGGAACTCCAAGCACGCTAGAGGAACCGAATGCGCTGATGGCGCCAAATAGCGGAATAGAGATAGCGATCATCAAATATAGAAGTGCAGGGGGGACAGACAACGCATTTACAACAATAAATCCGCGCACACCCGTGGCTGTCATTACTTGAATGAACATGCCGACACCTACGAGAATCCCCAGAACCGGGAGCACATCTTCGATCGCTTTCTTTGCTGATTTCAAGATATTGAAGCGCGTGCCTGTAATCCATGTTAGCGCCGTTCCCAAGATGAAAATAAGCGGCATTCCTAAACCGAATATACGCGGCACGGCTTTATCTAGAATCATCAATACAAAGATAAAAATGAGGGGAGAAAATAGCCTGAGGCCGCCATATTTATTCAGCTCGCTGAAATCGAGGTTTGCAAGCACATTTGAACGATCGACCTTGCGCACATTTCTCCAGCCAAACCAAAGCGCAAACACTATGGCGAGCGGAAATGTCAGGAGAATAAGGGGTATTTCGAAGCCCACATAAGGCATGTCAATACCTCCGCCTATGATCATGACCGGAATGTTCACTGGCGGGGCTATCATCCCCAAAATCGCCGCAATCGAAATGAGCGCTCCCGCTTCTACCGTAGACATGCCCATTGCAATGAACATCGGAGCAACCACGGCACCGGCAGTCAGCACCGACGCAGTAGAACTACCTGTGATCATCCCTGGCACCATAATCACAAAGGTCAGGAGAATCATAAGAAGTGCAGGCCATTTATTGAACTTCTTTATCACTGCCGCCGTCAAACCATGCAGGGCTCCCGAATCGCGAAAGCCAGTCATGAACATCATGGCCGTCGCAATCGTGAGGATTGTATCGAGATAGCCAAATGTTCCCTCTACCAGATGTCGAACTGGATTCTGTACGCCGCCAACAATGGCACCCAGTGCCGAAGCAACAAGCATTGCAACCGATACTGGCCATTTGAAAGCAAAACATCCAGCGGCAAATGCACCAACCATCAGAATGAAAAGCCATAATTCCTGTGTCACATAGACCTCGCTATTTTAGAAAAGCCGCAGCCAGAGGCTCGCCAATCTGAGAGATTTTTTGCACTATATCGAGAGGAATCTTATTTCCGCACAGCTTGGTAAAAAGGCCATCCTTATTGCCTTCCTCGACGACTATGAAATAGTCGCAGGAAGGGACAGCCTCATTAATAAAGCGATCTGAAAGCTCGCCACGCCGTGCTTCGCCACCAACATGCAGACCAATTATTTTCATGCCACGTTTTTTAGCCTCGGCGAGCAGAGCTTTTGTTCGTTCGAGTTCTGCATCTGCGGAGATACCTGCTGCACCCAGCCCCTTGGATGAGCCTCCAATCACTATCACTAGCGTCTTGGCATTCGTGCTTGCAAGTGCCTGAGCTTTGACTAATGGATCCATCGTAAAATTCAACTTTGCTCTTGTCATGAGCGTTTTTACCATTTCGACATCGGCGCTCTGGCCTATAGAAGTGAGTAACGCCGGCTGCGGTGCAAAAGCTGCCTTAAGATTATATGCAGCGAGGGGCAGTATCGCTCTACCTCCAAAAAGCGCTATAAGCGCTAGAAGAACTATAATAGTCATTCTGGCATTTTTCATACAAATTCCCTTTCTTCTTTAAGATACAGTCTTTTAAAATAAAAAACAGTCTTCTCAAGACAATTTAGCCAAACAAGCTCTAGAATAAGATAGACTAGAAAATAGAAAAAAGCCTTAAATAAAGCCGGCCTGCTATCTCAGCGGCCGGCTCCATTGTCTAAGACATTCTAATGCGATGCAGATTTACTGCATTGATTTGCTCAGAAGGCCGCAGCTTGTCCATCGCGACGAGGATCTGCACCGCCATAGAGCAATCCCTTGTCATAATCATACAAAACCGCATGCACTCCGCCAAAGTAGGAATCCCAGTCGGCGCGAATAGTCACATCATGCCCCAGCTTTTTGATTCCATCGAGCGCGCTGACCGGATAACGCCCTTCGAGATTCAAGTTTCCAGAAGCTGCTTGAAAGAGCCTTGGCGCAAGAATTGCTTCCTGTATCGGGAATCCGAAATCGATAACATTGGATATGACCTGAGCAACGGTGGGGAATATTCTCGTTGCGCCTGGAGATCCAATTGCCATAAAGGAGCGGCCTTCAGGATCGAGAACGAGAGTGGGGCTCATGCTGGAAAGAGGACGCTTGCCAGGTTCAACAGAATTGACAGAACCAGGAGTCGGCACAAAGTCATCCATCTCGTCGTTCATTATGAATCCCCAGCCTGGGATAACGACGCCTGAGCCGAAGAAGTAGTTTATCGTCTTGGTAACAGCTACCATATTCCCTTCTTTATCCATTACGGAGAAGTGAGTTGTAGAGCCCGATTCGTATTTGAATGGATCGCCTGGCTGCGGAGAGCTCATCGATGCATTCATATTGATCCTTGCTGCTTGCTGCTTGGCATATTCCTTATCGGTAAGTCCCTTTAACGGAACCTGGACAAAATCGGTATCAGCCATGTACTTCGCTCGGTCTGCAAAAGTGAGCTTTAATATCTCTGACCAGAGATGAGATGCCTGCGGAGTCTGGAAGCCGAGCTTTACAACATCGAAGTTCTCTAGGATATTGAGAATCTCGATGAGGTGAGTGCCGCCAGAAGATGCTGGAGGCACTGAGTAGACCTTATATCCTCTGTAATCGCCCTCCACTGCCTTGCGAACTTTGATCTCGTAGTTGGCAAGATCTTCGAGAGTGAGGATGCCTCCGCGTTTCTGGACCTCATCGACCATTGCTTGAGCGATTGGGCCTTTGTAAATCGCATCCTCGCCTTCCTTCACGATCTTTGCCAATGTCTTTGCTAGGTCGGGATTGTATATGACATCTCCCACCTCATAAGGAAGGCCATCTTTTAGATAGATCTGGGCTCCATTCTCATATTTGACGAGCTTGCCATAGTTGTCTTTTATGATGGATTCTAGATTGACCGTGACTGGTATGCCTTGCAATGCCCACTGAATGGCTGGCTGTATGATATCGGCTCGAGACAATTTGCCTGAGCCATAGTTTTCGAGTGCATACAATAGGCCCTTTACCTCACCCGGTACTCCGACGGAAAGCCCGCCTTCTATGGTCGAATTGGGAATAACCTTGCCATCTGGGCCTAAATACATGGTCGGCGTGGCCTTGCCGGGAGCCTTCTCGCGAAAATCGATCACAACCGGTTCATCCATGTCTACCATTTTGATGATCATAAAACCGCCACCGCCGATGCCATTGGCGTTTGCTTCGAGCACGCCGAGCGCAAAGCCAGTCGCAACCGCGGCATCGACTGCATTACCACCCTTCTTTAGAATATCGACTCCAACCTGGGATGCTTCAGGCTTAGCTGCGGCAACCACTCCATTTTCTCCTACTGCTGCACGGCCGTATAGATTGACTGGTAGTTGGGCAGAAAGCGCAGTAACCGCTGCTACCAACAACATAAACGCAAAAATAGCTTTTTTCATAAGCTCCTCCTTCAATTCTTACCCTGTAATATTTAATCAATTTAAGATTCTTATAGTTTATGGCAGGTGTCAACCCTTTGTCGGGCAATTGCGCTCAATATTCGCAAATCATCCGAGCTCGATTCAATCCAGGCTGTTTTTTAATGCGATTCACCCAGATGAATTTCGATCGATGTTGGTTTTCCAAGGTGGGCTGATTCGCAGAATGCAATAGCAAAGCCCTTTAAGCCATCTTCGATTGTTGCGCGAACCGCTGGCTCTGTAAGCGTTGCTCTTGCTCGAACGAGGAAGTCATTCGAAAGCTCGGCCTGCATGTGAGCAGCTTCTTCCTTGAGTTTGAATATTGTATTTGTAAGGATATTTTGATTCTCTGTAATGATTTCGATTGTCTCGGTGTGTACGGCTGGCAGAAGACAATCTGGCGCAGGGCTCGAGAGGACAATTTTTCGGGCTTTAGAATTCCAATCGATAGACCAGGCAGAAGGATCTGATGCAGGGATTATATAAGTTACATCAGCTACAGCACTAAGACGGATTTTCGCTCTGATATTAAAGATAGCGAGCAGTTTTGCTGTAAATTCCTTAGAAGCCTCATAGCGCTCCTGGGTTGTTGCTACGACTAGCATTGACTGAGGTTCCAATTTCTCTAGATATAGATTGAATTTAGATCGTATATCCGGCTTGTAGCGAGAAAATACCTGTACGGTCACGACTGTCGCTATTGATAGAACGAGAGTCAAGATAAAAAGAAGAAGAACAGGTGTAGAGATGCGTTCTCTATTCATCTCTAATTTCTCCAGTGTTCTTCCCACTCACCGACTATTGCCGCAACCTCGCTAGCATATACAGAAAGCATTCGCTCCGGAGTAGTTTTTTCCTTTATCATCGAAGAAAGAGCTTGATGAGCGATTGCGATAATCGATTTTTGCCCTGCATCTCTCGACTGCACAAAGGATTGCTGGCTTGATAGGGCGAGCTTGTGTGGCTGCGAAGCCCAATCTTTTCGCTTTCCCCAGTAGGTATAGCTTTTTTCAGCTTTGTTTTCTTCCAAGAGAGATTTCCAGAGAGCATAGAACCGACCATCTTTCAATAGAGCTGGCTTATAGAGAGAAATGCAGGGATAGGAACTATCTGTGTACCATATAATTGCGCCGCCGCTACAATATTCTACTGCCATCGAGGCTGTAGTAGCGCTCTTTGGGAAAATGCCAGGATGGATGCAGACATTTTTCATTCTGTTTAGAAATGCACCTGGTTTAGGAGCTCCTTCGTGCGAGCGCAAAATTGCAAAGAAAGGCTCGATTGCGCTCGAAGGAAGTACCTGGCCTTGCTCAGTCTTATTCGATCCCGCAGCTATGCGCAGAAGGCTAGAAAGTGAAGTCGATCTTCGCTGCTCTCCTTGAGTAAAGAGAAGATATTTTTTATCTTCCACATATTTTTTCCATGAAGCGCGCTGTTCTTTTTGGCTCGGATCCGTTTCGTTAGGACGAGCCGCCTGATTGTTTGCTGGCGCGATTTCCATGCCTGTCGTTGTATCGATATGTTCATAGTCATCCTCAATACAGTAAATATTGGAAATAGCGTCGGCGATCATCGCTTTCCGCCAGGCCCAGCGCGCTCCAGCAGTCTCGAGGATATAGGCTTTCTCAGGGTCTGCTATAAGAAAACTATTATTATAGAAAAGTTTGCCCTTATATGCTCCATTGCCTCCTTGTGGAAATCTTTCTATAAAAGAGCTTATAAAATCGAGGGCCTCTTCCGAAGTAGCACAGGCCGATAACGCGGCCCTTAAGATGTCCATTCCAAGTACGCCATTTTTATCTGGCTTGAAGCGCGAAAAAACTGCCTCGTTGCCAATGGCAAGACCCTTGCTGTTGAGACCCATTTCTCCCCCATTAATCCAAGAAGGCTTGGAGAGAAGGAAGGCATAGCCTTTATCAGAATACTCAATTCCTTCCCTTACCTGAACATTTTTGGGTTCATGAGGAGGTATATAGACAAGGGCTTGAGGTTCTTCTGGGTGCCGATCCGAATTTTTGCCAAATAAAAATGGTTTGCCCCGGTTATCATGCAGAATTAGAGTATCACACATAGGCTTGCATACCTCCTCAAGGATTAGATCCCGGCGCAAGTCGCTGAATTATCCTATATCAACTTTTAATATTCCCGCAAGCGCAAAAGTCTGCTATCCTGGTTTATAATGGATTCAAATAAGACACATTTAGATGTGATATTGCGAATCGTGGTGTTTGTTTTTGCTCTAATAAATATTTCGGCATTTGTAACCGTTAATAATCTGCTCTATGCTCAGACCGATTATGTCCTTAGGGAGCCTAGTCCACCGCAAAATCCAGCTTCAGTCGGCAAGTTCCAGTTCAGCAGCCCAGGGCTTTTATCTCAAAGCCAAGAGATTCTACCTGGAATCCCTTTTCCAAAGGGTATGATGCTACCTGCAGTTACTACCTTTTTTGAGCTCCGCGACAATGTATATAAAAGCGCCACCCCCGAATCAATAGAAGCACAAGCGGTTTCACTGCTCAAGATGCTAAGCATTCAGCCTATATCCGGTTCCAATCAGGCATTGCTAGAGGCGCGTATTTCATATTTGGTCGGTCGATCCTGGAATGATCATAAAGATAAAAAGAAAGCAATTACTTGGTTCGAGCGCGCTGTAGAGGCGGCTCAAAAAATGATCGGCTTGGAAGGGGAAACGCCTACAGCCCTCGTGACGCTTGCTGAGCCATTAGGAGAGCTTAGCATCCTAAAAGATCTTGGTTTCCTAATCAAAAATGGTCCCAAGGTAGGCCAATATGCCAGCAAAGCGCTCGAATCAGATCCGAAAAATATCAAAGCCTTGCTGCTCAAAGCCAGTGCCCTGGCTTATCCTCCACCTATTTGGGGCGGCGATTATAAAAAAGCATTGGAAATATATGCTAGTGTCTTATCTATAGCCCAGAATGGCTTGCCCAGAGATGTTCTATTCGATCTACGCGTCGGAATCGCTACCGCCTATAGCAATCTCAAGCTTTCCGAAAATGCAGCATGGTGGTTCGGTGCCGCGCTTGAACTTTATCCCGAGAATCCTTATGCAAAAAGCGAATTGGAGAAACTGCCATTATGATCAACGCTTTGCTCACTGCTTATGGGTTAATAATCTTTGCTGCATGTGTGTTTTTCTTTTTCATCACGGTTTCCAACATTTTATGGCTTATGCACACACTGACTATAGAGCGAAAAAAGACTGGGCCATCTGTCGCTGTACTTATCCCGGCGCGCAATGAAGCTTTGCGCATTCGTCCTTGCATCGATTCTCTGCTATGTCAGAATTATAGCTCTTACCAGATCTATGTTATCGATGACAACTCCAGCGACGAAACCTGGAATATCCTGCAAAGCTACATGATAAGATTTCCATCCAAATTCAAGGCCTTCAAGGCCGAACCCCTACCAGAAGGCTGGTATGGAAAGCCGCATGCTCTACAGGAACTGGCTGCTCATGTCAAAGAAGACTACCTTCTATGCACAGATGCGGACACGATCCATAAGCCAGATTCCATAAGCAAAGCAATTGCAGCCGCAGATAAATACAAAGCCGATCTGATCACTGGTTATCCGCACCACTCGATGCCGACATTCGCAGAGGCTGCTGTCGTTCCTTCGATGTATATTCTTACTATGCTTGGCATGCCACTCTATCTGATTCCAGCTACAAAATCTCCACTCTTCAGCCATGCTATCGGGCAGTTCATGCTTTTCAAGAGGTCTTTTTTTGAAAAGATTGG
>ERZ795052.6427-NODE-6427-length-10820-cov-4.546772_pt1 | contig 10820 bp, 13 predicted proteins | sample MGYA00375136_ERZ795052 | MGnify/ENA primary metagenome ERZ795052 (study PRJEB30181, sample SAMN05720156) | activated sludge metagenome | isolation source: Anaerobic digester | place: Japan | collected 2015-05-26 ... | reverse complement strand
CCGATCTTATGCTCAATTCTGCTTTTTCAAAAGATGGCAATAAATTTTACTATACAAAAGGCCTTTATGAAGTATATGGAGATTATACAGATGAAGAAATGGAAGAGATGAGACGAGAAGCACAAGTTGGTTTACACTCAATTGATTTATTAACAGGAAAAAGTAACTACATAACGCCTTCGCTTCCGATATTATTTGGGAATGATTCGGAAAAGATTAATTTACAACGAAAAATTGCTATAAACTTAAAAGATCCATCAGGAGATACTATCGAAGTCAAAAAATTAAATAATACCAATTTTGATTATTTAACACCTGAACAATTAAATCAGCTCCCAACTATTGCCAAATTGCAATCTCCAGCGAAAAACTATGCTGCATACAAATTATCATTAGATGGTGGGGGTATTTTTTATGAAGTTCGATTTAATGATGGTAGAGAGGAACTTGGCTACTTTGATATTACCTCTAGTAAAAACTATTTTCCTATTCCAAATATTAATCAAGACGGAAACTTAATCAATTTTATAGCAATAAATAAAGATTTGATTTTTTATACAATTATTAAAAGTGATGGAGGAATTGAATCAACCAAACTTTATAAAACAACTATTAATGGACAAAATGAATTAATTGATTCTGCTATAGGAAATATTATTTTAGTTGATATAGTTAAGAAATAAATAATATAAAATTTCAATGCCAAATATTTTTTACTAATTCTGTAGTTTTTCCAAGAAATAATTAGAAAGAATTCGAGCATTATAGTTTCCTTGTTCGTCTTTAAAAATCAAAAATTTTATTTTTTGTATTATCTTAAATACTTTTAAAAAGTATTTAAGATATAGATAAAAACAAAATAGGCGGTTTAAAACCGCCTATTTTGTTTTAAAACTCAGAAAAGAGTTAAACTTCTAATCCTTTAACATTTCTTTCGTAATTTTTCCAGGCTTCAATAACTGTCGGTTCGTTTTTTTCTAATTCTTCAAAAATAGCTTCTCGAATTTCTGAAAAAGTTACTTCCTCTTTTGAAGCTAGAGAATTTAAAATATTTGGAACCATTATTTCTAATAATTCTTCTATTCTTTCTTCAGCTAATTCTGCTTCGTGACAAGCCGCGTGAATTGAATTTCTAATTTTGGCTTCATCAAAATCTTGAGTGGAGCCATCTCTTTTGGCAACCTTATTTGGCATAAGTTTTGTTAAATTAATTGCGACCAATTTTATTATAGCAAATTTTTATTTTATGGTAAAATAAATCAATAATTAAACTTTAGATATGAAAAAGTTTTTTAAAGTTTTAGGTATTTTAATTGTAATTTTTATAATTATTTTCTTTTTAATACCGCGAACTGAAAAAATTAACGCCCCTAAGATTTCTCAAACAGCCTTAGAATTAACTTTTTCTCCAGAAATATCTTTACCCCCTGAAAATTGGCAAAGATATCAAAACGATGAATTTAGATTTTCATTTTTATATCCCAGTAATTGGGAATTAACTATTTCGGATAAATCAAATTCTTCAACTATTCCCTTGGGAGATGCTCTTTTAAAAATTGTTGCTTTAGAAGAAAATTACCAATTTTGGCAGGCAAATTTTGAAATTACTGTTTTGCCAAATAATTTTAATTTAAGTATTACTAATTGGAATGAGGAACGTTTGAAAAAGGACGACGAAGAATATCAACAATGTTTAGCAAATGAAGGGCTAGCTTGTTATTCATTAAGGGAAATGATTGAAAGCCAAGAATTAACTGATTTTAAAAATGAGCAAGCTTTAAAAATAAAATCCTTGCAATTTGATCATTCAGAAGAATGTTTGTATCTTTCAAAAAATAATTATATTTATTCTTTTTGCTATGAAGCTGAAAATCCCAATGATCCTGATTTTGGTGTTCACCGCGAAACAATTGATAAAATAATTCAAAGCTTTGAATTTCAAAACTAATTTTCTTCAGTTCCTAATCTCTCTAAAAAGTTTTTTAGTTCAATTGGCAATTCAGCTTCAAATAAATAGTTAGTATTATTATACTTAAATTTTAAAGAATAGGCATGAAGGAAAATTCTATTTAACTTTTCTCGATATTTTAAAGCTGTTTTTCCGCCATAAAGATAGTCGCCAACAATTGGATGATTAATGGCTGCTAAATGAACCCTTAATTGATGGGTCCTGCCGGTTTTAGGAATTAATTTAAGATAGCTTAAAATTTGGTTATTTTCATCTTGATAGATTTTTAGAACTTCCCATAAAGTTTCGGCTTTTAAAATTTTTTGCCCTTGTTTTATTTTAGTTGTCCTTTTAGTTGAAATAGATCTGGTTATTGCTAAATCTATTTTTCCCTGTTTATTATTCATTTTGCCAATAACCAAAGCTAAATAGGTCTTTTCAATTAATCTTTGTTTAAAGATATTTTTTAAAATTTCAAAAGAATCTTGATTTTTAGCCACCAACATTACTCCTGAAGTCTCTTTATCTAAACGATGAACAATTCCGGGCCTAATCTCTGGATTATCTCCAATATTTTTTATTCCGGGATAATTTTTAATAAGCCAATTAACTAAAGTTTTTTCTTCACTTTTTTGATAATTGGTTTTAGGGTGAACTACTAAGCCAGCTGGTTTGTTCAAAACTAAAAAATCCTTGTTTTCAAAAATTATTTTTGGGTTCATATTAAAATTGAAACCAAAACAAGTTATTTACCGGTTCTTCTTTCCCTTGATAAAAAGTTATTAATTGCTTTTTCAAATTCGCGAGGAGTTAAAGCTGGGAAATAAGTTTTAGTAAAATAAAATTGACTGTAAATTGTTTTCCACATCATAAAGCCAGCTGAATTATGTGGATCTTTTTCGCTACCAGTTCTAATTATCAAATCAACCGGCGGCAGAAAACCGGTCCAGAGATTTTGAGAAATCAAGTTCTCATCAACTTTTATTTTAGATTTTGAATTATAGGCTAAATCAGCTATTTTGTTAATACAATCAATCATTTCTTTGTCGCCATTATAACCAATTAAAAAGGTTAGGAAGAATTTTTGATTGTTTTTTGTTTTTTCAATAAGATTTTTTATTATTTGCTGGGCCTTTACTGGCAGAATTTTTTTCCATTCTCCTAAAACATTCACTTGCACTTGATTTTCTTCTAATCTTTTATCATTTAAAGCTTTTTCGAAACTTTCTCCAAAAACTTTAAAAAGAAAATTTACCTCTCTTTTTGAACGTTTAGTAAGATTATCCCAAGAAGCTCCCCATAAAGTTAAATATTTTAACTCCATTTCAAAAGCTTTTTCTAAAATTTTTCCAAAAGCTTTAGCGCCTTCTTGATGACCAATCCAAGGAGCTAAATTTCTTTGTTTTGCCCAGCGTCTATTGCCATCTGGGATTAAAGCAACGTGAATATCTAACATTTATTTAATTTTGATTAATGCTAATATCTACTAACTTTATTTTAGCATAAATATTTAAATTTAGATAGTAATTGACAGGCAAGGCTTTATTTTTTTGTGTAAAGATAGATACATCCGCCATCAGTTGGCAAAATTAATCCCAAAAATTGGTTAGGCGAAGGTTGAATATTCAATACTTTATCAGGCTGCCAAAAATTTAAAGGGGATGAGAATGCTACCACCCGAGTGCCAATTTTTAACTCTTTATTAAATTTTTCTTTTAATTTAGGAAAAGCTTTTGGTGTCAGCCAAATATAGATGACATCAACTTGGCTTAAATTTGCTTGATAGAGATCTTGAAAATAAACTCTAGCTTTATTTTTACAGCCATTAATTAAAATGTTTGCTTTAGTTATTAGATATCTTAGAAAAGATAATTCATAACCAATGGTTTGAGCTTTGAATTTTTTAGCGCCAATTATTAAGACTTTACCATCGCCACAACCTAAATCATATAAAACCTCATTTTCTTTTAATTCAGCAAGCTTAAGAGCTTCCTCGATAATTTTTTTATTACTAGGAACAAAAGGCGCAGTGGTAATAGAAGCGTATAAACCAGTGGTGATAATAACTAAGATGAACCCGATTAGTAAAAAGATAATAAAAGCTGACATAGTTAATTTCCAATACTTGTTTAGTTTATAAAGAATTGTGAAATTTTTGGTGGACGCGACAGGGCTCGAACCTGTGACCTTTCGCACGTCAAGCGAACGCTCTAGCCAACTGAGCTACGCGTCCTTAATTTGATAATAACATATAATTTCAACATTTAAAATATTTAATAATTAACGTTGTTTTAGTATTGCAGCAATTTCTTATTGATGTTTTCCAAATTCGTATTTTATTTTAGAATTTGAAAATTTTTTATCTCTTAAAACATAAAAAATCCCCAAATAAATTGATTTAGCAAAAAATTTTATTCTTCCTTCTTCTTTTAAACGTCTAACAGAAAAATAAATAGGAGGTTTTTTAAGCACTTTGAATTTATAGCCAGCTTTGGCAATTCTTTTTACAAGATTTACATCTTCGCCATAAGTAAGATTGTTATCAAATCCTCCAATTTTATTAAAAGCCTCTTTTTTAGCATAAATAAAAGTTCCAACAGCTATTGGACTAATTTTTTGAAAAGTGTTTAGGATAAAAACATTAAAAAACCAAAAAACTATTTTATCTATTAAATTATTTGAAATTGGAATATTGTAAGAAGTCAAGGCGCCAATCTCCGGATGCTTTTGTAAATAATTTTTAATAGTTAATAAGAAATCTTTTTGGATTTGAGTATCAGCATCTAAAAAAATTAAATTATCAAATTTGCTTAAAGAAGCTGCGGAATTTCTTTGAAAAGAAACGCCTTTTTGCGAATTTTTTAAAATTTTTAAATTTAAGCTATTTTGATATTTTTTAGCAACCTCGAGTGTTTTGTCAACTGACCCGCCGTCAGAAATGATAACTTCAAAATTTTGGTAATCTTGATTTAGTAAACAATTAAGTAGCAACGGGAGATATTTTTCTTCGTTTAAAGTTGGAATGCAAATACTAAAGTTCATTTTGAATAATAAAATCAATCTGAGAAATTCATTGGGTGGCTGGGCGGATTCGAACCGCCGACCTTCGGGGCCACAACCCGACGTTCTAGCCAGCTGAACTACAGCCACCGCATATTGTTTAAAAGCTTTTATTATTATATCATAAAGTTATGAAAGAGAAATTTTTAATAATTATTTTTATAGTTTTAGGAGTCTTAAGTGTTTTTCAAGTTTCAGCCATTAATAATTCGCAAACCAATTTTAAAGTTTTAGGTCAAGCAGCTTTTGATGAAAATTTATTTAAAGAAGATTTTAATCCTCAAAATTCTTTAAATTTTACTGATGATTCTTTAATTACCTTAGTTTTTGGCGGAGACGTAATGCTTTCTAGAAAAATAAATTATCTTTTAAAGCAAGCTGACAATTATTTTATTCCATTTATTAATTTAGAAAAATTTTTTAAAAGTTCTGATATTTCAATGATTAATTTAGAATCTCCGTTAGTTGAGAATTGTCCGGTTTTAAATAATTCTACAATGACTTTTTGTGCTGAAGAAAAATTTGCCGAAGTTTTAAAGCAAGCAGGGATAAACTATGTGTCATTTGCTAATAATCATTATTTAGATTATGGAAATAAGGGGTATGATTCTACTAATAAATATTTACAAAACCAGAATATTGAAATAATCAATAATGGCCAAGAAAAAATTACAACCATTAAAGATAAAAAAATTGGTTTATTGTCTTATAATTTAACTTGGAATAATATTACTAACGAAGAACTAGCTTCTAAAATTGAAAATTTAAAAAATAAAGTTGATTTTTTGATAATTAATTACCATTGGGGAGAAGAATACCAAGACGAACCAAATAATTATCAAAAAGAAATTGCCCATTTATCAATTAACAGTGGCGCTGATTTAATAATTGGCCATCACCCACACCATGTTCAACCAATTGAGAAATATAATGGCAAATATATTTTTTATTCTTTAGGAAATTTAGTTTTTGATCAAAACTGGAGTTATAAAACAAGAATTGGGGAATTAGTTAAGATAACTTTAAATAATGATAACCAAGTTTTTTATGAGATTTATCCAACTAGAATTGATGATTTTATAAACGTTAAAGTAGTAGAAAAATTTATGGATTATCAAAAAATAAATTTAAATTTAGGAAAATATAATTATTTATTAGTTATTGCTGATAATAATGAGAAGCGAGCTAACGGTTTGTCAAACACTGAATTAATGTCAGTTAACGAAGGAATGATGTTTGTTTTTGATAAACCAGATTTTTATTATTTTTGGATGAAAGATATGAATTTCCCTTTAGATTTTATTTTTATTAGAGACAATGAGGTTGTTGATCTTTTAGAAAACATAACTTTAGAAACTTATCCTCAAAGTTTTACTTCAAAAGTTCAAGCAGATAAAGTAATTGAATTAAATAGTGGCGAAATAAAAAAATCAGGAATAAAAATAGGGGATAAATTAGATATTTAGTCCCTCCGGGAGGAATCGAACCCCCATCTAGGGATTAGAAGTCCCCTATTCTGTCCATTGAACTACGGAGGGATATTTTATTATAGCAAAAATTTAATATTTGACAAAATAAATTTTAAAGAATTTTAATACTTGACTTTCTATATTTTATTGTTAAAATAGTTCAAAATAGATTAAACAATGATGTTTAAAAATTTGTGGCTTTTTGATAAACAAAAACTTTTAATTTTAAAAAATTTGGAGAGTTGTAAAAATAGTTACGCTGGTTGCGACTTAATTGAAATTCTAAATATTAAAAAAAGCCTGTTGTCTTATCATCTTAAAATTTTAGAAAATCAAGGCTTGATTAAATCAAAAAAAATTGGTCGTAAAAAATTTTATCGATTAAATCCAGCTAAAAAAAAGTTTATCAAACAAGTTTTACAAGTTGTTAATTAAATTTAAATTCTATGGAGGATATTTACGATGTTATTATTATTGGTTCAGGTCCAGCTGGTTTAACAGCTGCAATTTATGCTGGGAGAGCTGAACTTAAAACCTTAGTAATAGCCGGAGTAAAATATGGCGGACAATTAATGGATACTACGGTTATTGAAAATTATCCTGGATTCCCAGAAGGGATTAAAGGATCAGAGCTTATTGAAAAAATGATTGCTCAAGCACAAAAATTCAATGCTCAGATAGTTTTTGAAGATGCTTTAAAAGTCGAATTGCAAGAAAAAATTAAAAAAGTTTATACTTTTGAAAAAGAATACCAAGCAAAAACAGTGATTTTGGCTTTAGGAGCTAATCCTCGAAAATTAAATGTTACAGGCGAAGAAAAATTATGGGGCAAGGGAGTTTCAGCTTGTGCCGTGTGTGACGGAGCTTTATTTAAAAATAAAGAAGTGGCAGTTGTCGGAGGAGGAGACAGCGCTATGGAAGAAGCAAGCTTTTTAACAAATTTTGCAAGCAAAGTTTATCTGATTCATCGTCGAGATTCCTTTAGGGCCGCAGTTTCAATGCAAAAAAAAGTTTTGAATAATCCTAAAATAGAAATTTTATATAATAGCGAAATTGAAGAAATGATTGGCGAAAATAAGCTTGAAGCTTTAAAAATAAAAAATAATCGAAATCAAAGTTCTAAACTTTTAAAAGTTGATGGTTTGTTTTTAGCAATTGGCCATATTCCCAATACTCAAATTTTACAAGGGCAGCTTGAACTTGATGAGGATGGCTATATAACTACCAAAAATGATGTAGAGACTTCAATAGCTGGAGTTTTTGCTAGCGGCGATATTAAAGATAAAGCTTATAAGCAAATTGTAACTGCTACTTCTGGCGGAGCAATTGCTGCTTTAAAAGCTGATAAATATTTAAAAGAAAATTAAAATTTAAAAAATATGACAAAAGAAATTTCAAAATCAGATTTTCAAAAGGAAGTTTTAGAAAATAATTTGCCGGTGTTAGTTGATTTTTGGGCCCCTTGGTGTCAGCCTTGTTTAATGATGGCTCCTATTTTAGAAAATGTTTCCCAAAAATATCAAGATAAACTGGAAATTAAAAAAATAAATATTGATTTGCCACAAAATCAAGCAGTAGCCGAAGACTATCAAATTGAAAGTATTCCAAATATGAAGCTTTTTAAAAATGGCAAAGTAATTGCCGAGTTTATTGGTTTAAGATCTCAAGCTCTATTCGAAAAAGAATTAGAAAATTATTTATAAAACCCTAGAACTCTAGAAAAGCTAAAGAAGTAAGATTTTTAAAAAATAAAAAGCCGCGAGATTTTTCGCGGCATTTAAATTAATAACTATTTTAGTCTCTTTTTATTTTAGTCTCTTTTTTTAAAAAGCTCTGAAACTAAAATAGTTATTCCTAGAAAACTGACTACTCCTCCTAATACAGTTAATTCTGGCGGTGGAGGAGGCGTAACGGAATTGAGATACATTGCAAATTTTACAAAAAATGCTAGCACCCAAATCGCAGTAAGGACTATTATTACGATTTTAATTTTTTCTTTTCTTAATAGAAAAGAAAAAATTAAACTCCCCACAGTAAAACCGGATAATAACCATATTAATGTATCCATCGTAACCTCCTTTTAGTTAAATTGGATTGTAATAATATATTATATCATTTTCTATTTAAAAAGTCAATAGAGAAATAGTTTTATTTTTAAATTTTGCTAATCAAAAAATTTTAAGCTATACTTTAATAGTAATTAAAATTAAAACTATGCCAATTGAAAAACAACCATATTTGCCTGGATTTGAAGACCCTCAACATAAACACGAATCTCAAGTCGAGAGTCCAGAAACTAAATTAGAAAAATCTAATCTTGAAACAATTTCTAATCAAGTTGATAAACCTAAAAAAATAACTTCTGTTGAAATTGAAAAACAAGCTAACAAATTTGGAAATAAAGCCCTAAGGATGCTTAAAGAGGGAAAAGCATCTGAAAGTTTTGTTGGGTCTTATCAAATAATTACCTACCAAGATAAAGATCAAACAATTAAAGTCAAAAGAAAATATAAGAAATATTTAGTTGAGGTGATTATTTCAAATTCGAACGGCGAAATTTATATTTTAAGATATAGTGGTAGGGGATGGATAAAAATTATTGGCGGATTAGAGCCAACTTTAAATGATGAAGAATTTGAAAAATTGAGCAAGAAAAAGCCGGAACCCAAGAGGCCTATCACTTTTATAGATATGAGTTCAAAAAAATTTGATGATTAGATAACGAACAAATTTCAATTTTTAATGATTAAATTGTAAATATTTTAAAAAATAAAAAGCCACCTGCCAAAATTGGATATCGGTGGCGAAAAATTTCTATTTTGCTTCTAATAGTAATGACGTGTAACTATTTAATTTATTACACTTTTTAGTGTTTTTTAGCGTTTAATTTTGTCGGGATGCCGGGAATCGAACCCGGACCGCATGCTCCCAAAGCATGTATACTAAACCGTTATACTACATCCCGATTAATAATTTATATCATATTCTTAAAAAATTTGCTATATTGATAGCTAAGATTTTTAAAATATTGCTATGGGTAAAAAATTAGGTTTTGAAATAATTAGAAAAAGCAAAAAATCAAAAGCCAGAATTGGAATAATCCATACTGCTTCTGGGGACATCGAAACTCCAGTATTTTTACCAGTTGCTACCAAAGGAGTTATTAAAACTTTGACTAATCAAGAAGTTTTGGGCATTGGTTTTAAAGCCTTATTAATGAACACTTATCATTTATATTTGAAGCCAGGAGATAGATTTATTAAAAAGCAAGGAGGGCTTCATAAATTTTTAAATTGGAATTATCCAATAATTACTGATAGCGGAGGATTTCAAGTTTTTAGTTTGGGATTAGGAATTGAACACAATATCGGCAAATACGCTAATTGGTTTGCTGACCCAGAAATCAAAATTCAAAAACAAAATCCAAATAAAAAGTTAGCTAAAATTTATTCTTGGGGAGTCGAATTCCAATCGCATTTAGATGGTTCGTGGCATAAATTAACACCTCAAAAATCAATAGAAATTCAGGAAAATTTAGACAGTGATTTAGGTTTTGCCTTAGATGAATGTACTTCTCCATTTTCGGATTATAATTATACCAAGGAGTCTTTAATTAGAACTCATAATTGGGCTATTCAAAGTTTAAAATCAAAAACCAGAAAAGATTTTTTATTGTTTGGAGTAGTTCAAGGTGGCCTGTGGAAAGATTTAAGAGTTGAAAGCGCTAAATTTATTTCTTCTTTAGATTTTAATGGCTTTGGAATTGGTGGGCCAGTTGGCAAAGATCAAAGAGAAATGCTTAAAATAGCTCAGTGGGTTTTAGAAGTTTTGCCGCAAGAAAAACCAAAGCATATGTTAGGCATTGGCCATCCCAACGATTTAGAACCTTTAATTAAACTAGGAATTGATTCTTTTGATTGTGTTGCTCCAGCTCGTTATGCTCGTCATGGCTATGCTTTTTATAAAAACAAAAAATTAAATCTTAACAAATCAATTTATCTTAACGATTTAAAACCAATTGACAAAGATTGTCAGTGCTATACTTGCCAAAATTTTTCAAGGCAATATCTCTCTTATTTATTTAGAATTTCTGAATTTTTAGCAATGAGGCTTTTGACTATTCATAATTTATTTTATATGTTTAAAAAAATAGAAGAAATCAAAAACAAAATTAGAAAAGATTTGATTTAAAAATTCAAAATGAAATCTAAAAAACTTACTAGAGATTTTTACATTAGAGACACATTGGTAGTTGCTCAAGATCTTTTAGGAAAATATTTAATAAGAAAAACAGCAAATCAAAAAATTATTGGGAAAATTGTAGAAGTAGAAGCTTATCTTGG
>ERZ795052.6423-NODE-6423-length-10823-cov-3.809157_pt1 | contig 10823 bp, 5 predicted proteins | sample MGYA00375136_ERZ795052 | MGnify/ENA primary metagenome ERZ795052 (study PRJEB30181, sample SAMN05720156) | activated sludge metagenome | isolation source: Anaerobic digester | place: Japan | collected 2015-05-26 ... | reverse complement strand
TCTTCAAAAAATACACCTGGAACGATTATGCTTTTTATGGCTTCTTCTATTCTACCAATTGCTTTTATAATCTGTTTGCCAATTCCAGGAAATTTCAGTAAAATGTCTTTCGAAAAAGATTTTAGTTTATTATAACCATGTGTCGAAATTAATCTATTAAGAGATTTTGAAATTGCTCCGACATTTTTAGAGATAGACATTTTATTGTCATTCAAAATGATGATAAGTTTTTTGGTTATTGAACTTACGTTATTTAATCCTTCGAGAGTTGTTCCGCAGGTTAAAGAGCCATCTCCTATAACGGCAATGATATTTTCGTCAGTTCTATTTAAGTCTCTTGCTTTAGCAAAACCAAGAGCAACAGAAATCGCTGTTCCTGCATGTCCAGCAATAAATGGATCATGAGCGGACTCTGTCGGTGAAGGAAAGCCTGAACATCCCTTATACTTTCTTAGTGTTTTGAAAAATTCTTTTCTTCCTGTTAGTATCTTATGTGTATATGACTGGTGGCCAACGTCCCATATGATTTTGTCTGTAGGAGAATCAAATACTCTATGTAAAGCAATAGTAAAGTCAACTGCTCCGAGATTTGGTGCGAGATGTCCGCCATTTTCTGAAACAACTTCAATTATAAATTTTCTAACTTCTTCTGCAAGAATAGGAAGTTTTTCTACAGGTAGTTGTTTTAAATCATCGACAGAATTTATTTGGTCAAGAATTGAATTCATTTCTTCTTATCTTCTTAGAAACCAGCATCATAAAGGTTGTGAATTTTTATATTTTTTTGTAAATAGTCTAAGCTTGTTTTTTCAGATTTTGAGTAAAAATTTAGGTGCAATTCTTCGCCAGCAAAAAGATGCATTCCATTGTCATCAAAAATTCCTTCTACATCACCATGTCTTATCCATACATAAGGGGTAAATGTAGAACTTTTTATTTTTAGAGTAATTTTTCCTCTATTCTCAGTTATCTGCCATTTTATGTTTGGTTTTTCCAATTCCAGATATTTCCATTCATCGAATATATGAGAATTTTCTGTTTTAAACGAATCGCATTCAAGTGAAAAACGTAGAATTATACTCCTTTTTAGATTATCATCTTTTAGAATATCAGTAGTGTCAAAGATTTTAATTATCTTACTTTCCAGCGCTCTTAAATTTACTTTGACTTTTTCTGATTTTAGTCTGCTACCATCAAACTTTTCTAAGGCTAATTTTAATTCGCCTTTTAGACTTTTTGTTAGATCGCTTGTGCCCCATATTTCAAGTCCTCTTTCTGTTTGAACACATGATACAAGTAATGGGGCAAAAAATTTCTTTTCCGCATAATGAAGGATTTTCCAGCGTCCTTCATAGTCAATGGAAGACCACGAAGCTGCAGGCCAGATATCGTTAATTTGCCATATTAGAGTTCCCATTGTGTGAGGTTTCATTCTTCTCCAGTGTTCACAGGCGGTTTTGATACATAATGTTTGTAGGACTTGAGACATATAAATGGTATTTTCCCATCCGCATGGCATTCTGAAATGTTCCGATATGTGGTGAATAATTTTTTGATTTCCTTTATTGCATCTCTGAAAATGTTCCCCTACAAATGAAGTTATATTTCTATCTTGAGGCAATGTATATTTATCCAGTAGCTCTGATGCTGCAAATGACTGAAAACCAAATTCTGAGCTAAATCTTGGTTTATTATTTATATAATCTGTATAAGGTTTTCCTCCATGCCAGACCTGCCAGAAATGAGCATCACCTCTGGATTGGTCTTGAGGATTTCCATATATTCGTAAACCATTCGACGGCGAGGACGGCCAGTAAAGCCTGTCAGGATCTTCCTTTTCTACAATGGGATGTATTGTTGTTACATATAACTGATCATATTCGGCTAATGCGGTAAATTGTAAATGAGATTTTTCAGGAGAATTAGTTTTCCATCGAATGGCCTCTTCGCACTCATTATTTCCACACCATATAGCAATACAGGCGTGATGTTGTAGTCTTCTCAGATTCTGGGTAATTTCAGTTTCTACACTTTTAAGAAAGTCTTTATCTACAGGATAAAGATTACATGCAAACATAAAGTCTTGCCAGACAAGTAAGCCGAGCTCATCGCAAAGTTCATAAAATCTATCTCTTTCATAAATTCCTCCTCCCCAGACTCTTATCATATTATTATGAGCGTTTTTTGCAGATTTGAGTAACCATTCGAGTTTTTCGTTTGTAAATCTACAATCAAAGCTGTCTCCCGGTATCCAGTTATTTCCTTTAGCAAAAATTGCTATTCCATTTACCTGAAAATAAAAACTTTCTCCAGCAGAATCTTTTTCTCTTATTACCTTTATTTCTCTGAAACCAATATTTTGATCTAAACTTTGAATTTCCCCGCAGGATTCAAATTCAACAGAAAGCTTATAAAGCTTTTGCGCTCCATACCCATTAGGCCACCATAATTCAGGAGCTATTTTTAAATCAAAAGAAAATTTATTTTCACCAGCAGATATTTTTACATTTTTAGAAACACTACAATCAGATATCTTTATAGTAATTTTTCCTGAACAATCCATATTCGCATCAATAAATACATTAACAATAAGGTCAACTCCTTCTTTACTATGTTTCTGTCTGTGAGTACAACCTGTAAGTAGAGGAGCATCGTGAAATTCCAGATATATTGGCCTCCATATCCCGGGCGTCAGAAAACACGGTCCCCAATCCCATCCTGATTGGCATTGCGATTTTCGCAAAAATGCTCTTTCTTCTGGATGCCAGGGGCGATGTTTTCCACCCGGAAAATACAACCAATATTTTTTAGCGCGCTTTTGCATTTCATAACGCGCCGGATAAAATATGATTTTAATTTTATTTTTACCTGTTTTCAAATACTTTTTTATATTCCACCTATGGCAAATATGCATATTGTCACTTTTTCCTATTAAATTATCATTTACATAGATATCCGCCACAGTATCAAGCCCCTCACAAATCAAAGTTGCAAATGATTTTTTTAGAGATTCCGTATTTATATCAAAATCGCGAGAATATTCCCATGTGCAGTCCCCTATCCATTGTTGTTCAATCTCATTCAAACGATAAAATGGATCTTCAACAATCCCTTGTTCTATAAGGTCATAATGAACCACACCAGGAACTTTTCCTGAAATTGGAGAAAGTTTCTTTCCTGGACCATCTAATTTTCTGATTTTCCATTCTCCACAAAGATTAATTTGATATTTCATCTTTTTTATCTCCTATAAAAAACTGAAAGTGAAAAAATACAGGGGAATATTTTAAATTCAAACATAAAAAAAAGAAGAAAAACTTGGTTATTTTTAAATGGATTTTTGATAATTAATCTTAAAGATATATATTCTTTCCTTTCGTAAGGAGATTGAGTGACGAAAATGCATTTAAGCCATTTCCCAATTAATATCATTTCCAGAAACAAAAAATGTTTAATCGTTGGAGCAGGAAAGATAGCTCTCAGGAAAATGAGAAAACTTTTTGCCTCCGATTTCTATATCACAGTGATTTCCCCTGAAATCCATCTGGAAATTCAAAAAATAGCCACGGAAAATCCGACAAAAGTAGAATTAATAGAAAGACCTTTTAAAGATTCAGACCTTACAAAGGAATATTTTTTAGTAATAGCCGCAACTGATGATAAACAGTTGAATAAATCAATAATACATTTAGCGCAAAAACAGCATATCTTATGCTCTTCTGTTGATGAAAATTGGAGAGAGTCAGATTTCACAATACCTGCTTCTTTCTCTGATCAAAATATCACTATAACAGTTTCAAGTTCTGGCGCAGTTTGCAGAAAGTCAAAAATGATAAAGGAAAGTCTTGCAAAACATCTGAAAACACTATCATCATCTGAACTTTTTCTTATCGGGACTCACATAACGTTATTGCCAGAAGGTAAGTTCGGAGATATACTTCGTAAAATTTGTGAAAGAGAAAGCGTCTCTGCTATCTTATCAAATATATGGGGAGTTCATGAATTCTTTATCCTGCAGACATGCAATAGGATAGAGATGATTTCTGTTTCTTCTGCGGATAATGATGGATTTAAAGATATTCTCCTTCGAATTTTTTCTTTTGATAAATTACCTGAAAATTGCTATTACATAAAAAAGTCTCGAGATGTTTTTGAACATATGGCTCTTCTCTTTGCTGGAATAAATTCGCTTTCTATTGGAGAAAAAAATATCGTTTCGCAGATAAAAAATTCTCTAAATTTTGCATTAGAAAAAGGATATGCTGGCGGGATGATTAAGGAACTTTGTGATAGCGCCCTGCATATTTCAAAGCATATAAGAAATGAAACTGAAAAATTTTTCCCATCTGTTGAGATATATGAGCATTCTTATAATTCTATAAAAAAAATTTTTCCTGATCTTCATGGAAAAAATGTTACCATTTTAGGTTCTGGCAAGACAGCATCGAGTATTGCCCTTGAACTTCTTAAAGAGCGCGCAAATGTTGTAATGTTTTATAGGAATCATCGCCCTGAAATCGAGGGAATTATTTTTAAGAAGTTCCCTTTTTCAAAAGATGATATAAAAAATTCAGACTTAATAATATCTGCAGTAAATTCTACAAGTTTTATTATAGATGAAAGTCATATTGAATATTTCGATTCAGGCAGAAAAACAATTTTATTCGACCTTGGAGTTCCAGAAAATATATCAAGAAAAATCGTTGAATTAAATTCTTCCTTAACCCTTTTTGATATCGCTTCTCTTAACATAAAAAATTATTTTGAGCCTCAAAAAATAGAAAATATACTAACAACAGCAAAAAAAATAGTAATAGAACATGGCGATCTTTACAATAAGCTTGTCAGACATTTTTCAGAAAGTTAAACCTCTATTATCAATATGAAAATAAATATAGGCGCAAGAAACAGTAAATTATCAAAAATACAAACAGAATTTACTCTTTTAGAATTTGCAAAAATATTTCCTTTCATAGAATTTGATGTTCAGTATTTATCGAGTCCTGGTGACCGTGACAAAAATCTTGATTTACGTGAGAGCCCAGAGGATTTTTTTACAAAAGACCTTGATGAGGCAATAGAAAATGGCAGGATAGATTGCGCAATTCACAGTGCAAAAGATTTACCATCAAAATTAAGCGATAAGATAGATTATTTCTGGTTGCCGTGGCATGAAGATCCTCGTGATGTTATTATCTTACGCAGAGGATTTGAATTAGAAAACTTGCACAATTTTCCTTTAAAGATAGGAATAAGTAGCAAGAGGAGAGAAGAGTATTGTAAAAGATATTTCCCGGATTCAATTCTCCTTCCTCTTAGAGGTAATATTGATGAAAGGCTTGAAAAACTGGATAACGGTCAATACGATATGATTATACTGGCAGCGGCAGGATTAAAAAGGCTTGGACTCGAAAATAGAATTTCTAAATACATTCCCCTTGAGGAAATGCAGGTTCCAGAAGGGCAGGGGATACTTGCTATCACTTACAAAAAAAATAATCCCCTTTTTAATCTTATCAGGAAATTTTTTATATATCCTGTTTGTATAGCAGGCGCAGGCCCCGGAAATCCAAACTTAATAACAGAAGAAGCAATTGAAAAATTAAAAGAATGCGATGTTTGCATATACGATGCGTTGTGCCCTGATTCAATACTCAGCAAGATGAAAAAAGGAGCTAAAGCCGTATTTGCCGGAAAAAGAGCGGGAACTCATTCTTTTAATCAGGATGAAATAAATTTTATGATTGCGAATTTCGCAAAACAGGGAAAAAAAGTTCTTCGCCTTAAAGGCGGTGATCCGGGCATATTTGGCCGCCTTGCAGAGGAAACAGAATATCTAAACAGCTTCGATATACCATTCAAGGTTATTCCCGGAATAAGCAGTCTTCAAAGTGCTACTACATCTACCGGAATGCTTCTTACCAGACGCGGCTTATCAAGGGGATTTATGGTCTTTACTCCACGAACAGCAATCAGTGGAAATATTTCTCATCTTAGTAAAAGTGAAATTGAAAATCTTCCACTTGTCATTTTTATGTCTATAAAAGAATTAGAGACTTTAGCGGAAGAATTATTAAACTCAGGCAGAAGATATGATGAAGCCATCGCTATAGTTTTTTCTGCAGGCACAAAAGATGAAAAAATTATTCATACAAGATTATCTGAATTAAAAAAATTAAAAGATAATCTATCACAGATAAATGCACCTGGTATCATATTATGCGGAAAAAATTTTGAGGAAAAATATCTCTTCCCCAAATCTAATATCCTGAGCAATAAAACCATACTTATAACTTCCTCTTCTGAAACAGCAAAAAAAGCTTCAAATGAAGCAGAACGTTATGGAGCTGATATTATTCTTATGCCTATGATAAAATTCTCCCCTATCAGTGAATCAAAAACATCTCTCAACTCTAAAATCGAAAATTACAAATGGCTACTAATTACATCTCCAACTTCAGCTAAAATCTTATTCGAAACCCTTCGGGAAAATAAATGCGACCTTAGAAAATTGCCAAGAATCATATCTTCAGGCCCTGAAACAAGTTTCGCTATTTCTGAATATGGAATCTTCCCAGATTTACAGGCCGACTCCGATTTTGGAACTAAAGGCGTTTTTGAGAAAATAATCCAAAAACTCTCTCCTGAAGAATCAATCCTTCGAATAATTTCAGACCAATCTTCAAGGGAATTAACAGAAAAATTAAAAAGTAATTCATTCAAAATTGATGAATTAGCTCTTTACAAGACATTGCCTGTGCAATATACAGAGTTAGCTCCATTTGATGCTATCTTCTTCGCAAGTCCTTCTGCTGTAAAAGCTTTTTCTATGAATTTTGGCAATATCCTGGAAGGAAAAGACATAATTTCCATAGGTGAAGTGACAAGCGATGCTGTAAAAAAAACATTTTCCAATTATAGTTCCATTGTTATGCCTTATGAAGCAACAGCTTCATCTGCTATCAAAACTTATGCTATAAAAATTTTGGAAAAGAAAATAGAGAATCTCAAGGAGTGCAATTATGTTTCCTGATACAAGACTAAGAAGATTGAGAAATACTGCCGTATCAAAAATGATTTCAGAAAATTTCCCTCCGCCAGAAAAATTAATATTGCCATTTTTCGTTGTCGAACAACAAGATGCTAAAATCCCAATTTCATCACTGCCAGGGCATTTCAGGCTCGGAATCAAACATCTTTCTAAAGAAGTAGAAAAGGCTTTAAAATCCAGAATCGGCGGAATTATCCTCTTTCCCGTCCCTGATGAAAAAAATAAAACAATAGATGCCTCATATGCGTATAGCGAAAAAAACTTCACCACAAAAATTATAGCTGAATTAAATAAAAATTTTAAAAATCACATTTCAATATGGGTTGACCTCTGCTTGTGTTCTTATACTTCCACAGGACAATGTGGAATCATAACTAAAAAAGGATATGTTGATAATGATGAAACACTAAAAGTATTATCAAAAATCGCCATTCAATATGCAAATGCAGGCGTTGATGGTATTGCCCCGAGCGCAATGATGGATGGACAGGTTTGCGAAATTCGCAAATCATTAGATAAAAACGGCTTCATAAATACTCTAATCATGAGCTATTCATCTAAATTCGCATCTTCTTTTTATGGTCCTTTCCGTGAAGCCGCAGATTCAAGTCCACGTGTAAGCGATAGAAAATCTTATCAATTACCGCCTTCCGATTTAAGACAGGCTATCAGAGAGTCTCTTGAAGATGAAAAAGAAGGCGCCGATATTTTAATGGTAAAACCAGCACTGCCGTATCTTGATGTTATTTGCGAATTGCGCAAAAATACTTTCCTCCCAATCGCAGCTTACAATGTTAGCGGAGAGTATTCAATGATTCGTGCCTGCGCGCAAAATAACTGGGGAAATTTGTATGATATGGCAAGAGAGTCATTGCTTGCAATATTTCGCGCCGGAGCAGATATAATAATAACATATTGGGCCGCTGAATATGAAAAACTCAAAACTATTTGAAAAAGCAAAAAAATTTATTCCAGGCGGGGTAAATAGCCCCGTAAGAGCCTTCGGAGCTGTAGGAGGAAATCCGCCATTTATACTGAAAGGGAAAGGTGCTTTTATTTTCGACATCAACAATAAAAAATATCTCGATTTCTGTTGTTCCTGGGGACCTCTCATACTCGGCCATGCCAGAAAAGAAGTCGTTCAGGCTGTTGCGAAAATCGCAAAGCGCGGATTATCCTTTGGGGCATGCACTCCTCTCGAACTTGAAATGGCTGAATTGATTAATTCCCTCGTTCCTGATATAGAAATGTTGCGTCTTGTAAACTCAGGAACTGAAGCCGTTATGACAGCAATACGTTTAGCAAGAGCTGTAAGCGGAAGAGAAAAAATAGTAAAATTTGATGGCGCTTATCATGGACATAGCGATTCACTTCTCATCTCTGCCGGAAGTGGACTTGCCACAACCGCAATTTCATCATCTGCTGGCGTTACAAAAGGCTCAATAGAAGATACTATAATTCTTCCTTATAATTCTGTTTCGGAACTCGAAAAGATTTTCAATCAATACGGTAATCAAATTGCCGCCGTAATAGTTGAGCCCGTCGCAGGAAATATGGGACTTGTAATGCCGAAAAAATCTTTTCTCCAAACAATTCGTAAATTATGTAAAAACTATAATGCAGTTCTCATATTTGACGAGGTTATAACAGGCTTCCGTTTTCATCGCGGCACTTACAGTCAGATTTGCGGTGTAAAGCCTGATTTATTCGTTCTTGGAAAAATAATAGGAGGCGGTATGCCTGTAGGGGCTGTAGGGGGGAGTAGAAAGATAATGAAAAATCTAAGCCCGGCAGGGATGGTATATCAGGCAGGAACTCTCAGCGGAAATCCGGTTGCTGTATCAGCCGGAATTACAACATTAAAAATTTTGAAAGAAGAAAATCCTTATCCGCATATTGCAAAATTATCCAGAATGATTTGTTCTCATCTTGCTCAATATGAAAAAAAATATCCAATAAAAATCGCATCAACAACAGGAATGTTTACAATATTTTTCACCGATTTAAATAAGCTACCTGAAAATTTCGAAGAAGTAAAAAAATCCTCTGTTGCGAATTTCGCAAAATTTCATAACCTGATGATAGAAAATTCTATCTATATGCCTCCATCACAGTTTGAAACAGCGTTTATCTCAGCTGCTCATAGCGAAAAAAATATCTCTTACTTCTGTGAAAAAATAACAAATATTATCAAAAAAATTTTCTAAACCCCGAAAAATATTCCCCCACGTGTGTGGGGAAAATAAAAAAAAACTGACTTCAATTAGACTATTCTAATTTTTTTATTAAAAAAAAACACTCTCAACGCCTCAATCGCCTCAAAATTGCGATTTTCGCAGAGAGTGGAATATCTTCAACTATCAATGATGGCGTGGAATCAAAACCGCCTCAAAATTGCGATTTTCGCAGAGAGTGGAATTAAATCGACACATCAAGCCCATCCTCCAGTCCGCCGCCTCAAAATTGCGATTTTCGCAGAGAGTGGAATTTTTACCCCGAATTGAACCTCCCTATATTGATAACCCGCCTCAAAATTGCGATTTTCGCAGAGAGTGGAATCTGTGTTGTTGCAAAATTGTTGCGATGGCTTTGTCCCGCCTCAAAATTGCGATTTTCGCAGAGAGTGGAATTAAATCGACACATCAAGCCCATCCTCCAGTCCGCCGCCTCAAAATTGCGATTTTCGCAGAGAGTGGAATTTTTACCCCGAATTGAACCTCCCTATATTGATAACCCGCCTCAAAATTGCGATTTTCGCAGAGAGTGGAATTATGGGACGTATATCTCGAGGACGGCACAACTGTCCGCCTCAAAATTGCGATTTTCGCAGAGAGTGGAATTTAGATGAGATAAAGGCAAAAATCGCCAAAAAACCGCCTCAAAATTGCGATTTTCGCAGAGAGTGGAATAGTATGGCACGGAATGTTAGGAATTGCATATGATCCGCCTCAAAATTGCGATTTTCGCAGAGAGTGGAATTGCAGCGGCGCTGATTTTTTCTGATAAAGTTTTTCCTCCGCCTCAAAATTGCGATTTTCGCAGAGAGTGGAATGTTTATTAAAAAAATTATTTTGCATTTCGTTCTCCGCCTCAAAATTGCGATTTTCGCAGAGAGTGGAATTTTATATTCCCGTTCAGAACGTCTGCCGCTTCGGGCCGCCTCAAAATTGCGATTTTCGCAGAGAGTGGAATTGATACAGTTGGTAAAGAAAACGCGAAGTTGGAAACCGCCTCAAAATTGCGATTTTCGCAGAGAGTGGAATAAATGTTTGCTCTACATGCAAAATGAGGATAAAGCCGCCTCAAAATTGCGATTTTCGCAGAGAGTGGAATTGAATGTAAATGTGAACTAATTGCAAATATAACACCGCCTCAAAATTGCGATTTTCGCAGAGAGTGGAATAAAAAAGATTTGCGTTGATCCTGATATGTTAATGCCGCCTCAAAATTGCGATTTTCGCAGAGAGTGGAATTGAAATTTTTTTCCGGGGTGTGGTACAGCATAACCGCCTCAAAATTGCGATTTTCGCAGAGAGTGGAATCAAAACAGCGCTATTATATATAGGCGTTATTTCGGCCGCCTCAAAATTGCGATTTTCGCAGAGAGTGGAATAAAATTAACTGAAGCAAGAGCCCTGATGCTTAACCCGCCTCAAAATTGCGATTTTCGCAGAGAGTGGAATATCAAGTTCAGTGAAAGGAACTGTCGGACAGTTTCCGCCTCAAAATTGCGATTTTCGCAGAGAGTGGAATAAAATTAACTGAAGCAAGA
>ERZ795052.6420-NODE-6420-length-10825-cov-9.193036_pt1 | contig 10825 bp, 13 predicted proteins | sample MGYA00375136_ERZ795052 | MGnify/ENA primary metagenome ERZ795052 (study PRJEB30181, sample SAMN05720156) | activated sludge metagenome | isolation source: Anaerobic digester | place: Japan | collected 2015-05-26 ... | reverse complement strand
CATATTTACGCTGTTTTGTACAGTGCTTGGCGGACTCAGTTTTGCGGAATCAGGACCGATATAAAAAGTTCTCCACCGAATCCAAATTAACTGCGTTAATAAAAATTCGGCTCCGAACATTTTAATGCTTTTGTGCCGTCGGCTGTTTATTTTAAAACGGAAGGAGACTTCAGGTATGCTTGATGCTGACATTATAAAAATATCGGAAGCGCTCGATGTTCCCGTAAATAAGCTATATATGCTCAGCAACAATTATAAGCCTCGCAGGAAGCTCCGTGGCAGTACATACGAAAACTATCACACGGTAGTCATTCACCACGGACGGGGACACAAGAACCGCAGGCTCAGTGTACCTAATGCTTTCCTTAAAATGGTACAGCGCAGAATACTTGAACGCTATCTGTATCAACTTGAAGTCTCGGATAATTCAACTGCCTATTGCAAGGGGAAGTCTCTGCTCGATAACGCCTCACCTCACGTCGGAAAGGAATGTGTTCTGAAGCTTGATATATCGCACTTTTTCGACAGCATTGATGATGATATGGTCTATCTTGTGATGAAGCGTCTTGGACTATCTGTTCCTGCAACTTCACTGCTGACGCACCTCTGTACCTATAAGGCAAGGCTTCCGCAGGGAGCTCCTTCCTCACCATATATTGCTAATCTGGTAATGAAACAATTCGACGAAAAGCTGGGATGCTGGTGCCGCAAAAACAATATCACCTATACCCGCTACTGTGATGATATGACGTTCTCCGGGACAAAATCAGCTATTCGTGAAAGTCGGATCATAAGTAGGGTCAGGAGTAAGCTGTATCATATGGGATTTACCCTCAATGATAAAAAAACTGTATTTATCAGTTCATCGCAGCAGCAGAGAGTTACGGGTGTGGTGGTGAATGAAAAGCCAACGCTGTCACGCAGTCAGAAACGTTCGATACGTCAGGAGGTCTACTACTGTCAGAAGTACGGAGCTGCTGAAAGTATCAACCGAAAGGGACTTGATATTCCCTCTGACAAATACCTGCATTCCCTTCTTGGACGTATAGCGTTTGCATTGCAAATTGAACCTGACAATGCCAAGATGAGGAGATACTTTGATACTGTAAAAAACTTGATATGAATACTATGCCGCCAGTTAATGGCGGCTATTTTTGTTTAATTAAAGTCTCAAAAAGTATACTTTATGACACATCCGAAAAACAGCGAAAAAAGCATTCCAAAAAGTCCGTTTTTGACTTTTAAGACGTTCCGAAAGTCGATACCACTTTTTGGGACAGAAAGGAGCATTATGGATTACAGAATCTACGGATACGTTCGAGTATCAACCAACGGGCAGAAAGAGGACAGGCAACTTGAAGCACTCACAAAGTTCGGAGTGCCCGAGCAGAACATCATCATCGACAAGGCTTCTGGTAAGGATACAGAGCGTGAAGGCTATCAGTACCTCAAACGACAGATTCTTCGCAATGGTGATACGCTTGTAATCAAGGAACTGGACAGACTCAGCAGAAACAAGTCCGACATCAAGCGAGAACTGGAAGAATTCAAGGCTATTGGAGTCCGGGTGAAGATACTTGACATTCCTACCACGCTCACAGACTTCCCGCCGGAGCAGGCTTGGGTGCTCGAAATGATAAACGCCATCCTCATCGAAGTCCTCGGTGCTATAGCAGAGAATGAGCGTAAGAAAATACGTGCCCGGCAGCGTGAAGGCATAGAAGCTGCCAAAAAGAAAAACGTCAAGTTCGGTCGTCCGTCAAAGCCTTTGCCCGATAATTGGCGTGAGGTACTGGCGGAAGTACGCTGCGGAAACAAAAAGCCTGTAGAAGCTATGCGGGAGCTTGGTATCTCCCGTTCATGCTACTACAGGCTTTACAATAAAAATCAGAAGTAAGTATAGGCTTGCCCCTTCATGGGGCAGGCTGTTCTTAATTAGTTATAACTTGCAGCAGTGTTTCCTTCGACATCACCGTCATTTGACGATACATCATATGCTGAACAATTTGAAGCGATATTTTCAAGTGCATCTATACGTTTTCTCACCTCAGCAGCTATAGCTTTAGCACGTTCAGCTTCAACATAGCGTACAGCCTTATCCTCGCACAACACATTCAATATCTCACCTTCGATACCGTCAAGCTTTGAGATGTCAAACCAGTCATATGATGAAACAAGCTTGAGCTGTTCACCGTGAGTCTTTTTGAACGGCTTGCAGATGATATCACTGGATATAAAACGTGAAGCTGACTTGTTATACCAGAGAGAAGTACCGCTGTCGAATATCGGTGCAGCGCCTATCCATTCAAGGGTATTTGCATCACGGAGAAGTCCGAAGTTGTTGAAGTGCCTGTCCTCGTTGGCAATGATATAGTCAAGAACTATCATGCGGTCAATGGCAGGTACGATATCAACGCCTAACTCTTTGCAGATATTTACATAGTGAAGATACTCATTTTCGTGGTTTGCTTTAGGACGAAGCTGCAATACTCTCCATGCACTGATAAGCTCGGTGTCCTTTGTAATGAAATCCTCGCACACGCTGTATGGCTTATCGTTCAGCCACATTAATGAGTATGATACATGATCTATACCGAGCCGCTTCATTATAATAGCAGCAATGACTTCATTGAACGGCTGCTGACTGTATGGATCAGAACCGGATTTCACCAGGCAGCGCTTTCCGTCAATGATTTTCCAACGCTTCTGCAAGTTACCGTCAGATGTGTTATCAGGTGATACGAAGTCGAAACCATCATTTTTAGTATTAGTACCAAACAGCACGTCTCCTATATCGTCGGAGAAGTCATTATCGAAAAAGTTGACTGCTTCCCATGTGATGTTGCTGTCATAAGGTCTGAGCCAGTAGTGATCGGAAAGACTGAGTCCAAGACACTTAGTAAGCAGCTGCATGGAACTGTATACTCCGAGTGTTTCAAGAGCATCAGCAACACCCGTTCTACTTGCAGGAATAGAACGTCCTGCCCACCAGTGATTCATGGCGTATCTGTCAACTGTCTTTTCGAGGCGGAGCTGATGAACAACTCCCACGGGCAGATGCTTCTTAGCTGATATATTATCAATGCTTGTTATAACGCCCAGGTCTTCGTCTATCTCAACGTCTGCAACTGCAATGTTCTTGTGCATAAGAGTGTACTTCATTGCTCTCACCTCCTGTGTGCTTTTCGATTATTATACCATTATCTCAGAAAGAAATCAAGTGCTGCTGATGTCATACATATTTGAATTAAATAGTGTATCCATTCTCAGAAAAATCTTACTTATCCTTATTCGCCTTTTTGGGATTCTTTGCATTTCTATCTTTCATTTTAAAGAAATCAAGCAGATCCTCGGTTCCTATCTCAGTCTCAATATCCTTTGTCAGTTCAGTTCTGTCATACAGATAATCATAAATGTTCTGGAAAAATTTAGTATATTCAGAAGCTAATGATTCTTTGTCCAACAATTCATCAGCGCATGAATAACCCGTCTTCTTTTTGAGTTCTGCATACGCTTTTATGAAATTAATAGTTTTATCTTGGGAATCCTGCAATATAACATGCATAAATTGCATAACAATGTTAGCATAGTCTTTTTGAGAAAAGCAGCCCTTTAATACTTCATTAAGAGGCAAGGAAGTATCAATACTGGGATGAAGTCCTTTCCATATATACGAACGCTGCCCATATTCATTTTCTCTTATAAGATCTCCAAATGGGATATCATGGTTAAGAACATTGGAAGCATCATATAGCTGTATCATTTCATAGGCGAATTCCTTTACGCTTAACGCCCTGGAATAATTAATAGATGAATGTATTGCATTTACCCACTCGTCTATAGTAGCATCGTCCAGATCCCAATCATCATAAGCAACTTCATCTTTAATCAGATTTTCAACACGAAAACCCAGATCTATTATTGCTTCTAAATCTGTTTCGTCTATACTATTATTAAACCATTTTACGAAGATATAATCTTCAGTATCTGTTTGTGGAAAATAAGACTTTATAAGCAGTGCCTTAACAATGCTTTTATCTCGTAAAGGTATCCTATCCTTATTCTTATATCGCCAATCAAGTTTGCTACGCATGACAATACGATTCACCAGAAAATTATATTTGTTACTAATACTTCTTCTAAAACTCTCATCCATTGTTTGCTTATCTGAGATTTGCTCTTTATATATTTCTTCGCTTAGCTCTTGCAATGTAATATACTCTTCGCTCATATATTTTACACCTCTTGTCAAATTATCTTAGGAATAGAAATGCCTAAAAACGATTCCTCGTATTATAGGCTGTATTATGTTAGAATGAAATCATAGCAGAAATACATAAGAAACTCTTTAAGATTTCTGCAATCGTAGGTCAGAAAACATTGAACTTCAAAAAACTTATGAAAAACCCGGGATTTTCAAAATTTCTGATTACAGCTCGTTCGACTGACCTACACTTCAGAAAAATCAGAATATTTTTTCACTAAGTTAAAAGGAGAAATAATTATGTTTGATGAATTAACTAAGGGACGCTTTCCCGACTGGAATGCGGTTAACATGTCTGCCCCCACTCTTTACGGTTATCCCTACGGCAGTCCTACCAACGGATACACCCCACAGCAGCTGGATGTAACTGTCAACAACACATCCTACAAACGTAACTCCATGGACGACACAATGGAGATCGAATCAATAAACAGCAAGGGTAAAGTTAAGATAAAAAAACTAACTAACGGTTTCGGCATTGGTAATGTGGTTGAGAATTACAATAACTCAGGTGAAATTGTATTTGCAGTTTTGCATTATTCTACGCGAACACTCAATTTCGTTACCATTGTTCCGGGTGAGGATTATAATGCCGGAAAATTCGATAAACATTGTGAAGGTATTATACGCTTGCCGGGTTGTTCCAGATTCGAACTTAATGCTTTGATAGGTTTCGCGATTAAAACAGCCCCGTGTCAGAAACAGAAACTTTTCCCACACCAAGGAATATGTGAATTTGAGAATGGAGTTATCAGCTTTGCCTGTAACCCCGGAATCGATAAAGAAATTGAAAAATACATATCCCCCGGAGTTCTCAAACGCAAGCCTATAGTAGGCTTTGTATCTGAGAAGCAGGTCATAGAGAACTGGAGAAAAACCTTCTGTCAGCCTCCTGTGCTATGCTTTCTGAGCAATGGGTACATTATGGGTTTAATGCAATATTATCTGAACCAGGCAGGTGTTTTCATCAAAGATTTTATATGCATCAAGCCTTCAAATGTCGAAAATGGTTTGACTGAGAAAAAACTTACAGTCTCACTCTCAACTAACAATTTTCACAAATACCCTGTTCCAACATTGATATCGTCTCCTGATTCGATCGAGCAGGCTCATTCCGAAGTGTATGACGGCGTATTCTTAGTAAAGGATAATTCCTTTGCCGATGAGAAAAACAAAATAATCAACGGAGTCAAGACAATGATCCGATGTGCTCAGAAGAATAACTCCGGCAGGAACATATCGATGATACTCTCAAAGAATGCCGGATATGCCGCTTCAAAGCTTGCTCCGGAAAATGCTATCGTCATAGACACAGAGGGCGTTGAGCTTGACTGTACAGCAGAGAAGCTCGAGAGCATAACCGATGAAATGACTGCTCTTGTGTACCAAAAAGCATTTTCCGATCCGATGAAGACGCAAACATTTTTCACTCAAAATGCCTCCATGTTCCGTCAGGAATTATCAAGAGAGGTATCAGGTTCAAGTCTCGATACACTCACAGCAATGCTTACTATTGAAGCCTTCTTGAATGACTTCATAGGAATAAAGCGATTAAACACGGACTTACTTTTGTACTATAATAAAACGATTAATAATAAAGGAGAAATGATTATGAACGCAAATACATCTATAAAAACAGAGTTTAATGCTAAACTCAGTGAAAAATTCAGATCAAAAGTCTTTACCGCCGTAAAAAAGGTGCGTAATCTCCGCTTGGACGATGACGGAAAAACAGCTGTTATTTCAGGCGACCGTCTGCTGACCAGTTCTTCGATGATAGACAACGTAGTGCAGGAGATGCCCGGTATTAAAAGCCGTGAAAGTGTGATAAACGCCTTCCGAACCGACGGCAATCTTATTTGCACTGACGGATATACGCATCCGTTCGGTTCACACGACAGTACAGGCAAATATCAACGTCTCTACTTCTACGATTTCCCTGCGGATATCCTCGACGAGGATGTACTCTACATGCTTCAGAATCCGGAAAAAGCTGCGTTTCTGCTCACCCAAGAGGAAATACAGATGCCCGGCTTCATGCCTATTATATGTGACCAAAGCGGCAAATTTGCCGGCAAGCTCTTCTGCTACGATAATATTGAAAATGACAGTATCGCTATATATGGTCAGGCAGGTGAGGGCAAAAGCTTCACAGAATCTCAGTTAATGGGAGGTCGTTTCGCTCTCGGATACGACATATTAGTCTTCGACACCAGCGATTCAGACACTTATGAAGCCTTGTGCGCTAACCTTTCAAAGGAGTTTGTGGACAAGAATGTCATTTTCCACGACCTCGATAACAGCGGACTTAACATCGATATTTTCCACATTGACCGAACTGCAAGTCTTCCGTCGCAGAAAAAAGAACTGCTTGGTATTATCACTTCCGCTGTAGATGATTTGTCAGTTCCGCAGGTAAATGCGCTACGCTCAGCTATATCAGAACTGCTCGAAAAAACAGATGCGGACAAATCGATTTCTCCCGATGATCTGCTGAGATGCCTCAACAAAGAGGGCGCAACTTATGAGAGCCTTCGCAACCGTATGGAATCTTTAATTGAAGATATCAAAGCATACAAGCTGACCAAGGGAACTTGGAAAGACTTATTCTGCGGTGAACATAAAATCCATGTAGTTCAGATGAACAATGGATTCTCAGGAATCGGAAATCAGATCGTGGACGCACTGCTTGCAGGTCTGTTCAATTACAAGCGTGAAAATCCTCAGCGTCCGTTATCCGTTTTCATCGATGAAGTTCAGAATCACAATATGTCAGCAAATAGTCCTATTCGCAAGATCCTTAAGGAAGGCCGCAAGCATCATTTCTCGCTCGTAACGGCGACTCAGGATTTTTATGCCCGCGGTACAGAGATAGGTTCGGCTCTCGGAAAGGCTGGTTTGCAGATACACCACCGACCTACTCAGGACAGTGCTAATCTGGTCGCAGCGGAGATTCGCTGGAATAAGGCTGATATGGCTTGCTTTGACTCTATGAACCGCGGTGATGTGATCATCAAAGGCAGTCTCTTTAATAAGGAAGAGGGACGTAATTTACAAACTACGATCAGCGGTCATATTTATCCTTTCCCGGCCGATGGATATATCAAAAAAGAAGAAGGAACTCCAAATACCGATTGATCAGACTCATCTGTTACGTAACATTATAGCTCAAAATTCATATTCGGTCAAGCAGTAATACACTGAACCCTGACCGCATAAAATTCAAGGAAGGGAGTGAGCACTATGAAAGATATGATACATACAAAAAACACGTTCAGATCAGCTGATACCGAGCATCTGCGCAAGGCAGTTACCGAGAAGGTAGAAAAGCTGATAAACATTAAGATCAAAAAATAAGGCTGACCATAGGAAAATGATTTGAAGGGAGGTGAGATCAATGCCTGAAGTGGCGATATACTGCCGTCTGTCTATAGAGGACAGGGACAAGGTCGGAGATGATGTAAGCGAAAGCATACAGAATCAAAAGGCAATGCTCAGAGACTACTGCCGTGAGCGTGACTGGGCAGTGTACGACATCTACGTTGATGCTTAGACTCCCTATTGAATACAATAAAATGAAAGGTCAACCGCCGAAAAACACGCAGAATTGCGACATTTTCGGTAGTTGACCTTGTTTTGCTGTTGGAAGTATCCGTTTCGTATGCTGATAAGTTATCTCTCACCCTCAAATGAAAGTTTTTCCACAAACAACACTATGCAAATGAAAGGTCAGGCTTTCGTTTGAAAGTGAAGGGGGCTTTTATTTGAGGGTGCAACCACCAATCATTTTCTTAATGTTGTTTGTGCGGTAAATGCCGTGGATATGAGGAAAATGAACTGTTAGTTTCGTTACAGAGTTACCTCAAAGTTTTCCACAAACAACACTATGTAAATGAAAGGTAGGCTTTCATTTGATTGTTGGAAAGCTTTTATTTTATTGTGAAAAGTGTGATAGTCAAAGTGTTTTTCCTCAGTATACCACACAACGCAGCTCAAGTCAAGCGCCTTTTCGAGATTATCTGGCTCTTAGATATCACTCTGGTTGCCCCGCACAATTTTGTCGGTGCGAATGCCAGATTTATTTGTTAGCTGATCGCGTTGACTTATTTCTCTTTTCAGCGTAACATTAGAAGCTGAAATCAGCCTTTCGTGGTTGGTTCCATAGAAGCTTATATCTGTCAAGGAGGTAATTGTGATGACTGAAGCAGAAAAGAGAACAGCAGAAAAAATGAGGGCAGAGGGCTGCGCCTACAGCATGATCTCAAAGGAAATTGGTGTCTCAATCAACACTGTTAAGGCACATATCAACCGGAAAGCGAAAAAAGAGCCACAGATTGAGGTTGTTAGAAAAACCTCTGCAAGTACAGTAATGTTGCGCATATCTGATTCCAGGTCTGCAGCCTATTCAACCACGCCACAACTCCGGCCAACTAACATTCCTGACGATATCTACTGCAAATGCTGCGGTGCGCCGCTTGTCAACACACCGGGGCATCGTCAGAAAACTTTTTGCAGCAAAAGCTGTCAGGAGCGATATTGGCGTGAGCATCGGAACATTACACTGTGTGCATCTCTTGTTTCTTGCACTTGCTTAGGCTGCGGTAAAGAGATCCTTGACTACAAAGGACACCACCGCAAATACTGCTCACATCAATGCTACATTCGTGTTCGGTATGGGAGGTGTGGTAATGGTGTCAATGAGTAAAAATGAGGTAAGCTATCTTGTTACCATGCTCCTGTTTCGGAAAATGGTGAACGAATCTCTCATGAGTCAAGAGGAGTATGACACGATTAACGTACAGATGAAACAGAAATATGATCCGAAAATAGGGACACTGTGTACATCGGTTCAAGTCGGTGATAACTCTGTCACTTTGCATTAGATGAATTATCATCATCTGCGATCAGCGACCGGATCATTTCACTCACTGTACTGAATCCAAGCTCCTCCGCTTTCTTCTCAAAGCGTTCACGTTCCTCGGCGGTCACTCTTGCACGGATGACAAAATCCTTGTTTACTCGCTTCTTTTGCTTTGAAGTGGGATTTGATGGTTTTCCAGATTCAGGCATACTTTTTGCCCCCCTCGATTTGTAGCTACATTCTTATTTTTCATTGAAAAATCCTCCTGTTCTTATATGCTGTACTTTTCAAACATACTGTTTGAAATACCAATTACCTCACGTTTTGCTTTCTTCAACAGCAGATCCCAGTTTGGCTTGCGTGAGGATGTATTATGTGCATCAGAACCGAATGCAAAATGGGTATGCTCTGCCATGACTTTTTTGGCGATCTTCTTTTCCTTCCAGCTTGCAAAGGCTTCATTGTTGATTTGATAGATCGCATTGCAGTGCAGGACTGCCTCCAGCTCTTCCTTGCTGTAATACGGAAGGTAACGGTGAACGTGTGCCAGCATGACTTTCAGCTTGAATTCTGCTGCGATATTGTAGATCTCCTCACTCATCCATTTTTCGTATGGACGGTACGGAAGTTCTAACAGGATGATCCTTGTTCCCTGTATCGCCAATTTTTCAATGTCCGGTAATTCGGAAATGCCGTGTTCAATGGCGACCTCTGCGCCAAGATGAATGTCGGTAACAGCCGTCTGTCCCTGTATCTGCTCAAATGCAGCCTGCCGTTTTTTCAGATACGCAGCAACAGACTTCTCCCTGTGCGCATAGAAATGCGGTGTGGCACAGATACGCTCTACGCCCTGATTTTTCATCATCTCCACCATTTGCAGAGAGGTCTCCGCACTGTCCGAGCCGTCGTCGATTCCGGGCAGTATGTGGCAGTGATACTCTGTTAATAAAGCCATATCTGTCAGTCCTTGTCTGTGGTCTCTGTTTTTTCTTCTGTATCCAGTTCAGACTTTGCGCCGTAATATCCGTAGCCATAGCCCTTTTTGTAATAGTACTTTCCTTTGCTGTATTTCGAGTAATAGCCTGCATGCTTCGACTTCACACCATTCAGGATAAAGCCGAGCAGATTCATATTAGCCAATTCCACTCGTTTGAATACGTTGTCAACGTCCTCATCCGTTGTTCTGCCATATCGCACGACCAGAACAATTCCGGAAACACTCTTTGCAAGCTCCATCGCATCCGTCACAACATTGATCGGCGGCGTGTCGATCAGAATGACATCATATTTCTCATGCAGATCATGCAGCATTTGCTCCATCGCATCGGAAGCAAGCAGTTCAGAGGGATTCGGCGGGATCGGCCCTGCGGTCATAACATCAAGGTTTTCCATGACATTCTTCTGGATGCACTCGTCAGGTGTGTGCATTTTGGACACTGCCGTAGAAAGCCCCCTTCTTGTTCACCAGCTCAAATATTCTGTGCTGCACAGATTTACGCATATCTGCATCGATCAGCAGAACATGACAGCCGCTCTGTGCGATCGCTATGGCGATATTAGCTGAAGTTGTGGATTTACCCTCTCCGGGATTAGGAGAGGAAACTACAAAGATTTTCTTCTCAACTGTAGACAGTGCAAAGGACAAATTTGTTCTGATAGATTTATAGCTTTCTATGATATGGAAGGGCGCATCCTTGTCA
>ERZ795052.6417-NODE-6417-length-10831-cov-4.363122_pt1 | contig 10831 bp, 6 predicted proteins | sample MGYA00375136_ERZ795052 | MGnify/ENA primary metagenome ERZ795052 (study PRJEB30181, sample SAMN05720156) | activated sludge metagenome | isolation source: Anaerobic digester | place: Japan | collected 2015-05-26 ... | reverse complement strand
CAGGCCCGCCCCGCTCAGGACGCGGCAGACGCTGCTCGGGCTGAGCGTCACGATGTCTTCATCTATCATCATGCACGTCAGCCTCCGCTAGCCGTCGTCGCGGTGATCCAGGTGGCAGGCGATGATCGCCTCCTTCTCCCTGTCTTCCAGCCAGTGGTCGCGGGGCGTCAGGCGTTGTGCTCGTTCACCTGGCCGTACCGCCGTCTCCAGTCGTAATACTTGCTCAGGCTCAGGCCGAGGCCCTGGACCAGCCGCATTGCGGGAATCTCCGTCTTCTCCGACCACTCGCGCACGTAATCGCACACCTCGTCGCGCAGGTCCGGCTCCACCCATGCGCCTCTCAGGCCCCCCCAAGACTTTTCTTTGCCGCACTTGGCCGGCCATGATCTCGCCGATCACCTCGTCCTTGCGCGCCAGCTTGGCGGCAAGCGCTTCAACCTTTTGGGCCAGCTTCCGCTCCCGCGCGCTGCCGTCCTCGCGACGGTCGAACGCCGCCGTCGCGTTCTCGAAGAACACCGTCTGCCTGAGGCAGAAGACCTTGGGATTCAACCCGTGCTCGCCGCACAGGTCAGACACGGCTACCCCGTCAAGCAGGCGCCGCCGCAGGATGGCCACCATCTCCTCCGCCGTGAACGTCCGTCGCTCCTTCGCAATGACCAAAACCTCCTTTGCGGTCATATGCTATCCGCTCACGAGGCTTTGTCCAATTCCGGCTGAAGCAAGGCAGATGCGCTCGTTTCGTTTCCATCCGCAACTCACGGAAGCAGCTCGGCCTTGACTGGTTCCGAGCCAAGCAAGCCCCAGAAAGTTTTTTGTGGTCCGCTTGTGACCTTCTACTCGATCCGCATGCGCTCTTTCAATCCGAGCTCATCAAGTATCTGCTGCAGGTCTGTCTGCAAGCTCTGGGCGACGCCGGTTTCCACGGTGACCGAGAACTCGATGCCGATCTTGAGCTCCGCGCTTTGCCTGTCGGCAGGCACGGCGCTCCGCAATTTGGGCAGGACCTTCGTTCCCAGCCGGTTCCAGAGTTCAGGGGGCACATCGCCGCAAATCCTGAACGTTCGCGTGGCAGCGCCCTTAGGCTCGGGTTCCGGTTCACGCTCTCGTTCAGGGACCGGTTCCGGTGTGGGTTCTGGCGCCGGACCGGCGCCCTGCACTGGCTCCGGCGCGGTCTTCAAGGTCCTCGCCTTGCTCTTCAAGAGCAGGAACACGCCCGGCTCAAAGGTGACATCCGCCGGGTCAATGGAATCCTCGAACAGAACCCGCTCATACCCACCGCCTGCCTGCGCCGCGTCCACCGCGGGAGACAAACGGCCGAAGGCCAGCCCGAAATCGCCCCGATTCACGAACTCGACGATCTTGTCGCGCAGGATGCTGTCCGGGTCCAAAAGGCGCGTAAGAGAGCCATTCAGGAAACTCTGCCGGAGACTGGCCAACGGCCAGGCTCCCGATTCCTTCAAAGCGGGCGGCCAGTTGCGCTCGATGTAGTTCGCGCCGACCGACTCGTTGAGCAACGCCTGGGACCTGAGCGCGGTGATGACCCGGCCGCAGAGCGTCTCGCCGCTCGAGGAATGGCCCGCGCCGAGGTCAATGACCTTCAGGCCGTCGGGTTCCTTCGTGTCGGCGATGACCACGAAGCGGTATCCGCCCCAAACTTCATCCTTCGTGGAATCCTCGGCAGCGGCGACCTTGGACTGAATCTCCGCGCGGTCCGCGCGGTCGAAGTCGTCGCCCAGTGTGCCGTCCGCGATCTCCCGCGCCACGCGCTTCCACGCCAGCAGCATCTCGACGCTTTCGCGCATGTCGCGCCCAGGCTTTTTCAAGCACCACACAAGCGAGCCGGGATAGAGCCTTGGAGACTTGCCGCGCAAGCGCGTCCACTCCGCAATCTTCTGGCGCAGCCCAGTCTCGCCCGTCCATTCGAAGGACGGGTCCATCACGACGAAAGTGAGCTTCGGTGTGTCCTGAACAGCCGAGCTATCCTCCGGGAAGAAGACCAGCCCAGGCTCATCGCCGAAGCGTGGAGAACGCAGAGAAAAATCACTGCTCGTGCCCCTCTCAGCGGCCTCTGCGTCTCTGCGGTGAAGTCCTTTTTTGAATTCCTCCTGGATGATCTTCCGCATCGCGGGCTTGATCTCGGCCTCCTCGTCGAGCGACGCCCGCCGGTCGCTGACGACTTTCTTCATCGTCGGTTGGTGGCTGATCTTGAACCCGTCCGAGCCCACCCGCCGGATGAAATAGGACTTGTCCTCCAATGCAAATGCGGCGTTGTCCACGGACGTCGTGTCCACATCCGGCTCGCCAAGAGCAAAGCGCAGTTCCGGCAGATGGGCAACTTTGTCAATCTGGCCGCCCGAGGACTCGAAGAGTATCGCCGTGCCGACGCGGCGATGAATGTTTTTGAGCGAGCCCTTGGTGTCCGCGTCGAGCGCCCGGGCATGGGATTGCGCGCCGGAGATGTCGGCGTCAATCGCCGCCACGAGGCGCGATTCGCCGAGCTGCCCCAGCACCACGCTGCGGAATTCCGCCACATCCAGAGGCGCGGAGCCGAGCGTGATGAGCGGCTCGCGCCGGGCTTCCGTGAAGCCGGTGCGATACGCCCAAGAAATCCACTGCGCGAGCATGGCGAGCGTCCCGCGTGTCTGCTGATACTGTGAAAGCGCCTGCCACTTGCGCTGGAACACCGAGAGCGTCGCCGGGTGGAATGGGTAGCAGGCCTCGAACCGGCCGCGCAGGTACTCCCTGGCCTTGGACTCGGTCGTGGCCGTGTCCACCGCCGTCCATTCGGGCGGAAGCTGCGCCCGGCGCTCGAAGCACCAGTCGGCATAGGTCTTGGCGACGCTCTTGCGGATGCGGTCGCTTCCGATGTCCTCGAAGAGCCGCCGCCGGACGACCTCGCTGATTTCCGTCTCGTCGTTGGCGATAAGCTGTTTGGCTACCGCACCAACCACCTTGAGGATTTTTTCCTGCCACTGAAGGTCCCAATCGGTCATCTCCACCTGGCTGCGAGGCAGGCTGATAACGGCAGCACGGTTCGTGGAACCTACGAAACCGCGTACGATATTGTGCAGGTATGCGTGCATTGGCTCGGCAAGCCACTTGTGTCTGGTCAGCCCGTTGAGCAGTTCATCAAACAGCAGCAGCACAGGCGCATCGGCGAGGGCGATTATCTTGTTGATTGTATCCGTGCCAGGCGGCGCTTCCTTTGCCCGCGCACCGAGGGCTTGGACCCCCGGCTCTCCGGCAATCTGGCGCGCGATATCAATCCATGGGGTTTCGTTACCCTCATGCGGATCCCATGCATTGCCAACGAAGACCGCTACTCGTGCTTTGACCGCCTCCTTGAGGCCGGCCTGTTGAATCAACTCCTTGACCCCAGGGAATTCGGCCGCCTTTTTGCCCGCCTTGCAGATATGGTAGAGCGATGTGAGCGTATGGGTCTTGCCGCCGCCGAACTGTGTAATCAGCGTGAGCACAGGAGCCGTATTGGCGGTCTCTCCAGCGAGGCGCCTCAGCACCATGCCGGCGTGTTCCCGGAGCGCGCGTGTGAAGCAGGTGCGCGAAAAAAACTGGGCGGGATCCCGGTAGTCCATTGGCGCTGTTCCGGCCACGACCTGCTCAAGGGCGATGGCGAACTCGTCCGGGTTGAAGGAGCGCCCCTCGCGGACCTCCTTGCGCGGGGTGGCGACTTTATACCAGGCTTCCACATTCAGTTCCTTTCACCACAGAGACACAGAGAGCACAGAGAAAGCATTTAGAGAATCCTCCTTCGGATGCCGTCTTTGAGAACCGGGACGTTGAAGTTGATGAGAAGTCCCAGTTTCCACCCACCCAGCTTCAGATAGGTAAGCAACTGGGCCTCATGGATGGATTCGATGGCCGTAACGGCCTTGATTTCCACGACCACAGATCCCGCGACCAGCAGATCGAGACGATAACCGCAATCCAGCTTCACTCCTTTGTACTCCACCGGCAGAGGCCGTTGCCGGTCGAAGGGGATTTCGCGCAAGGACAGCTCGCGGCACAGGCACTCCTCGTAAGCCGACTCGAGCAACCCCGGCCCCAGCGTTCTATGCACTTCTATTCCGGCCCCAATGATCTGCTCCGTCATCCTGTTCAATTCCATCTCTGTGTTCTCTGTGTCTCTGTGGTGCATCTTCACCTCGGCGCCGCCAGAAGCATGGCGTCCAGCAAGCGTTTCTCTTCGCTTCCCGTCGGATAAAGCGCGGACAAAGCGTTCGCCAGACGCAGGAAGTCAGGTCCGCGCTCCTGCTCGGCCTTGATGAGCGCCCGGAGACCGTTGGACTGGCCACCGGCCTGGAGGAGCATCGCGGCGTGGACCCGGTCGAGCGTCGTCGCCTCGCGGTCCTTCTTCAGTTCCGGTTCCGTGGCGGACGCACCCGCGATGCGGCCCTTTTTGCGCCCACGGATGCGTGGGACGGGTTCGGCGTCCAGTTCCGGGAAAAGTGACTGCTGAAGCGCCTGGGCCGGGTCGCGCTCCAGTTGGTGGGCGACCGCCTCGGCCCCGTCCTCGCCGAAGAGTTGCTCCGCCCGCTCCGAGACGGGCAGGAGCCGGACCACGCCCTTCTCCGTCTCGATGATGCGGCCCTCCCATTTGGGAAGGTCAATACCCAGGGGTTGTGCGAACCGGCGGGCCACATCGAAGGGGAGAGAAAATCCGGATTTGCACCACGGAGGCACAGAGGACACAGAGTCTTCTTCATTCTCATTTTCATCATCTTCTTCCTCTGTGCTCTCTGTGTCTCTGTGGTGAGCGTCTTCGCCATTCGTGCTCTGAAGGGTCCAGAGGAACAGAGCGGTGAGCCGGGAATCCTCTTCCAGCGCCCCGGCTGCGCCATTGCGGGCGCGCGCCTCGGCTGTACCGAGAATCTGTTCGAGAGCCGACCGGCCGACGACCTCCCAGACCTTGGCGAGGTATTCGTCGAGTTTCACCTCGCGGCCGTCGGCGGTCTCGACCTTGCGGTAGAGGCTGAACACCTCCAGCGCCGGGCCGATGCAGGCAAAAACTAAGTCCGCTCCGCGAATACCTTCGGTCTGGAGGCGCTCCATCCAGTCACCGACGCGCTTGGGCAGTTCGCGCAGGACTTCGCCCCAGTCGCCGACCGGCGCGTCGTCGGGACGGGGACGGCAGACGAGATGCACGCTGGTGGCAAGGGCCGCAGAGTCGAACGAGCGCATTCTGTCCGGCTTTTCGGTGGCAATCGGCCACGAGCCCGTGATAGTCCAACCGCCCTTGATCAAGCCAGTAAGCAAGGCTTCCCAGCCTTCTGTTGTCTTGTGTGCGAAAACCACTGACCCAACGCCGTCGGAGCGCAAAACACGCTTCCCGTCCGCGAACGCCTTAGCCATAGTCTCTTCAAAGAACGTTCGATCCTTCGGACGTCCATCGACTACCCGCGATTCATCCTGAACCGCCTCGCGGGTCTTAGGGGAGAGCGGATTGTTTGGATTATACGGATCACCGAGGAGCGGAGTTCCCGGCATTGAGCGCTTCAGCCAGACAAGGAAGTAGTCGGAAAGATCCGAGTAGGGAATCGCATCGTAGTAAGGCGGGTCCGTAAACCACAGGCTGCTCGCTTCATCCGGCAAGGGAGACTCGCAGGCATCCGCGATCTGAACATGGCCCTTGAGCTGACATATTCCTTGTATGGTCGCCGTAGCGTTGGCGATCCAGTCCACAGCAACATCAAGAGCTCCAGAAGCATTAGAGGTTGGTACGACTTCCCCCCAGTCCCAAAGGATCGGTAATGCTTGTCTCCCAAAGGTAGCAACGCTCTTCTCCATGTGGTTTGCCCACCGGGACAGGCTGGAATTGAAATCGCTCTGCTTGCTGACCGCAAAAGCCAGCAATGGGCGAAACGCAGCGGCGTCAGCGGTAGACAAAGCCCGAATCAACGTTGTTATCGCCACCTTCTGTCGTGTCGTGAAGAGGTCGCCCCAGTGGAGCATACCGTAACGTTGAACGCGGAAGCCGAGAGTACCAATCGGCGGGAGCGGTTCATTCGGCACCGGGCACAGGCCTTTCTTGCCGCCGCGTTCCCACTCGTTGAGAATCGCATGAAGTCGCTTCTGCGCCTTCCAGACGGCTTGGTAGTCGCGGTCGGTGGGCAGGCGGTAGGTGCGGCCTTGCATACCGGGATGGAGCGTCACGACGGCCAGCATCCTCGCGCCGCCAGTTCGATTCCCCTTGGCGTCGAATACCGCGTCCGCACCGCCGCGCTGGGCAGCCAGTTGCGCCCGCACGCGCTCCGGTGGAAGAACGGTTCCGCAACACAGGCATGTCGCCTTGGCGCGGGAGACCGTGCCGTTCGGGACTTCCTTTTCGCTTCTCGGCTCGAAAACTTCGAACTCGACGTGCGGCGGCTTACCTTTCACGATCTTGTACCTAAGCGCCCGCCTGCGGTTGGCCTTGCTGCAAAGCCAGAACGAGCGCATAAGCGGAATCTCCGCGCCGCAGTTCGGCGACTCGCATCGGACGGTCCGGGCCCACAGATACGCTATGGGCGTCGCGCCGTCCGGGTCTTTGGGGTAGAACTCCGCCAGTTCCTTCTCGGCCTGCTTCTTGATCTCACTGCCTACCCGCCGGAGTTCCTCGGCAAGTCCCGGTCCGTGGCGGGGAATATCCTCCAGCATGACCTTGAGGATCAAACACGCTACTGGGTTCAGGTCGCTGGCGAAAGCCTCGCAGCCCAGTCGGAGCGCTTCCAGCGGAATAGAGCCGCCGCCGGAGAATGGGTCCACGACGAGTGGCGTCTCGTCCGGGTGCGCGGCTTTCACCAGTTCCCGCGCCGCGCCGATCCAGCGAGGGTTGTTGGCGACGTCCCAGTCGGCCACGTCGCCGATGAAATCCAGCAGCGCCCGGCGCAGCCCCTGGTCGGTCTTGACCTGCTCCGTTCGCTTCTGAGTATTCCATCCGGGGACTTCGAGCAGCGCCTTGGCCGCTTTGGCCTTGAACTCCCTGGGGCAGTGCGGGTCGCACGGGTCGGGCAGCAGGAGTCCCAGGAGCATCGCCCGGCATGCCGCCAACGGCCGCCGCGCCCACCAGAGGTGCAGGGTGGACGGGTGCCCGTGACGGATTGATTTTTCGCGCGCCGAGTGCTTGGACACCACGGCAATCGGAAAGTCCACCTCCGCCAGCCGTTTGCATTCTTTCGGGATCATGCGCAAGTCCTTTCACCGCAGAGGCGCGGAGTGCTCAGAGAAGAAATGGCGATCATGATTTCCTGCATCCGCGGCCTCCGCGTCTCCGCAGTTCCATCCGCCGTTGTTCCAACGCTATCCGTGTTCTCTCGATTTCCGCGGCCAGCGCCTTTTCGTCCGGCAGGGCCGTTCGGTACTCGGCGGCGAGCACCTTGTTGGGCAGGCGGTCGAGGGCGTAGCGCGCCACAGCCTCGTCCTTCTGGGCGCAGAGGATCAGGCCGACGGGCGGGTTCTCGCCGGGTCGGGTCCAGTGTTCTTGGGCGAAATTGAGGTAAAGATGCATCTGGCCGGCATCGGCATGGGTGAACTTGCCGAGCTTCAGGTCCACGACTACAAGGCAGCGCAGTCGGCGATGGAAGAAGACCAGGTCCACGCGATACCACTCGTCGCCGATGCGGAGGCGTTTCTGCCGGCCGACGAAACAGAAGTCCCCGCCCAGTTCCAAAAGGAAGGTCTCCAGCCGCCGAATCAGGGCTTCTTCCAGGTCGGTCTCGGAGTATTCGTCCTTGAGGCCGAGAAACTCCAGCACGTAAGGGTCCTTGATCTCTTCCTCCGGGCTGACACGGTCTTGAGGCAGAGCTTTCTGCCCCTTGACCAGCATGGCTGCCTTGTTCTTGGAGAGCGCGGTGCGTTCGTAGAACTGGGAGTTGATCTGCCGGTCGAGTTGCCGGACCGACCAGCCGCCGCGCAGGGCTTCCGTTTCGTAGAACCGGCGGGCAGGCTCGCTTTTCACCGCGAGCAGGCGCACGTAGGCCGACCACGGCAAAGGGAAATGGCGCGCGATGTCGGATGCAGACAATACTCCAGACATCGTCTGGATATTTTCTTCCGCTGGATTTGCCAAGTACGGCGCAGATTTACGCGACACCGTCGCGTATTTTTCAAATTCCGGATAAGCCAGGCAAAAGGCGCGAAAACGCTGTAGATTGTCCACGCCGAACCCCCGGCCAAATCTTCTCGACAAGTCGTCAGACAATCTTCCGAGCAATGCTTCCCCATAGGCCGCGCGAGCCTCTCCGCTTTGTTCGAACTCGACGATCCGCCTGCCGATCAGCCAGTAGGCGGCGGTCATGACACAATTCACCGAGCGCGCCGCGGCGTTCCGCGCGGCGGCAATCATTCCGGCAACGTCGCTCAAAATCGTGCCATACACTGTTTCGCCGCGAGCCGTTGTCTTGGCTGGTTTCGATGTCATTTCCCGCTCCCATCCGCGTTCTCTGCGCCTCTGCGGTGAGTTCCGTATCCCGGGGAATCTTCCCGCACCTGCATCGGCTGGGTCATCGCGTTTACATCCAGCCAGTAGTGCTGGACCTTCTTGACTTCGTGCCACGGGAAGCGCGCCGGGTCGCGGATGGTGTGTAGCGCAGGCATCCTGCCTGCATCTTCTTGACGAGCGTACCGATATCCTCCCAGTGCCGCATAGACATACGGCCAATCGCCGAGCCCCGCTTTGGATGGATTCTCGAGGATATAGCGGTAATGGGTCGAGTAATCGCCAGCGTCCCGGATGAGATGATCATACGACTCACGCTGCCAGAACGCTTGGCCCTCTCTTTGCAGGATGCGGTTCGCTTCCGTTGCCGTGAAGGATTTCCACGAATGGAGGATTTCCGACAGCGTATGGGCGCCCAACGGCGTCAACAATGCATGAACGTGGTTCGGCATGACGACAGCGGCGTGCAAGATGTACCGTTCGCCGTCGAAATGGCGCAGCGCTTGCAATACTACCGACGCTACTGCGGGATCGCCCAACCAGCAGGAGCCTGCGCCGTTATCAAGATATGTTTCAATGCGTTCTGAGCGGAGATTATCGAGCCGTTTGGTCTCGGTCTCCGTCAACGCACCTCTTTCGGTAAGCCAACGCCTTTCCAACGCATCGCGTTCTTGTTCGATTTGTTCCAAAACCGACTTGGGAAGCGTGTCCGCCAGACGAAACGTCACGAAATACGTTCCGCCCTCGGCCTTCAGATGGGGCAGATAGCCGCGCCCGTGCCAGCCGGTCCGGAGGGTTGAGGTTTGCGCTACACCATGCAGGCTGGAAGCCTGCGCTACACCGCAATTCGTCACCACGTAGAGCCAGTAGCAGTCGCGCCGGTCCTCGGCGACTCGGCGCTCATTGGGCGTCAGGAGAATCGTTCCCGTGGCGTCGCCCAAGCCCTTGACCTCAATGAGGCGCAGTTCGCCGGAGATCAAGTCCAGGCTGGTGATGTCGTAGCCGAGGTTCTTCTCGTGGACATCGTAGACCTGGCGCCCCTGCGCTTTCTCGTGCTCCATCACGACCTGCATGGCTATGGCCTCGGTCTCCGAGTTCGGTTGAAGCCGACGAACCTCCGGCGTTTCTCGGTCCGGGTGCGGAAGGACAAGGACGCTCGTGATCCGTTCGACGGCTTGCAGGGAGAGCGACCGTTGCCGCTCCATTTCCTATCTGCGCCGGTCGCGGCGGGCGAGAAGTTCGGCATGACGCGTTTCGGCCTGAGACAAGCGGCCCTCCGCGCCGGGGAGTTTCTTCTCCACGTCGGAGGCGGCCTTGCCGATTTCCTCGTCGGCCTTCTGGAGAAGTTCAGTCAGGGAGAGTTCCACGTGCGAGGCGATGCGTTCGACCTCGGACAGCCGGTCCTTGCGGGTCTCCTCCAAGAACGGCTGGAAGGCAGTCGTATGAAGCCAGGACGTCGCTTCCGGCAAGAGGGCCGCGGGCGGCAGGGTTTCAGGAGGATCGGCGGGCGTAAAGTTGCCCAGAATCCCCGGTTCCCGGAGGGCGGGTTCCTTCTCTTCGGCCACCTCCACGGCGAAGAGCCGTTCATGGATGACCTGCCCAAGCCCGTCCACAACGCGGGCGCGGTAGAAGTCAATCCGCGCCGGTTGGTCATGCTGAATCGAGTAGAAACAGGCCCCCTTGCCGAAGGCGTCCACGGCCAAGGACGACGTATGTCGCCGGATGGCTTCGAACAGCGGATGTCCCGGCGTGACCCATTCCAGGGAGTTCTTCTCCGCCACCTCACGGTCCGTAGAGCATCGCGGGTACTTGGCGGCCAGCGCCGGAAGCCGCCAATCCGGCTCGCGCTCGTAGCGGCGGAGCGCGGACGGCGTCCGGCCCGGATCAAACGTATGCGGCAGAAAAGGAACGGCTTTGAGTTCAAGGCAAGCGTATTCGGCCCCCTCGCGGATGAACCGGGCGATGGTCTCCGGCACGACCCGGCGCTCCTGAGCCAAGGCGCGTCGTTCGACCAGCATGGCAAGATTGAGCTTCTTGGAGGCGAGACCTTCCAGGGCGTTCTGGCAGATGGCCCGGAACTGGCGCTCGTCCACGTTTTTCAAGAGGCGGTCTTCAAGGTCAGCGTCACCGAGCCTGCCCGCGTAGTAGTCGCGGAGGACGCGCTCCACGTGGGCTGAAGGCAGCACCTCGCCGACCACGTTGAAGACCGTGTCGTCGTCGAGGGCGTCGCGGATTTCCTGCAGCTTCTCCAACAACCGCTGGAGCACCTGGCCCTCAATAGTATTGGTCGCCACGAAGTTGAAGATGAGGCAGTCCTTGCGCTGGCCGTAACGATGGATGCGGCCCATGCGCTGTTCGAGGCGGTTCGGGTTCCACGGGATGTCGTAGTTGAACAGG
>ERZ795052.6409-NODE-6409-length-10846-cov-6.120656_pt1 | contig 10846 bp, 7 predicted proteins | sample MGYA00375136_ERZ795052 | MGnify/ENA primary metagenome ERZ795052 (study PRJEB30181, sample SAMN05720156) | activated sludge metagenome | isolation source: Anaerobic digester | place: Japan | collected 2015-05-26 ... | reverse complement strand
CCTGATTTTCTCGGTCGGACCCTCCAAACCCTCCGAGCCCGTTGCTCCCAAACTGCCACCCGCCCGGCCGCCGGCGGCCCCAGAGCCGGTGCGCCCGGCCGATCAAACCAGCGTTCACGGCCGGCTTTCGTTCTCCCTGTCTCCCATCGCGCCCGAGCCGGCGCCCCCCCCTCCACCCACGGACCTCGCCACTCCTCCGGCCGACCTCGCGATGCCGGAGCCGCCTGCACGCAGCGGCCCTCAACCGCCGTCACCGCCGGCGCCGAGGAAACCTTCACCCGAGCTGAGAATCGCCCTGCCCAAACCGGCGGAACCCACGCAACCGGTCGAACCCGGTCCCGCTTCGCCAGCGGCCAAGTCGCCTTCGCCGGTCAAGCTCCCTATCAGCGCCAAGCCGCCCGTCAACGGCAGCGCCGCCCCTCCGCCCCTGCCGCCAGCGTCCGTCGCCGGTATGGCACCGGCGGAAGTGGCCCCTCCCGACGCGACTCCAAGCGCCCGTCCGGCTGCCCAGGACTCTCCCGCCGCACGCGGCCCTGTTCCCGGGCCGGCCTCCGATCCCAAACAGCAGGAGCCGATTGCCATCCGGCTAAGCGAGCTGGCGGACCCCTGGCCCGAGGAAATCCGCAAAGAAATCCTGTTGATGAACCTCGTCGAGGCCGAGGTCGAACTGCCTTACGCCGCGATCGAGGAGGCCCTCAAGCACGGACGCATTGCCTTTTCCTGGAAAACGTTACGATCGTGGATCAAGCCTCCCCCACCCGCCATCGCCTCCCCGCGCGACGGATTGGTGCTGGAACTGCCCCTCAAACTGGTGGCCCCCTTGTTCCTGGAACGCCAACGGCGCCTGGCCAAACCTCAGCCCAAGGTGACGGTGGATGAAGACATCCCCAACCTGTTCTTCGGATTCCCGCAGCCCGAATCCGCCCCGGCAGGCGCCGGCGCGAAACCGGAGGACACAAATTTCTATGTCTGGGACGACACTTCGGAGGTCGCGCGGGTGGATGCAACCCAGGAGAAGCGCCCCAGCCCGGGCACGAAATTCGTCGCCAAGTACGCCACCCCAAACGAAGTGGTTTCACGGGCCGCCGCTTTGGACGGAGTCGCTGGAGCGCTGGTCGCCTTGCCCGATGGCCTCATGGTCGCCAGCCGCCTGGCCCCGGACATGAACGGCGACACGCTCGCCGCGTTCCTCCCGCACATCTTCGGCAAAGTGAGCCAATGCACCAAAGAGCTGCGCATGGGCGAGTTGAACAACCTGAACTTTACCGTTGGCAACGTCCCGTGGAAGATCTTTCGCGTCAACTCGATCTTCTTCGCTGCGTTCGGTCGCGCGGGCCAACCGCTCCCCACGGCCCAACTGGCATCGCTGGCCGCGGAACTCGACCGCAAACCGAAATAAGTCTTATGGCAATCATCAATCAAGCAACCAAAGAGCTGCAGGTCAAAATCGTCTATTACGGACCCGCCATGTGCGGCAAGACGACCAACCTGGTGCAAATCCATGACCACGTCCAGACGGCGGCCGGGAACAAGGGCAAGCTGGTCTCCCTGGCCACCAGCTCGGACCGCACCCTGTTTTTTGACTTCCTGCCCATCGAGGCCATGTCCATCAAGGGCTTCAAAACCAAGTTCCAACTCTACACCGTGCCGGGACAGGTCATTTACAACACCACCCGCCAGCTCGTGCTCCGGGGAGTGGATGGCATTGTTTTTGTCGCGGATTCGCAATACGACAAAATGGCCGAGAACGTCGAGAGCTTCAACAACCTCGAGGAAAACCTCAAGTCCCTGAAGCTGAACCTGGCGGACATCCCGTATGTGCTGCAATACAACAAGCGGGACCTCCCGAACGTCGCCCCCGTGGAGTACCTCGAGTTCCTCCTCAACAACCGGGAGGTGCAGGTGCCCTCGTTCTCCTCGGTCGCCCACAAGTGCGAGGGCGTCTTCGAGGCGCTGAACATGATCACCCGCATGCTGCTGCACAAGTTTGTCAGCCGCGGCACCCCGCAATACGCCTGATTTCCCGGCATGGCCACCCTCCCCCAACTGCTCGAGGAGGACATCCAGCAACTCGATGACGGGTTGCGGGTGCTGCTCGAAAAGACCGACGCCACCACGGCGCTGCTCATTGACCAGGGCGGCTTTCTGCTCACCAGCCAGGGGGATTCCCGGCATTTCGACCTCACCACCATCGCCGCGCTGGCCTCGGGCGCCTACATGGCCACCCAAACCATCGCCGGGCTGGTCCACGAAACCAATTTCAACAGCATCTATCAACAGGGCGAGCAATACAGCCTTTACGCCCAGCGCGTGGATGACTACTGCATCCTGGTCGTGATCTTCAAAGCCCAGGTCAGCGTCGGACTCGTCAAATACTATGCCGCCCCCGCCGTCGAGTTCATCGCCCGCCAGATGACGATTGCCCAGGAGCGGGACCCGGCCGCCACCCTGGACCTTTCGGCCATCAACGTCGCCGACACGCGCGACCTCTTCAAGCGCCGCGACGGTTCCTGATTTCGGCGCGCTGAAGCGTTAATCAAGGGTGCCGCGACACCCCACGCTTCAGCGTTCCAATTTCCTGGCCCTTTGTCCCTCCCCCTCCCTTGCCGGTTCAGCGGTCCCAGCCAGGACCTCGGCTGCCCTTGAATCCCGCCTCGCAAGCGCTCTTTTTGTTGCCCCGGTTCCGTGCTTGTCGCCGGCTGAGTTCCGTCCTATCCTTGGTCCGATCTATGGCATTGATTACCTGCCCGGATTGCGGCAAGCCCGTTTCCGACTCGGCGCGGGCGTGTCCCACCTGCGGCTATCCGGTTGCGGAAAAACTTGCTTCCGGCCAGCCTCCCGAGCCCGCCAGCCCACCCTCCGCTTCGGGCTCGCAACTGTTGCTCGAGGTGCGCCCCTCCTGGTGGCGCTATTTCTGGCATTTGTTCTTTTTCTGGCTGATTGTTCCCCCCATCCTCGCCTGGGTCAGCCGGCTTTCAACCGTGCTGCGAGTTTACCCTGACCGAATCGCACTCGAGCGCGGCCTTCTGTCCAAGTGTTACCAGGATTACAATCCGCGCGACATCCGTTCGATTGATATTGACCAGAGTTTCCTTGCGCGGCTCGTCGGCATTGGCGACCTGACGCTTTCAACCGCCGCCACGGTGGAAGGCGCCGAGCGGATCAACGGTGTTCCCAATCCTCACGGGGTGCGGGACCTGATTCTGGCCCAAAGAGGCAATCGTTAGGCGCGAGGGCAAACCCCGCCGGAGCGGCCCGTTCCTCCCGACGCGCGCGGCGGGTTATTGATACTTGACCCAGAGGTAATCCAGCCCGACCGGCCCCGGTTCCACGCATTCGATGACCAGCGCGGCGGTTCCGGCCTTCAGTTCCACGGGTTTGAAGTTCACGTTAAGCACCCGCGGCGTGTGCGCCGACCGCAACGCAACCGTTTCCGCGCCGTTACCCAACTCCAAACGTTTGCCGTCCAGCAACACGCGCACCGCGGCGCCCTCGGGGCGATGCACCGCCACCAGGTGAAGGGCGGCGCGGCCGTCTTTTTCCACCGGCAACGTGAGGGTCAGCCGTTCGCCGCGGGCCGCCGGCCACTCCAGGACCTCGAGCTGCGTGGCCAGCGGAAAGGGCGCCGTGTGGACCGTGCCGGCGGTGGCCTGGGGTTGCAATTGGGCCGGAAGGAAGAATCGCGCGCCCGCAGCGCCGCCCGCGGCCTCGAGCTTGCGCTTGGGCAGGGCGGGAATCTTCAGGTCTGCGGGCGTCAGCCCGCGATGGTCGTCCACCGCGCCCGGCCGCGCATAGTGATAGGCAATCCGCCCGTAGCTTAAACCGGGAGTCCGCCGATGTGACCAGAGCTCGAGGAAGCCCGCAAAGCTCCGCTCGAAGGGGATGGCGTCCAGCACTTGAAAGCGGTGGTTCGAGACATAGCCCGCGGTATCCGGACCGGAATCGAGCGGCTGGCCGCAATAGGGATGGTCGAAAAGGTCACACCGGCTCCAGGAATAATTGAAATAATCCTCCGACCCCGTCCCAAAAGTCGAAGGCGACAGCTCGCCATCCACCAGAAACTTCTCGTCCCCCTCGCCCCACCAGTTGCCGCCGGCGGTGGGCACCCCGGACGGATTCATGATCATGGCGGCGCAGCCGGCAAACACCCCCTGGCCTATGGCGACAAGGTAAGGCAAATCCATCGCCGCCGCCCCCGCCAGGAGGTCGTGGTCCGCCCGCCACTTGGCGCGAAAGTAAAGGGAGCGCGCGTCCCAATTCCAGGGCGATAGCCGAATCGCGCCTTCGACGGCTACCGGGGCGTCGGTCCAGTTCACCAACTCGACTCGCACGGACTTCTCCCACGGCATGACCCACCGGCAAATCATCGTGCCATCCGGTTCAACATCAAAGGGCAGGCTCGAATACGGATTGACGCCCGGGCCGGACCCGAAAAAGTCTCCGAGCGGGGCTTCGACTTGGGGGCGTTGCGCGCCGTCAAAGGCGATTCGCAGCAGGCAACCGCGCAGCGCGCGGTCGCGGTGATCGGCCTGAACCTTCAACTTCAGCTCCCGGATGGCGGCCGGCCCTTTGCCCTCGACAGTCCAGACCCAGTTGGTCCCCGGCGGAAGGGTCGCAGTCATCGGCAACACTTCGCCTGTCAGGGCGGGTCCGGGCCGAGTCAGGCTCCGGACGGCTGCTCGCGCGTCAGCCTCGAATTCCTTGAGGTCCCTGGCGGGGTCAAAACTTTGAACCCGGGCGCCTTCCGGATACAGGCGAACCTGGAGGTGATAGAAGTGCAGTTGGTCGAGCTTGCCTTCCCAAGTGACCCGCAGTCCGCGCGCAAACGGAATCGGCAGGTAGTCGGCATCCTGCTGGATGAAGGCATCGTCCGCCTCCAGACTCAAGCCCGCGGCGGCCAGGTAGTGCTCGGATCGTCGCGCCAGGAAGTCGTAGGCCGCCTTTTCCCAGATCAGGCCGGTCTTGTCCCCTGCGGCAGCCTCTCCGGCTGGATCCACGTAAACCCGCAGCACGCCTCCCATCCCCGCCGACCATCCGCGCACAATCGCCCCCGGCCCGCTGACTTCCGCCACCAGGTAGAGCCCAGGCCGGGTGTTGTCCGGCTCACGCAACACTTTCAAAAAGCCCGGGATTGGCTCGCGTCCAAATCCATCAGCATTCGAGAACCAGCCGGGCGCTTCGGGGGTGGTCGAGCGCCGGTCGTAGCTTGAAAACTGGACCGTCCGATAAACCGGGTCGGGCCAGCGAGCCAGCCGCTCCAAATCGGCCATTTCGCGAAGCAAGGTCCCGGTGGTGATGGGGGACCCGGCGGCGGCGGCGTTGAAGCCGAGCAATCCGGCCAGAAGCGACAAGACCAGCTTGAAGTGGGTGCGCATGCCTTCTCCATAACGCACCTCCCGGGCGGGCACCAGCAAAACCGGCGGGGAATGACCGGCTTTTCCCGCCCGTCGTTCAGGGGGAATCCCGCCAGGGTTTGCCGGCTTTGTAAGATTTCAAAAGCACCTGCAGAATGCCGGCGAAGCGGCGGTCATTGGCCGCTCTTGCCAGCTCGAACCCCTTCTGGGCGGTCGCAATCGCCTCCTCAAAACGCCCGGCCTCGGCATAAGCGGCGGAGAGGGTGCCCAGGGGGACGAGGTCCTGATAGTTGGTGAGGCGGCAGGCTTGCTCGGCCAGTTGCACCGCTTCGACCCCGTTGCGCAGCCCGTCGTCGGGGCTCGTTGCCAGCAGCCAGGCCAGATTGTTCAACGCTTCGGAAGCATTCGGCTCGAGTTTGATCGCCTGGCGGAGCCGGGCCACCGCCTCGCGCGTCTGCCCGGCCTGCCGCAGCACCATCGCCAGTTCCATCAGCGTTCCCGCTTCCGGACGCAGCCGGGCGGCTTCGTCCAGGTGCCGCGCGGCCTCGGTGAGCTGTTTTTGCGCGGCCAGCGCGGCGCCAAGCTGGCGGTGAGTTTCGGCATTGCCGGGGTCGAGCTCGAGGGCTTTGCGCAGCGGGGGTTCCGCCTCGGCAAACCGGTTCTGGGCGGCGAAAGCCTTGCCGAGATTGGCGTGGGCCTGGGCGTTGCGCGGATGCAATTGAATCGCGGCGGAAAAATGCTCGATGGCTTTTCCGAATTGCTGCCGTTCGGCTTCGAGGCACCCCAGGTTGTTGTGCGCCGTCCACGACGCCGGGTTTTTGGCCAGCGTGTCCCGCCAGACGGCTTCCTCGTCGGCCACGATGCGCGCGCGTTGCCAGGTCAGGAATCCCAACCCCAACACCAACGGTGCAGCGACCCAGGGCAGCCACCGGCCGCCCGTCACCCGCGCCAACCCCGCCGCCGCCAGCGCAATCACCCCGAGGATCGGCAGATACTGAAAGTGGTCGGAGACCCGCGAAATGGCCAGATAATGCATGTCAAGCAGCCCCAGCACCGGCAGCAGGTTCAGCGCAAAGAAACCCAGGCCGAACAACGCGTGGCGGCCCCAACCCGCTTGCCGCGGCATGCCCTCGGCGCCCCGCCCATGGCGAAACACCCAGCACACGGCCGCAATCAGAACGGCTCCCGCCAGCGGCAGCCAGACCACCGGATCGGCCGGTTCGATCGTCCAGCGCGGATAAATCAGGTTGAGCCGCGCCGGCATCAACGCCTTGCCCAGGTAAAACCACAGCGCCAGCCCGGCTCCGGCCAGCCGCGCCCAAAAGCTCTCGGTTTGCGCCGCCGGGCCGACAATGAAATGATGGGCCTGGAACCAAATCGTCAACAGGCCGAACCCCAGCGACAGCGCGAAGAATGGGAGTGTCCGGGCCACGTCCCGGAGGTTCACCCGGCCCCGCCGCCGCCAGGTCCACAGCAGCAGAACCACGGGCAACATGACCGTCGAGGTTTTGGCCAGCAGGGCCGTCACGAACGCCAGCAGCGACAGGGCATAGGCCCCGGACTTCCTGGCGGAACGCTCGGCGGCCTCGTATTCGAGCCAGGCGCGAAACGCCAGCAGATAAAAAAACAGCGAGAGCGTGTTCTTTATCTCGGAAATCCACGCCACGGTTCCCGCACACACCGGATGAACGGCGAACAGCGCGCCGGCCAGCCACGCTCCCGGCGCCTCCAGGCGCCGCAACACCCGCCACACCAGCAGCGCGTTCAGCGCGTGCAGCGCCACGTTGACGGCGTGGTAGCCCGCGGGATGGTTTCCCCACGCCAGCCACTGAAGCCAAAGCACGACCGTTGAAAGCGGAAAATCCGTCCGGAACCAAATCGAGCCCAGCGTGAACTCGCCGGTCACCAGCGGGTTTTGCCGGACCAGCAGCAGATCGTCCCAGATAAACCCGCCCCGCAAGGCCGGCACGTAGGCCCCCACCGCCAGCAACGGCAGCGCCGCCACCGCCAGCCAGCGCCGCCACCCGCCACCCCGCCCGTTCCATCGGTCCGCCGGGGCATTTCGAGCCGTGCCAGTGTCCACGCGCCGAGACTAGCGGTTCGCCGCCCCTGACGCAAAGGCGTTGACATGGGCCTTGCCGGCCCTTATGAGACGGGGCAACCGGAACTGGTTTTTATGAATAACTTGTCATCCATCCCCCGCTGTTTTTGCTCCCGTTCAGCTTTGGCCGCCGCGCTGGCGCTGGCCGGACTGCTGTCGGCCGCCGCCGCGTCCTCCCGCAACGAAGCCCGGGTCGAGGCCCTGCTGGCGCAGATGACGCTGGACGAAAAAATCGGCCAAATGACCCAGGTGGACCTGGGCGCGCTCAAGGACAAGAGCCATGTGCAACAGTATTGCCTGGGCTCGATGCTCAGCGGCGGCGGGTCCGACCCCGCGGACAATTCCCCCGCAACCTGGAAGAAGACCTGCGATGAGTTGCAGAACTGGGCGCTCAAAACCCGGCTGCAAATCCCGCTTCTCTACGGCATAGATGCCGTGCACGGCCATAACAACGTGGACGGCGCCGTCGTGTTCCCCCACAACATCGGACTCGGCGCCACCCGCAATCCAAACCTCGTGCGCAACGCCGCGCGCGTGACGTCGCGCGAGATTGCCGGCACGGGGATGCACTGGGCGTTTGGCCCGTGCGTGGCCGTGGCCCAGAACATTCGCTGGGGGCGCACCTATGAAAGCTTCGGCGCGGACCCGGACCTTGTCGGGCGGCTTGGCGCTGCGGCCGTGCAGGGCCTCCAAGCCCGGCTCCCGGGCGGGTTCCGCGTTCTGGCCTGCGCCAAACATTATGTTGGCGACGGGGGCACGCAGAACGGCGTGGACCAGGGCAACGTGGTGTGCGACGAAACCACCTTGCGCCGCATCCACCTGGCCCCCTACCAGGACGCGATCAAAGCCGGCGCCGGCTCCATCATGGTCTCCTACAATAGCTGGCACGGCGAAAAGCTGCATGGGCATAAATACCTCCTCACCGACGTGCTCAAGGGCGAGCTGGGCTTCCGCGGCTTCCTGGTCAGCGACTGGGCCGCGATTGACCAACTGCCGGGCGATTACAAAAGCGACATCGAAACTTCCATCAACGCCGGCCTGGACATGGTCATGATCCCCAACGGCCCGGGCCAGCCCAACAATTACCTCGAGTTCATCTCGCTGCTCAAAACGCTGGTGGCCGAAGGCAAAGTCCCCCAGGCCCGCGTGGATGACGCCGTGCGGCGGATTCTCCGCGCAAAATTCGAGATGGGCCTGTTCGAGCACCCCTATGCCGCGCCCAAGTTGTTCGACAAGGTCGGGTCCGCCGCCCACCGCAAGGTCGCCCGAAAATGCGTGCGGGAATCCCTCGTCCTCCTCAAAAACGAAGGCCGCGTTCTCCCCCTCCCCAAAACCCTCCGCCACCTCGCCGTGGTGGGCAAGGCGGCCGACGACCTCGGCATCCAGTGCGGCGGGTGGACGATTGACTGGCAGGGCAAAACCGGCCCGGTGACCCGCGGCGGCACCACCATCCTCGAAGGCATCCGCCAGACCGTCGGCGCCTGCACGACCATCACCTTCTCCCCCGACGCCCGCAACCTCGGCGCCGCCGATGCCGTCATCGTCGTCATCGGCGAGCTCCCCTATGCCGAAATGAAAGGCGACCGCGAAGACCTCCGCCTCAGCGAAGCCGACGAGGCGCTGGTTGCGGCGGCGGCCGCCTCCGGCCGGCCGGTGATCACCATTTTGCTTTCCGGCCGCCCCCTGGTCCTGGGACGCGCGCTGGACCTGAGCCGCGGCTTCCTCGCCGCCTGGCTGCCCGGCACCGAAGGCCGGGGCGTCGCCGACGTGCTGTTTGGCGACTACAAGCCGAAAGGAAAACTCCCCCGCGCCTGGCCGCGCTCCAATGACCAGGCCGGCCTTCCGCTGCGCCCTACCGCCACACAGCAGCCCCTCTTCGAATACGGTTACGGCCTGAGTTATTGACCGCAACGTGGCCGCCGCCCCGGCGGCCGGGCGCCCGTGCTTGACGCGGGCGTTTCGGCAGCCCCGAGAACGGCTTATCCTTGTAACGAGCGCGCGGAAGCTGTACCGGCGCAAGACCGGGCGTTCCCCATACATTCCTTGGCATGCGCGTGGGCAAAATAGGTTTGGCGCATCCAAGGTCACCCTCTTTTTATGAACTTTTTCGCACTTTTTTACTTGATTTCCTCCCGGCCTTTTGGTAATTGACAAACCATACTGCGGCTTCAGAAAAGACAACATCGTATGAAAACGCGATTCGTCAAGGAAGGAGTGGCACTCACAACGCTGGTTTGGTTGGCCACGCAGCCGGTGACGGCGGCCCTCTACACTGGCAACGGACTCGGCACTGGTGTGGTGGGAAACGGGACCCTTTCCCTTACGGATGACGGGGTGAAAATAAATGCGGTCTTCACAAAAGGGGCTGGTGGTTTCGAAGCGTTCCTGGTCATTTACTTCGACTGCAGACCTGGTGGTTACGAGAACACCAGTTTCTTTTCGGATCGAACTGACGCTTTCACCAAGACCATTTCTGGGTATGGCGATGTCGGGCGCAGCTTGGCAAACTTCCCCCCTGGATTCACCGCTGACTACGCACTGGCGCTGACGGGCAACAGCGGCGTGGGAGGGTCTTTGTACGAACTTGCTGCGGGAGGCGATGGCAGTTTCACGAGGGTCGCCTCGATTGATCAATACCCGATCAATGAAACAGACAGAGGATCCTACACATTCAGTATTAGGTGGAGCGACTTGGGACTGACAAGCAGCTCTAGCTTCAGATTTCAATCAACTTATATTCGCGACACAGGCTACCGCTACCTTGACACCTTCGAGGGGCTGAGCGGCAGCGCGGGCTTCAGCACGATGACTTTTACGAGCTTCAACGTTTACCCTGAGCCCGTGCCGGAGCCGGCCCATGTTGCGCTCGCCATCTTCGGCGCGGGATTTGTCACGGTCGGTGTAGTAAGGCGGGCGATCCGCTCGCATCGGAACCGGGGCACTGGAGCATAGCCGCGCTCCCCCTGCCCTCGCGAAGACGCCCAAACTCCCCTCCCGCCCGGGTCCGGCACTTCGCGCGCGCCGTCCGGACTGCGCCCCGCCGCCGTCCGATAAACCTAAATTCCACAGTTGAAACAGCCGTACGTCGTATGTTGCTGATTTCCTGAATGTTAGAACTGTCGCTATCAACTGCGCCGCACTTGGATTTGAGGCGATCTGCGGAATTTAGGATAATCCAAACCCAATCTGCGGCTTGCGCTGGCAGGACGCGCACTCGCTGCGCACCTCGATTTCACAGGTCGCTGGGGCGGCGACGTCTCGTCGCCCCTGCCCACCCCCTCGCAAGCCAAGACTTTCTGGGACGAGACGTCCCAGCCCCCATCCAGACTCTCACTAACTTCGGGGGAGGCGACGTCTCGTCGCCGTCATACGGTCCTCCCTCCCCCGGATT
>ERZ795052.6398-NODE-6398-length-10861-cov-25.624375_pt1 | contig 10861 bp, 9 predicted proteins | sample MGYA00375136_ERZ795052 | MGnify/ENA primary metagenome ERZ795052 (study PRJEB30181, sample SAMN05720156) | activated sludge metagenome | isolation source: Anaerobic digester | place: Japan | collected 2015-05-26 ... | reverse complement strand
CGACGGCAAGTGCGTCAATGAACCGCTTCCGCTGGCACGTTATAAACACAATGATTCTAGCTGCAATCCGTAAATTGTGATGAAAAGCGGAAGTATTTTTCTTACCAATTCCTAAGTCATTGAAACGCTCTGACTTGAACAAAAGATATTTTTATTTTAGGTCATAATTTATAATTGATTCCCTGAAAAATTAGTTATGATATTTACGGTTTATGCCTTTCTATACTTTTTGTCAATCCCGGCAATTTTACTTATATTTAGCGTCCGTTTTTGAAGTGACTAATATGAAATTTGGAGGACTTGATAAACTATGGCTCTGATGCAAAAAATGCGTGATCACACTCATGTAATTTTATGGGCACTTTTAATTCTATTTATTGCCAGTTTGACTGTTGGTGGGCTAGTTGGAGGTGCAGATTTACTGGATGTCTTTTCCCAAAAATCCCGTCTCAAAGATGCCGCTGGAATCGTGGATGGCAAAAAATTAGACGCAGTTCGTTTTTCGGAATTAATTCAAAATGAGATAAATAATTATCGTGACCAAAATCAAGAACTAACCGAAGCTGATATTGACCAGATTTCCAATTATATCTGGAATTCATATATCAACGAGACGTTGATAAGCAAGCAGATAGATCATTACAAATTGCATGCAACCGATAATGAGATCTACGAAGTTCTTGTTAATAATCCACCTCAAGTTTTGATGCAAAATGAAGCTTTTCAGACCAATGGTCAATTCGATTATCAAAAATATCTAAATGCTCTCAATAACCCTCAGGGTAACGAATGGCTAGCTGTCGAGGAATATGTCCGTGTTTACCTGCCATTTGAAAAGATACAATATTTGATTGAAAGCTTAGCGATGGTTTCGGACGCTGAAGTCGTCGAAGAAATCGTATTGAACCAAACAAAAGCTAATTTCGAAGCTCTGGTAATACCTTACACTTTGGTATCTCGAGATACATTCGCCATTGATAAATCGGAAATCAAAAAATATTACGATGCCAATCGTGAGAGTTTTCACGTTGATGAAACTCGTTCTCTGGACTTTGTAGTATTTGAGACCAAACCGACACCGGCGGATACTTTTTCTGCCTTACAGACCGTCGAATTTATTCGGGAACGTTTGGCAAACGGCGAAGATTTTGCAACTCTGGCATCGGAATTTACTGAGGATCCGAGCGGTACCGCCAATGGTGGCGACTTAGGGTGGTTCGGTAAAGGTCAGATGGTACCGGAATTTGAGCAAGCCGCTTTCGCTCTACGCAAAGGAGAAATATCCAAACCAGTCATTACCTCCTTCGGGGTTCACCTGATTAAAGTTGAAGATAAAAGAGTTCAAAATAATCGCCCTGAAATCAAAGCCCGGCACATTTTAATTAAAATCAAAACCAGCCCGGAAACCCTGGAAAATATTCGTGCTCAGGCTAACCTCTTCGCCTTCGATGCCAATGAATACGGCTTCCAAGCCGCGGCGGATACTCATAAACTAGTCGTTCGGAATACCGGCCCGTTTACAAAAGATGCTCGTTATATTAATTTCTTCGGTCCTTTTCCCACCGCTATAAAATTCGCTTATTCCAATATACCGGTCGGAACTGTATCGGAAGTCCTAACCCATGATATGGGAATTACAGTTTTGTGCTTAAAAGAAATCAATAAAGAGCACTATCGCCCATTGTCAGAAGTAGAAAATCAAATTAAAAATATCCTGACCTCGGAAAAAAGAATCGAGAAATTAAAGTCTATCGGCGAAGAAATTTATACTTTAGTAATTCAGGATAATAATCTCACTAATGCGATCGCCAAATATCCTGAGTGTTTGCTCGATTCCTATACCGACCATCCCGTCAATACCCCATTGAAAAACGTTCAACGTTCCAATGCCATTACTGGAACATTATTAGCCTTACAACCTGGGCAAATATCCAAACCGGTACTGGTTGCTAACCGTAATCTGGTAATTATCAAACTCCATTCCCGACAGGATGTCACTCCGGAAATTATTGCTCAGGAAAAGGAATACACTCGAGCGCGTATTTTAAACAACAAAAAGTCTTCATTTTATACGGAATGGCTTAATGACTTGAAAGCCAATGCCAAAATCGTAGATAATCGCAGTAATCTTTTTTATTAAAAATTCAATCATACATCACTATCAAAAAGCCCGGCGAGATTCCGGGCTTTTTTTATCAAACTTCTTAAGAAAGTCCCTCAATCAAAATTCGACTTTATCGCCTACCACTTTGGTATTGACTGGCATATCAATATTAAAATCAAACAGATTTTCAGGATTGATTACTCGTACGAGCTTGAGATTCTTGATATTTTCAACTGGCATTATTTGATCGCCGAAGCCGTTAGTCTCTTTCTGACTTGACCAATAGGCGATTTTTTTCTTGTCGTCTTTACTTTTTATCCATCCAAGGAAAATAGCCGAAGTTTCACCACCCTTTTTCCAGACAATATTGACAAAATCGCCCGGTCTGGCACTTTTAGGCTCGATTGCTTTTCCAATACCAGTATATTGGACCAGCGCAAAATGACTACCAAAGCCCCGCGCGTTCCAATTGCCCCAAAATTTGACGCCTTCTCTTCTTTTACCGCCACCTATTTCCTGCATACGAAGAGCCTCATAATGTTCAAAATCCAGACTATCTAATCCGTGATCTCCAAATATGATATTCATCGCCTCAATAAAAGCTCCATAAGTAGCACCGCTACTAAAACTGCTCCGGCGAGCTGGTGTGATCAATGATTTACCGAAAATTTTTAGTTCATAGCCGATTGGTGATTCAGGCGGTCGGGCCTTCAAACCGGTAAAATATTCACCGCCCTCCGGTGCCTGCGCCTGGACTTTATCAATACCTTTCAGAATATAATAATTGTACCCGCAGACATATTTTCCGAAAATCCGGGCATGTTTGGTATGATGTGGACCTTTCCGCAAATCCGATTTATGCAAAAAGAACCACTCGCCATTATCAGAGGTCGGAGCAAGTCGGGTCTTATGATTTCTCCAATTAACCAGTAGTAAAACTACCAGAATTACAAGCGCCGTAATAATGAAAATTGATTTTTTCTTCAAATTTTACTTTTCACCTTATTGCTGCAAAAAAATAGCCGAGTGAGAGTAAAAATAGGAAAACAGCATACGAACGCATTTGGCGATCTTCGGTGTTGATAAACCATTCATACATTTCTCGCAAACGTCTAGACATTAATACCGAGAGAATACCATCCAGAAACATAAGCAATCCGGCCAGATAAACGAACCAGGTCATATGAGTTAAATCCCTGAAATAAAGCGTTCCCAGACCGATAGTGATCTCGAAAACACCCAGTATCAAAAATAGGTCCTTTTGGATTACGAATTGAAGCAGGGATTTGAACCAGGCGGCTTTAAAAAAAATAATCGCTCCGGATAGAACCAGTAGAACTGCCACACAAAAATAAAACCAGATCATTATTTAAGCTCCATAAATATTCGTATATACTTTATCCACGATTCGTCGTAAAAGCGGCGTGTAACTATCAATAGCTTTATGTGGACAAACTTCTTGACAACAAAAACAGCGGATGCACAATTTATAATCAAACTGGGGCGGTTGCGTCTTCATTTTTCCATTCCAGCCCAAAGCTTTAGGTTGTTGCGGACATTGATCAATACACTCGCCACATTTTTTACATTTTTGAGCATCAATGACCGGTCGGTTGGTCACTAACCCTTTTAAGTGGCGATATTGCCAGGCTTGATTGAAGCGCAATTCCGGTTGACGTTGGACCTTAAAATCCGGAGCACTGAAAGTATCCAGATTGTCTCCAAGAATCTCGATTTCCTCTAGGTTCATTTTGCCCAGCCCGGCTTGAGCTCCCCAATAATTGGTTCGGACATATTCAGGCTTGATTGCAATCATATGGCAAACTATCGAATCAATGGCTACCAAATCACTTGAAAACGCCAGCAGTTTAAGTGGATAAGCATTTCCACTTGTTGGCCCATTGCCTTCCATCGCCTCAATAGCATCCAAAATCGTAAGACGTGGCTTCAATAAAATGCTCAGATCAACCAGCATTCGGCAAAAATCATCCAGCGCCGGCAATGCCACATGCAGAGCCGGTTTGAGAAAGCCCGGGACACAGCCGAAGAGATTCTTGATACAAGCCGTAATACGAGTCAAATGATGGGTCTTTAATTTCGGGACATTAAACATTCCATCCGCTTCCCAGAGCCCGCGAGCAATAGTAAATTTTTTATTCCGAATACTATCCGTTGAATAAACTGACTGACCATTTTCAAAATCGGCAATTGTCAAATCTAATTCGTCAATAACGGTTTGCATTCCGCTTTCTTGCAAAATTTTCGCCAAGTGTCCCTTCGTCGCCGAATCACCAATTGAAACCTTTACTCCCCTTTCTAACAAAATTTCAGCTACCGCTTTAATAACGGCCGGATGAGTTGTGACATTTTCCTCTGGAGAATGTGCGCTGAGCAGATTCGGTTTGAGCACAATTTTTTCACCAGCCCGGGCAAATTTTTCGATGCCACCCAACAAATCAATTCCACGACGTACAGCCGCCGCCACCGTCGCCGGTTCATAATTATCACATTTTATCAGCGCAACCTGAGATTTCTCGAATGATTGAGGTTGCGAAACATTCTGCGTCATATTTTTAAGTGATTTTTGGATTTACGTTCGACGCCCTGGACGATAATTACAAACTCGCCTTTCGCCGGATGATTTTCAAAGTGCTGAATTAAATTGCTCAGACGGTCGCGCCGGAATTCTTCGTAAACTTTGGTCATTTCACGAGCACAGACCGCCGGTCGGTCACCGAATTTTTCCAGAAAATCCCTCAGTGTTTCCAGAACGCGATGCGGACTCTCGAAAAATATCATCGTGCGGGGTTCGTTCGCCAATTCGTTGAGGCGCGTCATCCGCCCCTTTTTTCGTGGTAAAAAACCCTCAAACGTGAACCGATCAGTGGGCAAGCCGGAAGCCATCAAAGCCGTTAATATTGACGACGCTCCCGGAATCGGAATAATCTGAATGTCACTTTCTATTGCTTTTCTCACAAGTTGAAAACCCGGATCGCTCATCAGAGGCGTTCCGGCATCAGTGACCAACGCAATATTTTGACCGGCGATTAATTTCTCGAGTAATTCCTGACTACGGCGTTTTTCATTTTCTTCATAATAACTGACGATCGGTTTCCGAATCTCATAACGGCGCAATAAGATCGCGGCGTGGCGGGTATCTTCAGCCGCAATTAAATCAACTTGCCGCAGAGTCTCGAGCGCTCGCAAGGTAATATCCGCCAAGTTGCCAATAGGCGTTGCTATCAGGTATAAAATGCCGCTTTTCATATTGCCACCATGTTGTTAAAATTTTCTCCAAAAATTTTAGTTAATCCTACAAGTTTTTAGGTTACAAATTTGTCCAATTATACCATTTCGTATTAAGGAAAAATGCCTTGATAATTATTAGTGAAGGATTTTGAAATGCGCCACTACCGGCAAATGATCGGAAGCCAGTCGGGTAACTTCATTGTCCACTACTTTAATTTTTAGCGGCATCACTAATTTATTGGAAAAAAGATAATCCAGGCGTAGATACGGATTTGAGGCCGGGTAGGTAAATTCATCCACTTGAAAATAGGCACCGACATCCGTGAAGTAATAAGCCATTTCGTAAATACGCTTATAGTCCGGCGTCATTCCGAAATTACCGCCTATTATGACCGGACTATCGTTACCCCACTCGAAAACAAAGTTCAGCAGTTCTTTGACCTGATTCGAGCTGGCAATCGAATCACTACTCAACTGCGTTCCATATACGTGAACTTTAATATTCCCAATATTAACAATGACATGCAGAAGGCTCTTCGTATCATGACCGTAATCCTGCTTGTAAATCTTATTCTCGGCAAATTCAATCGGAAATTTCGATAAAATAGCGTTGCCAGTCCAACCGCCATCAATGGGATAATTGCGGGAAAAAGTGAATTCCATTCCGAGCTCAGCGGCGATTCTTCGGGCTTGTTCATCATTGAAACCGCGTTTGGTTTTATAATCTACCTCATTGAGAATGACTAAATGCGGTGATTCACTTTTAATGACCTTGGAGATGCGTGACAAGTTATAGACGTTATCACTTCCCATACCATGGTTAATGTCATAAGTCATTACGGTGATTTTAGTTGGCGCAATGACATTAATCAATTTGCGCGGCAAACGATCCTTAATCCGATTAAATCCATAAATTAAAATAATTACAACGCATATTAGGAACAGGATAATTTTAGATATAGATGATTTCTTCTTAGTCATTTAAAAATAACTCAAATTTTACAGCAGATTAATTTAAAATGATAATATTCAAAAAACTGATTGGAATTTTACGAATTTTTATTTAATTGGCAATTGCTTTATGAATCCGAATACTTTTCCTGACGATAATTCTGATAATAATCATCGCCACCCTCTTCAAAAAGAGCATATCCAATTGGTTTACCAGAATGCCAAACCAATTTCCGACCCGCTGCAGGCGGGGCTAAATTGGTTTTGGCACACAAATTGGTAGACTAAATTGTTTTTGGCGCATTTTTCTAGATTCTAGCATTAATGAAACCAATTTGGCTCCACTTCGTTTCGCTGAAAATTGGTTTATAGGGGGCTAAATTGGTTCAGCAAATCAGGGTTAATGGAATATTTTAGCTGCTAAAAACTTTTATAGCATTTGATATTCAGATAAATACGGAGAAAATATTATTGAGAGCAAAAAATATGGTAAAAATATCTGTTTTTTGATAACCACAATACGGACATTTGGCCAGAATTGGAAATGGCATTATACTCATAAACGTTTACGTTCCTCCAGACGGAGTCTAATGACTAATTTGCCATATCTTTTTACGTCCTGATCTTTGTACTTCCGACATGACTAATTTTAAAGAGAAATTTAACTTAAAATTAAAGGAATCTCTCCAGATATATTGAGGTTTTAATCCGTAATTAAAACCTAAAATTATCTGCGAAATTTTGAACAATTAGCAGCTAAAATATTCCATTAACCCGCAAATCATAACTACTTGTTAAAGTCGTTCCAGTAGAATAGTATTGCTGTTAGGGATATATTTTAAGATAACCCAATACACTAATAATTTTATTTCAACTCAGGAGCGTTAACACAATAGTTAAGATAGCCCCTTCATTCTCCTCACTCCACAATATCAAAATCATAGATCGAGACATCATAATCACCTTCAAAATCTATATCTTGCCAAACCCGAACCAGAATCAGCGGCTCGGTCGGCTTAAGGAAATAAACGGTCAGAAAGAGATAACCGACATCTTCATATTTTTCGGCTTTCCAGTGTTGTTTCAGCTTGACGCCGTAAACTTTGTCCTGCGTCCGGTGATGCATTACTTCAATGTCCTCAAACTTTAAATTAATATACTTATTACTGGGGAAAATATATTCGCGTAAACGATTGATGTATTCGACTTTGGAGAATTGGCGATAATAAACCACCTTCTCAGGCGGCTGACTGGCAACGCTGGTTAAATCATTGAACTCCGGCTTGCGATAGGCAACCGACCCACTGATAATTAAAGCATCATCGCTGAATATCTTTTCCAAAAAGTCCGCATCTTTGCGGTGATAAGCCGTCGCATATACCTCCAGAAATTCGATGACTTGCTGGCGGCATAAACTATCGGAAACGCTCGTTCCGTCACTCAGAATCTCATCGTAATTGTGAGACGGAATCGAGTAACGTAGACCGCAAATCAAGGGCTTTTCATTGAAACTAAAAACCAGGTATTGCGTCGGATTGGCTTCCGTTTCACCGACATCTACATTGACCCGGATATTGCGGACTTCAAACAATTGCTTAGCGCCAATCCGAACTACATTCAATTTATAGTCCTTTTTGGAAGTATAGGGATGGGTTTTAGAAACAATAGTCGAGAAATCCTGAAATCCTTCCGGAGTAAAATATTGTTTAACTGCTTCTATTTGACCGATGCCTCGACTTATCCGATTGGTTTCCAACAGTACTGCGGATAAAATTTCCCCAACTTTTTGATTGAAAGCCGGTTCGTAGCCGCCAACGATCGTTACCGTCGGCTTGATCTGAGCCAGCGCCATAATTGGAAATAAAAAAGAACAAATTCTAAAAACCTTCATTAAACCTCGCCTTTTAAGATTTAGCTAATTTCTATTAATAAATAAGCTACAAATCAAACCTTCTCACATTTTTAAACCGATACCAGCAATAACCACCGCCCCCGACCGAACCGATGCTTATGCCAAAAGATACTAATGACAGGGTATAGCCCAATTCGACATTTTTGCGGTAAGTGACGGCATCGTCTTTAGTTGGAGCCGTCGTGTATTTATCGTAATTGGTATGAGCGTAGCGATTCAGGACGATTCCTGCGCCGGCTGACAATGCCGCTAAGCCAAGAGATATATAAGAATTGCGTTTCCAGTAAGCCTGTTTCTGCAATATGGAACCTTCGTAAGTCATTAACTTGAATTTCACCGGAATATTCTGATTTTCGACAATGGTAATCGAGCGTGATTCCGGTAAAAAGCGGGGAGCTGTGACCTCGATTTGATGGACACCAATAAGATCAGTAATCACTTTGGGCGCTTGACCGACCGGCTTACTATCAAAGATTATATTTGCGTTGCGGGCTTCCAGCGGCTCGACATTAATCGAAAGCGAACCTATTTTGGGTTGCAGGTCAATATCAACGGTTTTGACCTCACCGAAAGTCAGGTAAATTTCCTTTGTCTCGGGATAATATTTATCCCGCTGAGCAGTTATTGTATATATCCCGGGGTCTAATTTTTTCTCTATTTTCCCTGTACCAAGGCGAGTATCATTAAGATAAATATCAGCTCCGGGCGCATTGACCACCAGCGTGCCCACACTTGGATTCAGAATAAACGTGCGCCGGGTCTCTTTATTATCTACTACGGTGATTTGTTCGCTTGTGGGAAAGAAATATGGCTTTTTCACTTCCACTTGATAAATGCCGGAAGGGCATTTCGGGTCTAAATAAGGTGTAACTCCGACCAACTTTCCGTCTATCCAGACTTCAGCGCCTTCCTCCGGTGATGAATTTATCGCTATTCTCCCATAATTGGATTTCAAAACAAACGTCCGTTGGGTTGCTTTCCCATCTTCTACGGGAATAGTTTCTGTTGCGGAATAGTACAATTTTTTGCGCACCTCGATTTGGTAATTGCCGGAAGGACAGCGCTGGTCAATATAGGGCGTTACGCCCACTTTCTTCCCATTAATAAGCACTTCCGCGCCTTCTTCCGGAGTAGAATGAATTTCAAGAGTCCCAAAAGCCGGTTTAAAGACAATCGAAAACTCCTTGAGTTCATTATCCTTCAGGTCAAATTTCTCCTCATAAGGATAATACATATCCAATTTGGCAGTCAGTAAATAGGAACCACTGTTCTGCTTCAAATTCTGAATTGGCGTAATCCCGACCGATTTGCCATTTAAAAATACTTCAACTCCGGACGGCACACTATTAATCGTCACATATCCGAAGCGGGGAATTAAATTCTGGCGCACGGTCTTGGATTCACCGGCCGCAAGGGTGAATTTGCCATAATAAGGATAGTAAAAAGCCTTGCGCAATTCAATTTCATGTTCGCCTTCTGTCAAATTAAAAGTTGCTGGGGTACTGGGGAATTTCTGTCCATCTATTAAAACTTCGGCGCCGGGCGGATTGGTCTCGACTGCCACAATTCCCGGCGGACGATAAGCCACTCGCTGAGTAACATCCGCTTCCAGCTTAATCGGGACAGTTTTATCCTGATCAACTTTTAACGTAAGCAAAACAGGGCGAAACTGGTTTTTTTCGAAGCGAAAGGTATATTCACCGGCGGGCATTTTGAAAATCACCTTCTTACCACTACTCAATAGCGGAGCATATTGCCCGAAGGAACAATAAACTTCGTCAACATTCAATTCAAAGGTGATTTCAAAAAGATTCTGGTCAATCTTTTCCAGAGACCCCTTACTCTTAGGAGTCACCAAACAATCATAGACTTTCTGCTTATCGAAAGTAAATCGCTCGCTGTAGGAAAGAAATCCCGCCGCCTTGATAGCCAACTGCTGATTACCGGGATAAAGCGTGAGCTTCCATTCACCTTCTGCATCCTTTTCGACCTTCTTGATTCCCCTATTACTTTCAAAGGTCAAATCGGGTATCGTGGATTTCACTAACAATTTCGCCGAATTCGGCTCCGCCGAGACCCCTTTCTCCACCAGCTGAATCTTAACCTCAAATTCCTGCAACTCTTCCTGAGCCAATAAACTTGCCCCTAATAAAAATATGGTAAGTAGTAACCTAGTTTTTTGCATAATTTACTCTCGCTCCTGAAATCATCTCTTATCCTTTCTTGTTTTCACATAAGATCGCATTATGTAATTCCACTCAATATAATTGGAACTAAACTAAAAGATTATATTTTCTCACGACTAATCTCTATCGAATTAATGTGATGAGCCTTATACTCATTTTTACCACTTTTTATAATTATTTACACCTACTAATTGGTTTGTTTATTTTCCTAATTATTTTTTAATTTCTCTGCCGTTAATCTAACCCACCGGTTTCTTTTTTTTATAACTACATCGCATAGATCAAGTCATTAGTAACCGACAACCTTTTTTACATTTAATCATTTTCTATAATACAATATCCATTTCTCAATTATGAAGATGATATTAATTATTACTGTTTCTTCAAAGTAAAGTTGTCGTGTGCACTAGAAAAACTAAGGGTTGTTCCACTAATACTGACTCCAAGATAGGTCTTACG